>CENY01165293.1_pt1 | contig 12939 bp, 14 predicted proteins | sample 356181 | NCBI WGS metagenome assembly CENY01 (sample SAMEA2619840, study PRJEB7988) | marine metagenome | isolation source: saline water (ENVO:00002010), including
CATTTACCAAATAAATCCTGAAACTTTCGAATTGACTACTATCTTTAAACTTAATAAAGACCTCGTATTTACAGGTTTGTTTTTAGGTTGGCCAGTATGGTCTTCTAATGGAAACAAAATTGCACTGACTTCAAATTTTTTGGATAAACAAAAAATGACGCCCATACTCTATACTTTAAATAGAGACGGTAAAGCATTTAAACCATTAATTAATAGTCCAGGGCTTGGCCCGGATGAACGTCCTAGTTGGTCCCCTGACGGAAACTCCATCGTGTATTCATCTTTAACTAACAATGCAAAAAAACAAATTTGGATAATTGATGTAAATACAGGAGTCAGTACTCAAGTAACTTCAAATAATTCCATGAATGGATTTCCAGCTTGGGAACCAGTGGGCAAAAGCCCCTAAAATCTGATTCGCTCATTCAAATCTCAATCTAGTTAGACATCTATCTCCAACAGTTCCAAGGAATTCCTGTTCATAATTCCGTTTATCTCTGAAAATGGAATCCCCGGTAAATTATGCTTTCTACAATAAGACGGTAAACCATTCAAAAATGATATTGTTTCAGATGGAGTCGTAACTGGCCAATCTGAAGCGAACAACAATTTATGCATCACATTCCATTCAAACGCTAAACGAAATCCATTGTAAGCTGACCAAGGACGATAAAATTGACCTGATATATCAGCATAAACATTTTTATGTTTCCTGATTACAGCAATACAATCTTCGTGCCAGGGATGGCCCATATGCGCCATCACAATTTTTAAATCAGGAAACTGGAGTGCTATCTCATCCATATAAATAGGATAAGAATACCTTAAAGGGGAATTTGCCATTGGTGCTGTCCCCTGATGAAAAATTATAGGAATATTATTCTGCTCTGCATAAGAATATAACGATTTGGCGTTTAAACCTAATGGATCAAAATTCTGATAGTTCGGTCCTAATTTTATACCACGCAAATTTAAATCTGTTTTACATCTATAGATCTCGTCCAACACGTTATCACTATCTGGATGAACTGACATAAAACCAATCAGTTTACCAGACCCCAATGATACAACCTCAGCTGTCCTATCATTTACATCATGTACAAAATCCAGATGGTCAAGAGCATCATTTTTTAATGGATGCCTAGCTATTCCAAAAACAATTGCAATATTTACAGGAGCCATATCCTGTAAATATTCTTCCACGCTATTGGTCATCTTAATTGCTCGGTCTGGCCTCATTTTTGTATCGTATTTTTCTTCTTCTTTATCGATACTTTTGTAATGACTTGGAGTATGGGTATGTACATCGATTATCATTTAATCCTCTCCCCCTAAAATCCATAATTACATTTTAGGGTATATTATCCTTCAATAACCAGAATTATCATTGACTATTACATATAACAAGGATAATCTTTTGCTTCAAATATAAGATCTAAGAGCAATAATATGTCAAATAATGACCAAGTTGGAAAAATACAAACGGTTACGGGAACTATTAACCCTTCAGATTTAGGTAAAACCAGTACCCATGAACACATTTTTATAGATTTCCTATGCATGTTCACAAAGCCAGAAGAAGCTAGTGAGCAATTTAAAGCCAATCAGCCACTTAGATTAGATAACTTGGGTTGGATTAAATATGACCCATTTCGGAACATCGATAATTTAGAATTAAATGATGAATCATTAGCCGTTAACGAAATATTGAAATATAAAGCAGTTGGAGGCGATAGTATTGTAGAAGTTACGACCATAGGTATAGGAAGAGACCCTCAAGCTTTAGCAAAAATATCTCGATTAACCAATGTAAATATAATAACCGGAGCAGGTTATTACGTTGATGCAGTACACCCAGATAACATGAACGATAAAACTATGTCTCAACTAGAAGAACAAATCACAAAAGAAGTTCAAACCGGAATAGGTGAAACCGGTATAAAGGCTGGAATTATCGGAGAAATAGGATGTTCATGGCCTTTAACTAAAAATGAATCCAAAGTATTAAAAGCAGTGGCCAAAGCACAGCAACAAACCGGTGCTGCAATTTTAATACATCCAGGAAGACACCAAGATAGTCCATTTGAGATACTTGATATTTTATCTAAATCAGGTGCAGACGTTTCACGGGTGATAATAGGCCATATCGAACGAACAATACAGGATATAACAGTAGTAGATAAGCTTGCTAAATCTGGATGTTACTTGGAATATGATTTGTTTGGATGGGAAGTTTCTTATTATCCTCTTTCTGACAAAATAGACATGGTAAATGATTCGCAAAGAATTAATTACATATCAAAATTAATCGAACTCGGATATGAAAGCAAAATAGTAATAGCCCAAGATATATTTTCTAAACATAGAACTGCAACCTATGGAGGGCATGGATATGGTCATATAATAGAAAATATATTGCCTAGAATGGCTAAATCTGGAATACCTTCTGAAGTAATCAATAAAATCATCACTGAAAATCCAGCAAATATATTAACAATTAAATAGATTCGGGAGTAATAATGTCAAAGGTCGAACAAAAACTAAAAGAACTTAATATGAAACTACCTGAATTAACTAAACCAGTAGGTGCATATTTACCATATGTTAAAACTGGCAATTTGGTTTTTCTTTCAGGTCATGGACCTGCTCTAATAACTGGAGAAAAACAATACCAAGGGAAATTAGGTGAATCATTAACTGTTGAAGAAGGTTACGATGCAGCAAGATTGGTAGGGTTAAATTTGTTAGCAACTCTAAAATCTGCAATATCAGACCTAGACCGAGTAAATAAAATAGTGAAAGTGCTGGGAATGGTCAATTCAACACCAGAATTCAACCAACAACCTAAGGTCATTAATGGATTTTCTGAATTAATGACAAATGTTTTTGGCGAAAAAGGAAAACACGCCAGATCTGCTGTAGGACTTGTTAATCTACCCTTTGATATCCCTGTAGAAATAGAAATGATTGTAGAGATAGCATAATCAAAAAGTTTTGACACATACCTGATTCATGTCAAAACCAACCCCTAAAATAGGTATATTTGGAGGAAACGAATTCCAAGAAAATTGTCTAGACATTGATACACAGTTTTGCAATTCATCTCCTATATACAAAGCCAAAGTTCTAATTCTACCGACAGCAGCGGCTAATGAAAATCCCGACCTAGCTACCCTCAATGGAATAAACCATTTCAACAAAATTGGTGTGGACGTTTCGGCGTTAAAATTGATAACCAAAAAACAGAGTAATGATGAACGTTTTTTGAGACCAATAAATGATTCCAATGTAATATATTTAACCGGAGGCAACCCCAAATACCTAAATACAATATTGCAGAATTCCAAAGCAATTACTGAAATAAAAAAAGTATTGTCCTGTGGGTCACTATTGATTGGTTCAAGTGCTGGTGCCATGGTTATGGGTGAATATATGCTGTTGGACAAAATAGTAGATGGATTAAATCTAATTCCAAATACTATTATAGTCCCCCATTTTGAAAATAATAATGACATAGACAATTTATTAAACATTTCGCGGAATCGTGATATTACTATTTTAGGGCTAGACTCACAAGCTGCATGTATAGCTGACAATAATAATTGGTTTACTTTAGGGAATAGAAAAATAACTATTATCGAAAATGATAATATCCAGGAATTCAGCCAAGACAAAATGAAACTACCCCTAGAATTTCACCCAATATTTCAAAAGGAATAACATGAATTATCTAATCTGGGCACTAATAGGTATGGTTTTTTATGGAATTACAGCAGTTTTGCTTAAAGCCGGATTAAAAAACTCAAATACTGAAATAGCATTAATCTTAACAAACGTAATATTGGTAGTAGGGGGCATTGCCATTGCTTTTTTTAAAGGATCTCTGTTCTCCAAATGGCCTGTTGGTTGGCCGTTAGTTTTCTTATCATTAGCGGGGGTAACTCTGGTGATTGGTATTGCCAGCTACTATACGGCTTTAAGCAAAGGTCCTATATCAATCGTTTTACCTATTTTTTCAATGAGCTTTGCTATAGCAAGTATACTAGGAATGGCCTTATTAGGGGAAGAAATCAACACGTATAAAGTACTAGGAATCTTTCTTGCTGGGACAGCTATATTTATGTTAACCAGATAATGTATAAAAAAGGTTTACTTAGAAGTATTATGTTACCAGTCAACCCGCAATTTGGTCCACATAATTCCAAACCTACCATCTTTCTTCATCCAATAAGTTGCTAGAATATTTCCATCTGATAAGCGTATAGCTGTAGGGAACCCGAATTCAAAGCCATAAAACTCATCAACTCCTGAAGTTAAATCACTAGGTCTTTCTTTTTGAGCCAAAGCATCGTAAAGCAACCCTTCAAAAACAATTTCCCACTTTTGACCTTTTGATTCTACCAAGTTCATTACAATTCCCTGATCACCATATCTTCTGTTATAAAAAATCAAAAATCTATCTGCAGATAATGGAACGGGAGTCATAGTCTGACCCATTATCCCTGTTTTCATCGGTTCACTCCAAGAATTCCCATTATCATTAGAAACCACATAACTATTTTCCAAATCTCTGACATCACCTAGTGTTACAGTCCAAGCAGTCGCAATTAATTCTCCTGGAGATATTTCAGCTAACTTCTGTTCAAAATATCCATTTAGTCCAGAAGGATCTTGGAACAAAGTCACGATTTCAGGCCAACTTTCACCTTGATCGTAAGAAACTGCCGCAATAACTTTATCGCCCAATTTTTCTGGAGATGTCAGAAGCGCCGCTGGGGCTAAAAGTTTACCAGAGTTCAACGGTAAAATCCCATGCGATATTTCCAAAGGACAATCAAATGGCAAGTCTATAACCTTAGGATTACTCCAATTATTACCACCATCATGGGAAGAACAAAAAACTGGTTCGTCTTTACCTTCTCCGAACCTGGAATTTATATCTCTATAATTCCTAGCACCATAGGCAAATATAGTCTTACCGTCAGCACTTAAAGATAGCTTCAAAGCATTTGTAGACTTAAGGTTCGAATCTTCGTCTAAGATAGTACCTTGCAATTCCCAATTTTTCCCGCCATCAGTTGACCTGGACCAATCAGTACCACCCAAAACATTAGGACCTCCACCAACATTGAAAGAGCATAGCAAATCACCATTTGGTAATTGAATCGCTTGAGGAAAAGCACTATCTCTATTATCTATTAAACCCGCATCTAATATTTCTATTTTGGGTTTAATACTATTACTCTCTTATAGATGTATTTACACCTAATATAATTCTTTAAAATCGTAACTATAGAAAAAAAACTATTCCTATTTTTATAATTGTAATGATTATTGAAACAGCAAACAAAGCTACTAGTGCATATACTCCTACTAAACCGTATAACCACCAAAAAAACCCAATCCCAATTAAAATAGCGAATATATAAGCACCTTTTTCGGTTAAATACCCTTGTATCCCATTCTTTTTTATATCGTCTTTTTGTCCCGATATTATTTTTGACAAATTAAAATTCAATTCTACATACTCCTGTATTTGAAGCTATACAATATTCTAATACAAAATTATAACACAGCATTACTATTGCAATTACTATTATTTATAAAACATACTTGGTCTAATGTAAATTAAATATAAAGTACTGTTACGTATAATTGGAGCGGGAGACGGGATTCGAACCCGCAACATCCACCTTGGAAGGGTGGAACTCTTCCAGTTGAGCTACTCCCGCATCAAATCAATTACATGTTTGTAATATAAACTATGATTTTAATATAAGCTTATAGTCGATAACAATGCTTAATCAAATGTCAAAGTTGCTTTTTGCATTTTGAACTATTTCTTCACCGATTATTAAACTCGCAGTTGCTGCTGGCGATGGCGCATTTAATACATGAATAGATTTAGGACCTGAAAGTATCTTGAAATCTTGTACAATTTCACCTTTAAAGCTAACTGCTTGCGCTCTTACTCCTGCACTCGGGTTAGATAAATCCTCTTCCTTAATGTCAGGAACTAACTTCTGTAAAGATTTAGCAAATACTTTTTTAAATAAAGACCGATACTGTTCATCAATACCGGTTTTCCAATGAGTTGCTGACATCCTCCAAAACCCGGGAAATCTCAAATATTCGAATAAATCAGCCATACTAAAGTCTGTTTTTTTATACCCTTGTCTGGCAAATGCAAGAACGGCATTTGGACCTGCTTCAATAGTACCATCAACTCTTTTTGTAAAATGCACCCCTAAAAATGGTAATTCAGGTTGAGGGACTGGGTAAATCAATCCTTTTATCATTGAAGATTTTTCAGGTATGATAGAAAAAAATTCGCCTCTAAACGGAATTATTCTAGTATCAGAGGACACATCCATTTTATTCGCTATTTTATCAGCATATAACCCTGCACAGTTTATAGTCCATTCTGTCTCAAAATCACCATCAGTGGTATTCAAATAAGTCTTGCCATTCTGAAATTTATATCCAAGAAACTTACAGGAAGTAAAAAGATCCACCCCTTGCTGTTCAGCGTCTTCAGCATAAGCTTTAGCAACAAGTTTATAGTCAACTATACCAGTATTGGGTGAATGCAAAGCTCCGAGGCCACTTGCATGGGGTTCAATGTCTTTTATTTCATTTTTATCAATCATTTTTAAACCATCAACCCCATTTGCTACACCACGACTATGCAAATCTTTCAACATTTCTAATTCTTTAATGTCTGTAGCGACAATCAATTTGCCACAAAGTTCATATTCAATACCTTTGATATCGCAATATTTTCGTAATTCTTTGTTACCTGCATAACAAAAATTTCCTTTTTTAGAACCGGGTTTGTAATAAATACCTGCATGAATCACACCACTGTTATGCCCTGTCTGGTGCTCAGCAAACCCATCTTCTTTCTCTATAACTGCTATATCTAAGTTGGGATATTCAGAGGACATTTTCATAGCAGTAGACAATCCCACTATACCGCCACCTATAATAATTACGTCATATGTTCTCAATATACTGACTCCCATTCAAAATAGCCCATAACTGAAAAAGTTTTAGTTGAAATTAATTTATGTTTTTGTGATTATAAATAATCTCTTAGGCTTAAATAAAATATATCAAAAGATATCAAGAAACTAAAATAATTCATACCAATTACAAATGAGCGCTACAACTTCCTTTAAATGCATATCTCAAGATTGTAGAGAAACTTACGACTTAAATGAAATCGTATATAGATGTATCAGGTGCAATAGCTTACTTGAAGTATCCCACAACCTTAATAATCTAAACAGACGGAGTGCATCAGCATGGATGAGACTTTTTGATGAAAGATACATGAAAACAGCTTATCCATTTGGTAGCGGCGTGTGGGGGAAAAAAGAATGGGTACATCCAGATATAGAAATAGAAAACATCGTGTCTCTATATGAAGGAGGCACTAATTTATTCTGGGCTGAACGATTCGGAAGAGAATTAGGTATGTCAGACCTTTGGATAAAACAATGCGGCAACAGTCATACCGGATCATTTAAAGACTTGGGGATGACTGTACTGATATCTAATGTAAAGCAAATGATATCAAATGGTATTGAAATAAAAGCAGTGATTTGTGCTTCAACTGGAGATACATCAGCTTCCCTAGCAGCATATTGTGCTGCAGCAGGAATACCAACAGTAGTACTGCTACCAAAAGGTAAAATATCTATTTCCCAATTAATTCAACCACTATCAAACGGAGCCATTACTCTGGCGGTAGATACCGATTTTGATGGTTGTATGAATTTGGCAAGAATGTTAAGCAATGACAAAAGTTTTTATTTAGCCAATTCTATCAATCCCTTACGTATAGAAGGACAAAAAACTATTAGCATAGAAATCGTACAACAAGATGATTGGGCAGTTCCTGATTGGGTGATTGTACCAAGCGGTAATTTAGGTAACGTTACAGCTGTCGGTCTTGGATTCAAAATGATGCATGAACTGGGATTGATATCTTCATTACCAAGATTAGTTGCGGCACAATCTGCTAACGCAGCTCCATTGTTTAAAAGTTATGAAACAAACTATCAAAGATTTGAAGCAATTAAATCCAAACCAACACTTGCAAGTGCTATCCAAATTGGAAACCCAGTCAGTGCACCAAGAGCAATACCAATACTTAAAGAATTTGATTCGGTCGTAACAGCTATAAGTGAATCAGAGTTATCCGCAGCAGCAGCAAAAGCTGACCGAACTGGTCTATATTGTTGTCCACAAACAGGAGTTGCTTTAGCATCCTTAATGCAACTCTTAGATTCAGGCACTATACAAAAAAACGAAAAAGTAATCGTTCTTTCAACTGCTAATGGATTAAAATTCACAGACTTTAAATCCGGTTATCACGATCGGTCTCTATCAGGAATAAATATACAACTAGATAATTCCCCAATTGAGGTGTCTAGTGATTATAAAACCTTGTTAAATACAGTAAACGACAATATAGGTTAGCAATGCAATTATCCTAAGCGATATAAATGCTTATTGAGGAAATAATGACCAAATTAATATGCCACGAAAACAGCTACATAAAGGAATTTGAAGCCACAGTTACTGCCATAACAGACACAGGGATAGTTTTAGACAAAACAGCTTTTTATCCCGGTGGAGGCGGCCAACCTTCCGACAAAGGTTCAATAGTATTTGGAAATATTGAATATCCAGTAAATGGCATCATCAAAAATGGTGAAAACTACATTCATAAAATAGATTCTCACAATATTCAAATACACGAGAAAATCCAAGGCATAATCGACTGGGAATATAGATATAACTTAATGCGTACTCACACAGCCTTACACATTCTTTGCGGAGTTGTATGGCGCGATTACAAAGCATTGGTTACGGGCGGGGATATGAAACCGCTTTCAGCAAGAATGGATTTTGAATTAGATACCTTGTCATCAGAATTTGTAAAAGAAGTAGAAGCGAGTGTTAATAAAGAAGTACGAAACGAACTTGATATAGAAATCAAGATAATGGACAGAGAAGAAGCCTTTAAAATACCGGACCTTATTAGAACCAAAATAAATTTACTCCCCGATGCGATAAAGCAAATTCGTACGGTTAATATAACCGGATTAGATTTACAAGCAGATGGGGGAACCCATGTGAATAATACAAAAGAAGTAGGAAAAATCGTTGTTGTAGGTCACGAAAGTAAAGGTAAAATAAATAAACGCTTAAGAATCAAGGTAGAAAATTGAACTATAAAACAAATTTCAACTTCGAAAATTTAATATCAAATTCTATACCTGATTTAATTCCTCCCAAAGAACATCCAAAACCAAAATTTGATTTCGGCGTAGCATATCCTGACCCTGAATCAATTCCAATATCGGAATTGATAAGCTCTCTAAGCTTAGGACTAGAAGAAGAAGGCAAAGACCTAGCATATTATCCTCATCCTGATGGTTATCCTCCACTAAGGGAATTTATTTCAAGCAAACTTTCTAAGGAAAGAGGGATTCCTGTTAGCCCAGACCAAATGATTCTAACGGACGGATCTCTAGAATCAATTTATATGCTGTCAGAAGTGCTTATTGACCCAGATGACGTTGTGCTAACAGAAAAATATTGTTATAGCGGCACCTTAAGAATTTTCAAAAGGTTCAGCGCAAACATTATTGGAGTCGACTGCGATGACTCAGGAATTATTCCTTCAGACTTGGAAAAAAAAATAAAAGAAATCCAACGTGTAGGTAAAAAAATTAAATTATTGTATACCATTCCTACTTTTCAAAACCCACTAGGTTTTTGTGTTCCTGAATCAAGACGCATTGATATTTTGTCTATAACGCAACAATTCCAAATACCTATTTTGGAAGATGATTGCTATGTTGACTTAAATTATGAAAAAAATAATTACCCTTCAATATATTCACTAGATTCATCAAAATCTGTGATTTACGTTGGATCATTTTCAAAAATCATTGGTCCTGGAACTAGAATGGGATATATCGTTGCACCTGATACCATACTGGAAAAACTCAGAATCGTGAAAAGTGGAGGCGGTGTCAACCAATTTGCTGCAATTGCGATTCACCGGTATTCTAATACAAATTTAAATAGAGATATTAACAGTCGAAACGATATTTTAAAAATCAAAAGAGATGCTATGTTGAAAGCTTTAACTCAATATTTTAAGTTTGACGAAGAAGCTAAGTGGAGCCATCCCGAAGGTGGATTGTACATATGGTTGGAATTAAACCCTAAGTTCGATTTATTGAAACTATTGCCAGTAGCCCAAAAACATAATTTGAGTTACCAACCGGGTACAATGTTTCATCCGGATTCTAAAATTGGTAAAAATTGTGCAAGACTATGCTTCGGATATAACCAACCTCAACAAATCGATCAAGGCATAAAATTGTTATCCGAATTAATTACAGCTAACCCAGATATTGACTGAATTCAAGATTTGAATTCAGTTCATATTCGAATCACCAAGATTAAACCTTTTTAAAAGCAATTCATCAAGAAAAGATTCATTCTTTTTAAGCAATTCAATACTTTTCACTAGCCGTTTTTTAGTTGAAGATTCCTCCAATAAACTTTGTAATTCTATATTTTCAATCGACAGCAAACATGATGGGGCAAAATATGAAAGTTCAAATAAATCGGTTGGGATTTTGCTATCTTGAAAAAATTCTCCTTTTAAGCCTAAGAGTAATCTGTGATTCCGTGTTATTAATTCAGTTAATTTCGAAATCATAGTTTCGGATATATCTTTTTCTGTATTTTCATAATCAACCAAAAATTCCACATTCGCTTCAAGAAAAGCTTTTTTTTCAATTAAATTTTTGATTCGGAAAACCTTATCTCCAATTGCAGTGATAAACAATCTTCCATTTTCAATTTTATTTACATCTACTATATTAGCGGTAGTTCCCACATCATAAGGAGTCGCTGAATCTCCAACTTCAGAACCCATTCTGATTAAAATTACTCCAAAAGGACTTTTACTATCAATACAATACTTAATCATACATTTATATCTATCTTCAAATACATGAAGAGGGATAGAGCCTTTTGGAAATAAAACTGTATTTAGAGGAAATAACGGTATTTTATGCATAGCATTCACTGTATTATATTTTATTGACAAAATTTTTGAATGTAACTCGATAGAGTCATAAATTTCATATGTTGTAGAAAATAAAATGTACAGTATAATTATATAGTTCGAAATGATTGAACATTATTTTATTGACCCAACTAATATATAAGGCTATTTGAATTGTCGCGTGTTAAATCTTTAAAATGTAGAGAGTGTGGCGAGGAATACCCAATAGAACCTATCAATGTATGCGAGTTCTGTTTTGGTCCCCTAGAAGTCGATTATGATTATGATTTGATTAGAAAGAACATCTCTAAAGATAAAATCAAATCAGGGCCATTAACAATATGGAGATACAAAGATTTATTACCTATCGAAAATCAAAATATAATTGATATTGGTACAGGATTCACACCACTGACCAAAGCTACTAATTTGGGAAATCATCTTGGGTTAAATAATTTATACATTAAAAATGACAGCGTTAATCCTACCTACTCATTTAAAGACCGGGTGGTATCGGTTGCCACAACAAAAGCAGTAGAATTTGAATTTAAAACACTTGCATGCGTTTCTACAGGCAATCTTATGGGCGCCGTAGCAGCACATGGGGCGAAAGCCGGAATGGAAACGGTGGTATTATTTCCTTCAAATCTTGAACAGGCGAAAATCGTCAATTCATCTATATACGGACCAACTCTTGTAGCAATTCACGGCACATATGACGAAGTTAACAGATTGGGTAGTGAAATAGCTGATAATAACCCTTGGGCATTTGTAAACATAAACATGCGTCCTTTTTACGCTGAAGGCAGTAAAACCCTTGGATATGAAGTAGCAGAACAGCTCGACTGGTCAGTTCCTGACCACTGTATCGTACCCGCAGCTTCTGGGGAACTCCATACGAAAATATGGAAAGGCTTCCAAGAAATGGAAGAAGTAGGTTTACTAGAAAAAGTTAATAGTAAAATGCATCTAGCACAAGCATTGGGATGTTCGCCAATAGTCAAAGCATATAATAACAATGAATCCCAAGTCACTCCCGTAAAACCAGATACTATAGTTAAATCTTTGGCAATAGGAAATCCGGCAGCGGGTTCATATGCTTTAGAAACCTTAAAAGAAACGAGTGGCGCAGCAGTAGCAATTAGCGACCCCAAAGTAATTGAGGGCATACAGCTATTAGCTGAAACCGAGGGTATATTTACTGAAACAGCTGGCGGAGTAGTAATATCAGCCGTGAAAGAGTTAGCAGAAAATGGGATTATTAAACCCGATGAATTAGCTGTAGCATATATAACGGGTAACGGATTAAAAACGTTTGAAGTAGTTGAAAGTACGGTTGAATCCATTTATTCTAAACCTGATTATGGAGATTTGAAAAAAACATTGAATTTAAAGTAACCAAACTGTAAAGTTTTAACTCAAATGCCAACCAAACAAATACGACTTAAGTTTCAAACCAATTTAATATCAGAACCAGTGATATATCAACTAGGTCATAAGTTTAATGTAATAACGAATATAAAAAGAGCAAATGTAAGACAAGATACAGGCTGGGTGATTCTAGACTTAAACGGTGATGATAAAGAAATATCAGCTTCTTTAGAATGGATTAAATCCGTTGGAGTAGACGTAGACGTAATCAAATAAATTTTACAAAATTAACAAGAATTGATTTGGAGGAGATTGATGGAAATTTCAGTAAGGATACCTACACCACTAAGGCGATTAACCAATGGAGAGGATAAAGTTACATTATCATCTACCACAATAAAAGACATGGTAGATGATCTTGAAGACAATTTTCCTGGCATGAAAAAAAGATTATGCGATGATGAAGG
>CENY01168473.1_pt1 | contig 12938 bp, 10 predicted proteins | sample 356181 | NCBI WGS metagenome assembly CENY01 (sample SAMEA2619840, study PRJEB7988) | marine metagenome | isolation source: saline water (ENVO:00002010), including
GAGATAAGATTTGTAGAACACGAATCGATGTTTTATCAGTTTGGTAAACTACCAATCTTCGATTTAACATGTGAATTATTTCAATATGATGATCAAAGAATTGATACTGGTGTTGAAGATATAGATGAGATAGAAGATAAACTTGCGTATTCAATAAATCTCTCTATGGGTTCAGGATCTGGTGCTTACGTAGATGATGAGACAGTATATGTTGGTGATAATTTAGCATCTGCAAACACAAAAGCAAGAGTCGTATCTTGGAATTCTACTGATAAGACTTTAAAAATTACAGATATTGTTGGTACTTTTGGTGCGACTTCAAATATTGTAGGAGATTCAAGTGGTGCGTATTATAGTTTAAGCACAACGCCAGATACACAAGTTTTTACCAATGATGTTTCTGCAAATAATGTCACAATTGAGACTGAAGCAGATTCAATTATAGACTTTTCTGAATCTAATCCATTCAGCGAAAGTAACTATTAAGTTACTCCAGGTGACAGAGTAATAATGCCTTCCGCAATTCTTTCCTTTTCTACCGTGTCATGTGTCCATTCGATATCATAATAGTAACGACCATGAGCCATAGAAGCGGTTTGAGTAGCGGTTGCCGAGATAGTAACGTTAGATCCTTCAGTTGCAGTTGTGAAATCTAATCTTAATGAGGTATTTGATGTATCATAAGATTTCTGCATTCTGGCCGCAATTGAACCAGCAGTAATCGTTACGTTTGCATTATTTGCGTTTTTTGCAGTAAAAGTTTTTGAGAAGGTACAACCCTGATCAATTTCAAAATTAATACCTTGTTTTTTTATAGATAAGGCCATACTACTATTTATAAATATATTTACTATGCTAGGACAAACTTTTTACCATCAGACAATTAGAAAGTACGTAGTTCTTTTCGGAACTCTGTTTAATGACTTAAACATAGAAAAGAAGAATTCGTCTGGTAATGTTGTATCTAGACAAAAAGTTCCTATTGCATACGGTCCAAAACAAAAATTTCTCACACGTATAAGACAAGATCCAAATATTAATAGACAGGTCGCCATACAATTACCACGTATGGGGTTTGAGATGACTTCTATCACCTATGATCCAATCAGAAAATTAAATTCTGTTGGCAAGATTTTAGGTAGAGCAACGGCATCAGAAGGTGGAAGCACACTTAGAAAAATGTTTAATCCTGTTCCATACAATATGGATTTTCAATTGTTTGTTTTTGTTGATAATGCTGAAGACGGTACTCAAATATTGGAACAAATATTACCTTTTTTCACGCCTGAGTTTAATGTTTCAATAAATGCAGTTTCAGATTTAGGTATAAGATTAGACGTACCAATCTCGATAAATTCTGCGTCATTAGAAGACACTTTTGACGGTGATTTTGGCACAAGAAGAACACTGATATGGACAATAGATTTTTTTATGAAAGGATTTTTATATCCTGACATTAAAGGTGGTGGTAAAATTATCAAAAGTGTTCAAGTTGATTTCCATGAATTTGATGGTTTGGGTAATACAATACCAGAACTCGACAAGTTAAGACTTGAAACAAGTGATATTTCTTCATCTCAATTTTTAACGTTAGAAGATGGTGATACATTTATACTTGAAACAGGCGGTGTTCAGGGTGATACAATAAGTAGAATTAATATTACACCTGTGGGCGGTAAAGATGCGACTGTGGATCCAAAAGGAGAGTTTGATGCTAATACAACAATCACAATATTTAATCCTGCAATAGACAGTGACCCAGAAACAGGAGTGGACTCATGAGTGGTTTCGATGATTTAGACAAGATATTAAATGTTGCAGAGAATGCAGTTATCGAAAGAGAAAAACCACCAAAGATAGAACCACGTAAGAGTGATGATGAATTGGATACTGATTATCAATATGCCAGAGAAAATTATTATAATGTGATTGAGCGTGGACATGATGCTCTCGATGAGTTATTAATGGAAGCAAAAGAGAATGGTAATGCACGTATGTATGAGGTTGTTGGTCAACTCATAAAAGTAATTGGTGATCAAAATCAAAATCTTCTCGGTCTTCATCAGCAAGTAAAAAACATCACAAAAGAAGTCAAGAACGTTCCTGAAAAAGTTACTAATGCTTTGTTTGTTGGTAGTACGGCAGAGTTGCAAAAACTTCTGAAGGGTAAGAAGAATGAAGACGTTTAAATCTTATATCACAGAAAGAACGGTATCAAGGCAGAGTAGTTTATCTTCTTTGTTGTTTAGTTTTAAACGACATTCAGTTGACGATGTGGTGATACCATTAGGCTCTTCAATAATTGAGAGATTGTGGCCTGATAAAATACGTTCCAAGGCATTTCATCTTACCGATGAGTCTGGTGTAGAACAACTAAAAAAAATACAGGGATCAAAAAAAGCAATATCTGCATTTTTTAATATGGATAGTTATTTTTTAGAGGCAGGTATTCAGACAGATGGTGGTTTTGTTGCGGAATTAACAGGTGACATTCTTGTGGCTGGACCAGATGACCTTAATACTGAAGTAGATAATTCTGGTAGAAGATACATGACGTTTCAAACACTTAGACGAGGTTCCGATGGTGGAGGATTGGGTGGTGGTGCAAAATTAGGAGGTATGAGAAGAGATTTATTTAATATGTTTAAAAAACTTGTTGATGAGTATGATGAATGGATAGAGCCAGATCCTATTTTGGGTAGTGTAAAAGACATTAAGAAAGATCCATTTTTTGCATGGGAGATGATAGGTACTAATATTAAAGCCGCATCACGTAGGACACAAAGTTTCGTATTTAATATGGCCATCAAAGATTATCTTGATGAAATGGAGAAAGTTATGAAAAAAAACTCCAAAGTTTTGAGATCATTATTTTATGATTATGCTATGAACAAAACATTTAGATATGAAAAAGACAAAGAACAATCACAATGGGATGAAATAGTGGTGAATAATTTTGTAGTTGATAAAATACACGTTACTCCTGCATATTCTAATTGGTATGAGGATGGCGAAACCATTGAAGGTTTTTCAATTATGCGATGGGATGATATATGGAACTTAGAACGATATATTCAAAAAACTACTAAGATAAAAAATGTTTAAATTCAAAGGATAAAAAAGAATGACCGCACAAAAAGGTTTTGTTTATGAGCAAAATGTAGCAAAATATTTAAAACCTATCGGTCTTGTTCCATCAAATTTTACTCCTGCTGGTTCAGGTAGTGATCAACCTGATCTCATGTTAGAATATAAAGACAAAAAAGCGGGTTGCGAATTAAAAATAACAGATGCTTCTGCTGGTTCTCTAGTTCTAAAATATAATCCAAAAGACAAAAAATGGGGTTTCGGCATAATTAAAGAAAGCGAAAAGGAAAAACTTTTTATTAAAGAGTTGGCAGATTTCGTTAATTTATTTGATAATATAAATGACTCGTGGAAAGATACTCCATATAAAGTTGATAAAGCATTTCAAGATGATAAATGGAAAGCGACCGCAGGTAAATTATCAAATAGAGAACGGTATGAGAGAGACCTTAAATTATTTCCTGATGTAAAAGGAGAGATACCAGCAACAAAAATTGAAGAATATTATGGTAAAAAATCTACATATTATGTTAATATAGGCACTCATGGGTTTTATTTGTTTGGTAGAAACAATCCTTTTGATCTAAAAAATGTGCCTATGTTCAGTCAAAACGCAACCGCAGGCTACAGAGCAAGGGTACAATATAAAGGTGCTGGTAATTATCAATTCACATTTGAAATGAATTTTAAAATGAGAAAAAAGTCTCAATACAATATAGGTGCCTGCACAAAAGCAAGTGTAACAATTGTAAAAAATAACGTAGATATATCCTGTTTTCCGGAGTTGTAATGGCAGGTGAAATATACTTAGGCAATCCTTTACTCAAAGCCGCCAATGTGGCTATGGAGTATGACGAGGAAACGCTACAACAATATCTTAAATGTAAAGACGATCCAATATACTTTTGTAATGAGTTTGTCAAGATTGTTCATGTAGATCATGGTCTTATGAATTTTGACATGTATGATTATCAAGAAGACATGATACAGAAGTTTCATGATAATCGTTTTGTTATCTGTAAGATGCCGAGACAGACTGGTAAGACTACAACAATCATCAGTTATCTTCTTCATTACGCTATCTTTAATGAGCAAGTTAATATAGCAATTCTTGCTAACAAAGGTTCTACTGCTCGTGACATTTTGCAAAGACTACAAACTGCTTATGAAAATCTACCAAAGTGGTTGCAACAAGGAGTGCTTGTATGGAACAAGGGTAGCATAGAATTAGAGAATGGCAGTAAGATAATTGCCGCCTCAACATCGTCTTCTGCCGTTCGTGGTAGTTCATTCAACATTATTTTTCTTGATGAGTTTGCTCATATTGATCCACCATCTCTTGCTGATCAATTTTTTACTTCTGTATATCCTACAATCTCTTCTGGTAAGACTACAAAAGTATTCATAGTATCTACACCAAAAGGATTGAATATGTTCTATAAATTATGGGTAGATGCAGAAGAAGGACGTAGTGATTACATACCAATTGACATTCATTGGTCGCAAGTTCCTGGCAGAGATGAAGCATGGAAAGAAGAGACCATTCGTAATACGAGTGAAGTTCAGTTTGCTCAAGAATATGATTGTGAGTTTATCGGTTCTCAACATACACTCATTACCGCAACTAAATTGAGAATGCTTGCATACAAAGCGCCAATACAAAAACGAGATAGTCTTGACATTTATGAAGATGTAGATCCTAGTCATTCATATGTCTGTATTGTTGACGTTGCACGAGGTAGAGGACTTGATTATTCTGCCGTTTCAGTCATAGACACCACACGATTTCCGAACATTCAAGTTGCAAAGTATAGAGATCCTAATGTATCACCAATGGTGCTTCCTACAATCGTACAGAATATTGCAAAATATTACAACAATGCATTTATTCTTGTTGAAACAAATGATATAGGAGGTCAAGTAGGTGATATACTTCATTATGATTTAGAGTATGAAAATATATTTCATGCCACAATCAATGGTCGTGCAGGTCAAACACTTGGTGGAGGTTTTGGAGGTGGTACACAGATTGGTGTGAGAACAACAAAAGAGGTTAAACGTAAAGGATGTTCCAATCTTAAAGATCTTATTGAGAGTGACAAACTTATAATACATGATTTAGATACTATCAGTGAATTGACAACGTTTGTTGCTCATGGTCAATCATATCAAGCAGAGGAGGGTTGTCATGATGACCTTGTAATGACACTTGTTTTATTTGGATGGATGATTGAACAACGATACTATAAAGAAGTCACTGATAATGATCTACGAGAAAAATTAGAGGCAGAGCAATTAGCACAGTTAGAAGAAAGTGTTATGCCATTCGGATTCATCGAAGGAAATTTTGAAGAGCCACAATATGAAAAGATGGGAGATGAAAACTGGATAATCGATAAACAATTTTCTACAGATTATCTTCATTAATTCTATGTATTTTAGTAGCATCTTTAATATCTGTAATTAATTTTTCTACTTGTTTACATAAGTCAGGTCTCAACTTACAAAGTTTCTCTAGGTATCTAATAGATTCCTTAAAAATCATTTCTTCATTAATTCTTAAAACATAAAACTTACCTCTTGTCTCGCTTTTAGTTGTGAGATAGAGATGTTCAGGATTGACACAATATGTATTATTGCATTGTTGATGCACAATCTTATCACCTATTTCACCTTTATAAGCAAGATATGCAAATCTATGTGCTGGTATTGACTTACCTTCATAAGAAAACATACCATAACCTTGTTTTGTTTTACTAGCAGTCCAAAACCAACAATCACCAGTCTTAATAATTTTCTTTTCAAATCTTTCAATCGCCTTATTCATGATAATATTTATATTTCACTAAATAAAAATTACTCTAAAAATCATAAAAAAATAAATAGTAATACGAAATACACCAATCACAGGAGAAAAACATGGCATTTCAAGTAAGCCCAGGTGTAGCAACGGCAGAAATAGATTTAACAACAAGAGTACCTATTCCATCTCTATCGCAAGGTGCGATGTGCATGATTTCAAAATGGGGGCCAATACACGAAATTGTTACTGTTTCTTCTGAAGACGGCCTGGTAGAAAATTTCGGTAAGCCAAATGGAGACAACTTTCAAAACTGGCTTAATGGTGCAAACTTTTTAAATTATGCTAACACACTAAGAGTTGTTCGTACCGCTAATACATCAGAAGCAAATAATGCAGTATCTAACGGTAATGCAGTTCTTGTTAAAAATGATGCAGAATATCAAAATACTGCATCATTATCTGGCACTGGAACAAGCGGAAGAACATGGATTGCAAAACATGCCGGTTCATTAGGTAACTCATTAAAGACTTCTGTATGTGTAGCCACAAGAGCAAATACTCAGGTACAGGACAATATTGTTTCATTAGCATCTAATACAGATATTACATTGGAAGGAACATTTACGGTAGGTTCTGACAAAACTGTTACTGCTACAACTGCTTCTGCAGGACGAGTAGACGAACAGTTAGAAATAGGTGACGTTATTCTTAATCAAACCACAAATGAGTTTGCAATAGTGACGGCCGTTACAAATAGTTCTTCATTTACTGCCTCACAGAATACAGATGCCTCAATGACATCAGGTTCATCAATCAGTATTACAAGATTGAAAAGATCTGCGTTTGCTGAACCATCAAGAAATATGATGGGTGTTATTGATGGTACAGCAGGTGCAAGAACAATATCTGGAACTAACACTCGCTTTCAATTACAATTGCATAGAGGTGATATTGTTACTATGAATGATGGAACAGGTAACATCAGAAGAAGAATAGTCACTATTTCAAGTGATACATTAGCAACTGTTGATGAACCATTTACTTTATCCTTTGCAAATAAGACATATAGTAGAGAATGGGAATTTAAAAGTGACTTTGAAAAAGAACCTTTAACAAGTGATTATGCATATAAAACTACTGGAAGTGAAAATGTAAATGATGAAATTCATGTCATATTAGTTGACGAAAATGGAGACTGGACAGGAACCAAAGATGCAAGAGGAGCAAATAGACTTCTTTCGAAATCTGTATTAGAAACTTATCCAGCCATGTCAGTTGCAAATGGTGCTATTTCATCTACAGGTGAAAGCATTTATTATAAAGATTATATAAATGATCATTCTAATTATATTAGATGGGGAGATCATGCTGGTGAAGGTGATGCAGTAACAAGAACCGCTCATGGTGGAGACAATACAATTTGCTTGAATTGGGGTAGCACACTTGGACTATCTCTCAATGCTTTAGGTAATCCTCTCGCAAACAATATGTTTAGAGGAACTTTTGGGGCTTTGACACAAGCGAATGGTATTATCACAGAGAGTTTTTCTGGAGGTAATAACGGATCAACCGTATCCGATGCAGATTATATCATCGGATGGAAAGAACTAACCGATGCAAATAAAGTTGATATTTCATTTGTACTATCAGGTGAAGCATCTAATACATTAGCAACATTTCTTATTCAAGAAGTTGCTGAAAGTAGAAAAGATTGTGTAGCATTTATTTCCCCAGAAAGTTCAGATGTAGTTAATCAAACAGGATCTGAAGTTACAAATGCAGTTGATAGAAGAAATGGATTACCTAGTTCAAGTTATGGTGTTATGGATGGAAACTATAAGTACATGCTCGATAGGTTTAATGGTGTATTCAGATACGTACCTTTGAATGGTGACATTGCTGGATTATGTGCATCAGCAGATAACATTAATCCATACATCTCACCTGCTGGATTTAATAGAGGTAATGTCAAAAATGTAACAAAACTTGCTTTTGATCCTACAAGATCAAACAGAGATGATTTGTATGTAAAAGGTATAAATCCTGTTGTTTCTTTTCCTGGACAAGGTACAGTATTGTTTGGAGATAAAACATTACTCGCAAAGCCATCTGCTTTTGATAGAATTAATGTAAGAAGACTTTTCATTATTTTAGAAAAAGCAATTGCAAATGCGGCCCAATTTTCATTATTTGAATTTAATGATGATTTTTCACGAGCCCAATTTGTTTCTCAAATTGAACCATTTTTGAGAGATGTTCAGTCAAGGAGAGGTATACTTGATTTTAAAGTTATTTGTGATAGCACAAATAATCCTCCTGCAGTTGTAGATAGAAATGAATTTAGAGGTGATATATTCATCAAACCAAGTAGGTCAATTAACTTTATCAGTCTCAACTTTGTTGCCGTTGCTTCCGGAGTTGAATTTTCTGAAGTAGTCAACGCAATATAAGGAGTACAAATGGCTTTTAATGTATCAAATTTTAAAAATGCTATGACATATGATGGGGCTAGACCAAATTTATTTAAAGTCGTTTTTGGTACGGCTTCCGCCGCTGGTCAATTTACACCAGGTGATGATTTTGAAATGTTTTGTAGAGCAACTTCAATACCAGGTACAACAATAGGTCAAGTTGTTGTTCCATATTTTGGAAGAGAAGTTAAGTTTGCAGGTAACAGAACTTTTGCAGATTGGAGTGTAACTGTTATTAATGATGAAGATTTCAAAGTGAGATCAGTTATGGAAAAATGGATGAATTCTATCAATTTGCATACCGCAAATAGAAGAGTTGGTGGAGGTTCAGCAACGAAAGGTTACTATGCTTCCGCTACAGTACATCAACTTTCAAAAAATACAACTGGTAATACAACTCGTTCATATACATTTCAAAATATGTTTCCAACAGATTTAAGTGAAATAACGTTAGATTGGGGAGATAACGATTCGATACAGGAATTTACTGTAACTTTCGCATATGATTTTTGGACTGCCGCCACTGGTTCAGGTACTCCATCTTCATCTAATGCTATTGCTTAAATATTGATTTTCTGAATTTGTGGGTGAATAAATATAAAGAACTGTAAAAGTTTTTATATCACCCACAAAGGAACTTATTATGCCTATTGATTTGTTTGGCTTTACTATAGGTCGAAAACAAGAACCCACCAAAACATTACAAGCATTTGCTAAACCAGAATACGAGGACGGTGCATTACCTGTTTCATCAGGTGGTGTGTACGGAACTTATCTGGACACAGATGCGACCATCAAAACAGAATTTGAGTTAGTGAATAGATATCGTGATATGGCTCTTCAAGCAGAAGTTGAAGCCGCCGTAGATGATATTGTCAATGAAGCCATTGTCACTTCTCATGAAGTTCCACCTGTTAGAATAAATTTAGATAATATTAACGTATCAGACAACATCAAAGAAAAAATCAAATCTGAATTTAGAGAAGTTGTACGACTTCTTGATTTCAATAAAAAAGGTGTTGATATATTCAAGAGATGGTACATAGATGGTAGATGCTATTATCATGTTGTTATTGATGAGAAACAACCAAAAAGAGGAATACAAGATCTTAAAGTATTAGATCCTCGAAAGATTAGAAAAGTAAGAGAGACAAAAAAGAAAGAGGGTGATCCAAGAACAGTACCATATGGTTCTCAGCAAAGAGAGACCAGAGAATATTTTGTATATAATGAAAAAGGACTTTATAAAGGACAAGGTCAAGGATATAGCACAACGTTTGGACAAGCCGCCTCTGGTATTCGCATAGCAACTGATGCGATTGTATATACACATTCTGGTTTGTTAAATGGTCAAAGATCGATGATCTTATCTTATCTTCATAAAGCAATTAAACCTTTAAATCAATTGAGAATGTTAGAAGATGCTCTTGTAATTTATCGTATTTCAAGGGCACCAGAAAGAAGAATTTTTTATATTGATGTAGGCAATCTTCCTAAATTAAAAGCAGAACAATATCTAAGAGATTTAATGACCAAGTATCGTAACAAATTAGTTTATGATGCTAATACAGGTGAAATACGAGATGATAGAAAGCACATGTCGATGCTTGAAGATTATTGGCTTCCTCGCAGAGAAGGTGGTAGAGGAACAGAAATATCTACACTACCTGGTGGTCAAAATCTTGGTGACATAGAAGATATACTTTATTTTCAAAAGAAACTTTATAAAGCATTAAACGTTCCAATCTCAAGATTAGAATCAGAAGCAAATTATACCATAGGTAGAGCAACAGAAATTTCAAGAGATGAGGTAAAGTTCACACGATTTGTAAATAAACTACAAACCGCATTTAGTGAATTGTTCAATGAATGTCTTGATAGACAACTTACGTTAAAAGGTATTCTTTCAAGAGATGATTGGAAAAAAATAAAAGCAGATGTTTACTATGTCTATGAAAATGATAGTCATTTTGCAGAAGTTAAGAATGCAGAACTTATGCAAGATAGAATGAACTTATTGAGAGATCTTTCAGACTATGCTGGTAAATATTATTCACATGATTTTATACGTAAACATGTATTAAGACAGACTGATGATCAAATAAGAGAAATCGATGATGCAATTTCTTCTGAATTGGATGATCCTAGATATAACAGAGATGATCAAGCAGGAGGAGGCGGAGGTGCACCTTTGTTTAATGAGACAGAACCTAATGCTAAAAAAGAGGTAATTTTAGAAGACATAGATAAAAAGATAGAAGAGAAATTTGAGATAGCAAAGAAAGACAAAGAACTGAAAGAAACAGTTTCGGATGTCTTTAATTCTATTCTAGAAGATGATGATGACGAACTTAAAGACACACTTAATGATGTGTTCAACTCGGTACGAAAATAGTATAAATGAGCCACGACAACGAAAATGAGGGTAAACTAGAATTACAAAAAGTTCTAGCCGCCTCTCTTGCATATACTCAAAAAGAATTTCGCAGAGCCAAGCGAGAATTAATCGAAGAATTTAAAGAAGTTCTAGATCCAGATACTGGTGAAAGTATCAAAATTCTTGAAATAAAAGGTGCAAGAGGTCCTAAAGGAGAACGTGGTGAGCGTGGAGAAACTGGGCCACAAGGTGCAAGAGGTGAAGCAGGACCTTCAGGTATTGATGGAAAGATGGGTGTTCAAGGTCTCATGGGACCTCAAGGAGAAAAAGGAGACCCAGGTGAGAGAGGACCTCAAGGGGAGAGAGGTCTTCAAGGAGATAGTGCAGACGTTGCGCCTCTTGAAGATGAAATAAAACTTATCAAAGACACCCTCAAAAATGTTGGACAACAATCTGCAAGTACCGCACAAAAAGTAAATGCTATTGGTTGGGGTGAATATCAAGGCGGTGGTGGCGGTGGTAAAGAATCATTTGGTGAAAACATAGGTTCAGGTGCAGTTCAAGTATTTAAGCAGATGCGCCAAGATGGTGAAACTGCTTTCATGCAATTTCGTTCTATCGATGTTACAAGATTATTTTCGATATCACAAACCGCTGGCACTATTACAATATCAACTAATAGTAGCATATTAGATATTGATGGCGATGATAATATTCTTGTTAAAAATAAATTAAAAATATATGATTCTAACGGTCTGATTATTGGAACTGGCACTCAAAATGCAGTTCTTGGTTTTGCGGCCACAACAGGCACAGATTTTTCTATACGTGACACTTCTAATAATCAGATACTTTCTATTCTTGAAAACAAAGAAATCACAGATACATCTCTTGGCAATACAGGTCAAGTATTACGTGTTACTGCAAACGGCACTCATTTAGAATTTGGACAAGCATCAACTCCTTTAACAATAGATGAAACTGCAGGCAATCAAAACTCTGTTACGAATGTTACATCTATATCTGTTACATCAGGTGATGGTCTTTCATTAGTGCCTGGTGCAAATCCTGGAGAAGTCACTCTTAAATCTATCATTCTTGAAGGTCAAACATCTGGTTCAGCCGGTTCAGCAGGATCTGCTGGCAGTGCAGGATCATCTGGAACAACTGGCTCTTCTGGTTCTTCTGGAACAACAGGCACATCTGGATCTGCTGGCTCAACAGGCTCAGCAGGTAGTGCAGGCTCCACGGGTAGTGCAGGCTCAGCAGGATCAGCAGGAAGTACAGGCTCAGCAGGATCAGCAGGTTCAAGTGGTTCAGCAGGATCATCTGGTTCAACTGGTTCATCAGGTTCAGCAGGCAGTGCAGGATCATCTGGCACAACAGGAACATCTGGTAGTGCAGGTTCAGCAGGTTCAGGTGGTTCTTCTGGGTCATCTGGTGTCGATGGTGTTGCAGGAAGTTTTTTAGGTACTCATGGAACATCAGGTTCAGCAGGTTCAGCAGGAAGTGCAGGCTCATCTGGTTCAGCAGGAAGTGCAGGATCATCAGGTACATCTGGTGCAGATGGAGATTTTGGCGGTGTCACATTTAAATATCAATGGTCAACAAGCACCACTGTTTCTGACCCAGGTCCTGGTAAACTTAAATTAAATAATTCAAATTTTTTAAATGTAACAAAATTAAGCATTGATATACTTGATCAAGATGGTTCGACAATAACAGATTTTCTTGCAACTATTGATGATTCAACAAGTACAATTAAAGGTCATTTCAAGATATCAAAAAGGGGCGTTCCTGGTGATTTCCTTTTATTTACAATAGATGCTTTAACACAAAATTCAGGTTTCTTTGAAGTAGATGCAAGTCTTGTTTCAAATTCAATAACTTCATTAACAAATAATACAAACCTTCTCATAACTTTTGCTAGAACTGGAGATTCAGGTATTAGTGGTTCTTCAGGTACATCTGGTTCAACAGGATCGTCTGGTACAACAGGAACATCAGGTTCAACTGGTAGTGCAGGATCGGCAGGATCTGCAGGTTCAGCAGGTTCATCTGGTACAACTGGATCGTCTGGTTCTTCAGGAACATCTGGTGCTGATGGTACTGATGGCGCAGATGGTGAAGACGGTCAATTCTATGGTTCATCTGGTAGTGCAGGTTCAGCAGGTTCATCTGGAAGTACCGGTAGTGCAGG
>CENY01171894.1_pt1 | contig 12935 bp, 9 predicted proteins | sample 356181 | NCBI WGS metagenome assembly CENY01 (sample SAMEA2619840, study PRJEB7988) | marine metagenome | isolation source: saline water (ENVO:00002010), including
TCCGCGCTAGTCGGAACAGAAGGTCGAGCCATAGTCTCTCGCGATGTAGGAGGGGCGATTCCAGGACAGAAAGTCATACTAGAGCATCCTGGGAGAGGAGGACAGGTTCAGTTAACACTGGATGCAGATATGCAACAGATCGGTCGGAATAACCTGGCTGATGCTATCAATACTACAAATGCAAAAGGTGGAGATTTAATCATCATTGATCCAAAGAATGGTGATGTGTTAGCAATGGTTTCCATCAGTAATGGTTCTGCCAGCCATTTATCCACGATCACTACTCCATATGAGCCAGGGTCCACATTGAAGCCGTTCACCGTTGCTGGCCTAATTCATAATGGACTTGCTGGCTTAACAGATACAATTGAAACAGGTTCTGGATCCTGGGAGATAAACCAACGCACCATCAGTGATGTACATCCAGAGGGTGGACCAATGAGTCTAGCACATGCCCTGCAGGTATCGTCCAATGTTGGCATCGCAAAAGCTGCTCAAGTTTTAAGCAAAGAACTTCAGTATGAAACTCTGCGAGATTTTGGTTTTGGTGTAGCTACTGGCATTCGACTGCCTGGAGAAGGGAAAGGTGTGTTGAGACGTCCAGAGAACTGGGGTGCACAGTCAGCTGTTTCTTTAGCCATAGGCTACGAAATTTCTGTCACTCCGTTACAGATGGCTATGGCCTATGCAGCTCTAGCCAATGGTGGTTATCTCTATAAGCCTCGGATTGTGAGTAAAATATATGATTCCCAAGGTAAGATTGAAGAAATAGTGCCCATCCGTGTTGTCAGGAGAGTTCTTTCTCCAGCAATAACAAAAATGATTTCAGAAGTCTTGGTTGGTGTAGTAGAAGATGGTACAGGGACTCGTGCTGGACTCAGCACCTTTGCCGTGGCAGGGAAAAGTGGAACTACCAGAGCTTGGTCTAATGGGAGTTATGAAGAGGGGGCATACTTTTCCTCCTTTGTGGGCTTCTTCCCAGCTGAAGATCCACAAATGGTGATACTGGTGAAGCTAGACCGACCCGAAGGAGCATTTTACGGAGGAGCCACAGCGGCCCCCGTGATTCGCGCAACTATGACAGATATCTTGGCGTCTCCAAAGCAGCATTTGGATATGAGAGCTCTGGCCCAGGTGCAGATTCCTGCAGAACTATTGCCAGCACCGCAATCTCCAATCGTGCTGGCATCAAGAGTTACCGAAGGAATGTCGATGAGCAATGTTCACATAAAGAACTCATTTACTTTCAATTCGACCCTACAAAATCAAGTGTTGATGCCAGATGTTCGTGGACTCACTGCTAGGTCTGCTGCTGTGATTATTCACGAGCTAGGCCTAAGGGTACAGTGGAGTGGAACTGGTAATATATCAGAAACACATCCCACACCGGGCTCAGCGGTTTCAATCGGAGATACGGTAAGTCTAGTGTCTCAGAGGACTGATGGCGATGGTTGACCAAATGAGTTCATTAATGGCTCTGAGGACAACTTTGAAATCAGCTAACCTGTTGGACAATACCTACGGTGAGATAGATGGATTGGAAGTCACTGGCATTACACAAGATTCACGGTCAGTCAAAAAAGGTGACTTATTTGTTGCCTGGAAGGGTTCTGAGTGGGATGCTCATGATTTTTTGGATTCTGCTGCTCGCTCAGGTGCCAGTGCTGCGCTAGTAGAAAGACGTGTTCCAGGATTAGAAATCCCTCAAATACAGGTCTCTGACGGTCGTTTAGCAGCGGCCATAGCGGCAGATCTATTTTTTGATTCTCCTTGGGAAAATTTATTTGTTGCAGCTGTTACTGGCACCAACGGTAAGACGACTACAGCATTCCTTTCACGCCATCTTCTGCAGGCAACATCTTCTGCCGCGACGCTAGGAACAGTGGGATTGGTGAAAGCCGATGGCTTAATCGAAGGAGGATCAGACAATCTGACGACTCCAGGTCCAGTGGAGGTTTCCAGCTTAATGAGGAACCTCTTAAATACTGGGGTTGAGTCGGTTGTGATCGAGGCATCTTCCCACGCCTTGACACAACATAGGTTGTCGGGAGTCCGTTTTGATAGCGTGATCTTCACAAATCTTAGCGGTGATCACCTCGACTATCACAAGGATATGAATGATTACTTTCGAGCTAAGGCAAGCCTGTTGGATTTACTAAAAGATGACGGGACAGTCATTATTAATGCGGATGACTCTTGGTGGACAAAATTGGATACGCGAGGACACACCAAAATTAGTTACGGCATCGAAGAGTCGGCAGATATAACTGCTGATATCGTGAAAATGGAACTTGGGAGTACGGTGTTGGAAGTAACTAGGGGATCGGAAAAGGAGTCATTCAATCTACCGTTAAGTGGTCGTTTTAACGTGGATAATTGTCTTGCTGCTGTTTCCTTGGCCACAGTCGCCGGCTTGGAATTAGGGGATATAGCGGATCGCTTGAGATGCGCTCCTCAAGTTCCGGGACGTTTAGAAGTGGTGGCAAGGGAGCCCTTCTTAGTGATAATTGACTTTGCTCATACCAGTGCAGCTTTAGCTAATATTATTTCTACGGTTAGGCGTTTTACAGAGGGTCGATTAATTGTTGTGTTCGGTGCTGGGGGGGATAGAGATCGTTCCAAGCGATCCGAAATGGGCAGGGTAGTCTCGGAAGGTGCGGACTTGGCCATAGTGACTTCAGATAATCCACGTTCAGAGGATCCAGATTCCATTATTGGTGATGTCGTAGCAGGGATGACATCGAAGGATATTCATACCATAAGTGACCGTAGATCTGCGATCACGTTGGCTCTTTCTGAGGCCAGGGAAGGTGATTGCGTGCTATTGGCTGGAAAAGGGCATGAATTGGTTCAAGTTGTCGGTAAAGAAAAGCAAGCATTCGATGAGCGCGCGATAATTCTAGAGAATTTGAAGATACTGGGAGGTGCTGCTTGAAAGCCTCACCATTTTGGAATGATAGGCGTGTGAATAAGGCATTAAACTTGACGCCCGAGACTAGGTCCAAGATTTGTTTTTCTGGTATTTCTACTGATAGTCGATCGGTCAGTAAGGGTGACCTGTTTGTCGCTCTAATTGGAGATAATTTTGATGGTCATGATTTTATTTCCAAAGCTGTAAAGAATGGGGCTGAGGGTCTAGTGGTATCACGTCCAGTGCAACTGGAACAGGAATCCATCCCAATTTTTCGGGTGGAAGACACTCTTGAAGCACTGGGAGATTTAGCAAAATATCTTAGGGTACACTTAGACATTATCGTGGTAGCTATAACTGGATCAACTGGTAAGACTGGGACTAAGGATCTGATTCAAGCTGCTATAGAAGGCTGTTACGAATCTCATTGCACTAGAGGGAATCAAAACAACAGAGTCGGAGTTCCCTTAACACTCCTCTCCACTCCTGCAACAACTGAAGTTGTGGTGCTAGAACTAGGTACTAATCAGCCGGGTGAAATCGAAAGGCTAACGGAGATAGCAGGTCCACAGATTGCTGTGATCACAACCGTCTCCGAATCCCATACTCAGCGGCTCAAGTCTTTCGATGGGGTAATGAAGGAAAAATTGGATCTTCTTCGAGGACTTCCTAGCAGCGGCACCGCACTGGTCGGTGAAAATCCAAAAGATTTATCAAATAAAGCGAAAGAAATTGTGGAGAATGTGTTGGTAATTGGAAGCGATGTACACTCGAGTGTTGAGTACCGACCTGAGCATGTTCATATGCATCAAGATGGCTTCTATGGTTTTTCTTGGAGAGAGGAGAAGGTTGAACTAAAAGTTCCAGGAAGACATTCGGTTCAAAACTGTCAAATGGCATTGGCTGTGGCAGATGTTTTGAGGGTGCCAGCAAGTATTGCCATAAAGGGTGTCCGCAGAGTTAAGGCATCCAAAATGAGAATGGAAACTCTGCGAGTGGGCAATCTAACCTTGATTCTGGACTGCTACAACGCTAATCCGCAGAGCGTTGAATCAGCATTAGATCATTTGTCGGTGATAGATCAAAACAGAGCCAAAGTTGCTTTTTTAGGTAGTATGCTAGAGTTGGGTGACGATAGTGAACAACTGCATCAGAAATTGCTTGCACAGGCTATGTCTCTCGATTTGGATCTGGTAGTTGCAACTGGATTATTTGCCGCAGGATCTTTGGATAAAAAAGGAGGAAGAACTACTAAAGGTTGTGGAATTGTTAGTGTTGCAGATCCCTACACAGCGTATGAGGAAGTTCGAGACTGGATGACTGGAGACGAAGTAGTACTCCTCAAGGCTTCACGTGGGGTCAACTTAGAAAAATTAATACCTTATTTTGAGTCGGATTTTGAAATGGAAGGGATGTCTCAGGACGGAGTAGAGGTCTAATGTTTTACCATTATCTCCCTGACTTAAGTGATTTTCACATCGTCTTTAATCTATTCAGATTTATAACTTTTCGAGCTGCTGGTGCGCTAGTCACCTCTTTGTTGATTGCATTTGTGTTAGGACCAGCCACGATAAGACTACTGAGAGAGTTTAGAATTGGTCAGGTGGTTAGAAGTGATGGTCCAGAGGGCCATCTGGCCAAGCAGGGTACTCCTACAATGGGTGGAGTGTTGATAGTTTTACCCGCAACTTTGTCCACCTTGCTTTGGGCAGAATTAACAAACTGGTACATAGTCATAGCCTTGTCTGCTTTCTTGGCTATGTCTGCCATAGGTTTCATGGACGACTATCTAAAGGTGGTACGATTCAAGACAGATGGTCTGATAGCGCGTTATAAAATATTGGGACAGTGGGCTTTTGGTATCTGTCTTGGTTTGTTTCTTATTGCATACCCCATTTCTCCTTTGGAACCGAACAGAACCATGTTGCCGTTCTTCTCAGAACTTTCTTTGCTAATCAACCCCATTTTATATGTCATCTTTGTAAGCTTTGTTGTATCAGGGAGCTCTAATGCCGTCAACCTTACCGATGGGCTAGATGGACTAGCAACGGGGCTCGTTGCCATTGCCTCTGCCACTTTTGGTATTTTGGCCTACTTGGTGGGCAGAGTCGACAGTTCTTCTTATCTAGGTTTGTTCTACCTGCCAGGCGCAGGAGAACTAGGGGTTCTAGCACTAGCGATTGCCGGAAGTTGTCTGGGATTTCTATGGTACAATTCACATCCAGCAGAAATTTTTATGGGAGACACTGGGGCATTGGGTTTGGGTGGAGTAATTGGAGTAATAGCAATCCTGCTAAAGGCCGAATTCTTCTTGGCGATTGTTGGAGGTGTGTTTATAGCGGAAGTCCTTTCTGTTGTTCTGCAGGTGGGATTTTTCAGATATACACGTTCAAGGGATGGTGTGGGAAGAAAGATTCTTCGAATGGCGCCACTTCACCACCATTTCGAAGAATTGGGATGGACAGAAAGTAAGATAGTAGTGCGCTTTTGGGTGCTGGGAATCATGTGTGCTATGGTTGCGCTAAGCGCTCTAAAGATCCGTTGAGATATGCAGACAGATAGAACTCTGAACGGGCAAAATATCGCGGTAATTGGCTTGGGACTGTCGGGGGTAGCAGCAGCAAAATTAGCACTTGAAAAAGGAGGAGAAGTTTATGTCTCAGAGATACGGACGGACCAAGAGGCTCGCGATAGTGCCAGTCGACTCCGTCGGCTCGGAATCGAAGTGGAGCTCGGGCCACATAATCAACAGAAAATTGCAACAGCCGAAACGGTTGTTGTCAGTCCAGGGATCTCCCATCATGCAAGAATCATCAAGGATCTCGCTGGCAAAGGCATTGCGACGATGTCAGAGCCAGAATTTGCATTTAGGTTTTTTGATGGTCCATTGATAGCAGTTACTGGCACCAATGGTAAAACAACAACGGCTATGCTGATAGCGCAATTCCTCAAAGAGGATGGGCAACATGTTGCACTGGGTGGTAATGTTGGGGGAGGGATGGCCCCTCCAGCATCCGAATTAGCTTTATCAGAAGATTCACCTTCCTGGTATGTTCTGGAACTGAGCTCTTTTCAACTTTCAGGTGTGATAAATTTAAAGCCCTCCATTGGAGTCGTCACGAACTTGGCTCCAGATCATCTGGACAGGTACGACTCAGTGGCGACCTACTATGGCGATAAGGCCAACATTTTTGCCAACGCTGATGACAATAGTCGTTGGGTCCTTAACGGCAGTGATTTAGAAGTGTTGGATCTGGCTCAGAATGTACCAGGTAAACATTTTTATTTTTCGGAAGAGTATACTGATAGTTCAGCAGCTTATGTACAAGATGACATGGTCACTGTTGAGTTGGTCGGATCGCTCTCTAGCATTATCGGGACTGATAGCATTCCCCTGTTGGGGAAACACAATGTTGCAAATGTATTAGCCGCTGCTCTTACTGCTAAGTTGGCTGGAACTACAGACAATTCTATTGCCGAAGGGGTAAAGAAATTTTCTAGTTTGCCGCACCGTACTGAGAAGGTGGGACAGTGCAGTGGGATAGCTTGGGTTAATGATTCTAAGGCTACTAATATTAGTGCCACTATAAACGGGATCACGAGCTTGGATGGCCACCTGTTAGTGCTATTAGGGGGCCAGGACAAAGGAGAGGATTTCACTCGACTAATCGAACCTCTCAAAGCTAATAATTCGAAGGTCATTGCGTTTGGTGAGGCTGGAGACCGTTTATATCAGCAATTAAAAGAAGATGTGATGGTTCGTTTGGTAGAGGGCAGTTTCGAAGACCTAATGGAATCTGCTTTTGAATGGGCAGAGCGGGGTGACACAGTCTTGTTATCTCCAGCTTGTCCAAGTTTCGATATGTTCAGGGATTACCAGGAGAGGGGAGACCATTTTAGTAAGTTAGTGAACAAGTTCCTGGAGATACCTAATGGCTAAGGTGATAAGAAGAAAGTCCCGAGGGCAGTCACCTTTTTCCACGCAAAACTGGCGGAAAGGATGGGAAATCAAAGCTCTCTATTCAGCAACAGCTATTCTGATAGTATTTGGTTTAATCAGCCTTTATTCCGCTAGTTCCTATCACGCCCAAAAACTGCAACTCCCAGACACATACTTCTTTGTTCGTCAGTTGATAGGTGCGGGAATTGGGTTGATCGTTCTTCTGATTTGTTCACGTATCAATTATGACATATGGCGAAAAATGGCATGGCCGATCATCGGAGCGACTTGGGTCCTACTGGTTTTACTTGTTCTACCAGGGGAATATTCATTTGCTCCGGAGATTAATGGTGCAAAACGTTGGCTTCGTATCGCTGGGATGACTTTGCAACCGTCAGAATTAGCTAAGATAGCCATTATAATCTGGACAGCTTCACTGGCGGTCAAGAAGCAGAATCAATTCAAGGGTTTGAGATCTGGCTTTTTGCCTTTTGCAGTAATTTGGGCAGCTGTCATGATGCCAATTGCATTGGAACCGGACATGACAACCTCCATGCTGGTGGGAGCATTAGGTTGTTTGGTTTTGTTTTTGGCTGGAGGTCGGTTCGGTCATTTTATTTTTATGCTGATTCCACTTTCTCCATTTCTTTATGTGCAATTGATGGCTGGCTTTAGACTGCAAAGATTAAAAACGTTCTTTGATAGTGTAGTCATGGGCCCACTAGACGCTTCATTCGATCTTGCTGGTGCAGGATATCAAATAAGACAATCACTCTACGCAATTGGGTCAGGGGGTCTGAGTGGTGTTGGATTTGAACAAGGTCGGCAGAAACTAGGATTTCTCCCAGAGGGTCACAACGACTTCATTTTTGCCATGATAGGAGAAGAATGGGGATTCTTCGGTGTGATTTTTCTTGTGACTGTGTATATGGTAATTGTCGGACTTGGATTTCATATTGCATCTAAGGCGTCAGATCAAATGGGACAGCTACTCGCTATAGGCATTTCCAGTTTGATCGCAATACAAGCCATCTTACATATGGCTGTTGGTTTAGGCCTGTTTCCAACTACAGGGTTGGCTCTGCCTTTCATATCGTATGGTCGGTCCAATTTGTTGGTCAGCATGGCCTGTATCGGAATCTTGGTCAACATAGCAAGGCCTCCTCAAGGCACTTATATGAGACGCAGGAGGGCTCGTGCATGACCTTTCGACGGTTGTTTTCGCTGGAGGAGGGACTGGGGGCCATCTTTATCCGGCCATGGCTATGGCAGAGGAAATGGTCACCCAGCGATCTGGGATTCGTCCAGTGTTCATAGGGGCAAGTAAAGGTATCGAATCGAGGATTCTTCCTGATACAGGCCTTGAATATGATCTTTTACCTGTTCGTGGTTGGAAGAGAGGCAGTGTCTGGGTCAATCTGGGAGTTCCCTATGTCTTGTTGAAATCTATTTTGACAGCCGTCAAACTCCACAAGGAATATAGGTCCGATCTTGTAGTGGTAACTGGTGGATATTCAAGTGCGCCAGCAGGGTTGGCTGCAGTGATGTTGGGAATACCTCTGGTCCTACAAGAACAGAATGCCTATCCGGGTGTGACGACTAGAATACTTTCCTTGTGGGCCAAACAGATTCATCTCTCTTTCCCTGAAGCGATCAAAAAACTTCCTGTCGTGGCTAGAGATCGTGTGTTGATCTCGGGTTGCCCAATTCAACCTCCTCCCAAAGTCCGTTTAAACCGTGAGGAGATGTTAAAAACGTTTGGTTTGGACTTAGACCGCAAGGTGTTGTTAGTTACTGGAGGAAGTCAGGGATCCATTGATCTAAATGAACTGATCTGGAAAGGTCTTCGGATTGACGGCGCGCGAAAGCGGAATTTTTTCTCCAATTGGCAGATTCTATGGGTAACTGGCATAAAGAATTACGAGGCAGTTGATAGTAGGGTAGAGGGACTAGGGCGCTCATCAAATGTCAGGGTCGTTCCCTATGTCAACAATATGGCTAAAGCCCTTACAGTAACTGATTTGGCCATTAGCCGCGCTGGTGCCATGACTACCTCTGAATTCTTGGCATGGGGTATACCTTCGATTTTGGTGCCGTTGCCTACTGCGGCCGCTAACCATCAGGAATTGAATGCTTTGGCTATCCAGGAGTTAGGAGCGGGACTGTGCAGAACCCAAAAAGATCTAACCTCTAGTCAGCTTTGGAAGGAAGTGCTTCAACTAACTGAGGACGATGAAATATTGGCTAAAATGGCTGATAGGGCAGTAGAAAATAGCAGACCAGAAGCAACTTCAAATGTAGTAAGTAGTATTTTTGAACTTTTATCAAAACCCACCAAAAGTTGGTCATGATGGAAACCAATCTTGTCATGAAACCCGAAACGTCACCTAAAGTGAATGACCAAGAATCGGGAAAAACTCATACTCACTTTATGGGCATAGAGGGTGCGGGAATGTTTGCGCTTGCGGAATTATTTCGGGAACAGGGTGGATTTATTTCAGGTTGTGACATCGCTCTTGGTGATAATAGTCAACAGTTAGTGTCTCAAGGAGTAGAGATATACGGAGAGCACAGTGCATCCCACCTTTCTGGTGTGAATTCTTTGGTCGTGAGTTCTGCAATCCCATGGGATACAGAGGAAATTCAAGAGGCCCTACGTCTCGAGATACCAGTAATCAAAAGAGCGGATGCGTTAGGTCTTTGTGTGAATGAAGGACAGGTCCTAGCGGTCTCGGGCACTCATGGAAAGACCACTACTACTGCTATGGTCACAGAAATCCTTGATGTGGCAGGGATGAATCCGACTGGTGTTGCTGGTGGATATGTCTTTTCCTGGGGAGGAAATCTCCTGAAAGGAGGAAGTGATCTTTATGTAGTTGAGGCAGATGAATACGATAGATCCTTCTTAGCCTTACAACCCGATATTGCTGTTGTCACTAACATAGAAGCAGACCATTTAGACTGCTACAACGACTTTGATGAGATAATTACTGCATTTCGTCAATTTATAGAATCTCTACCCTCCCAAGGCATCGCTGTGGTCTGTGCTGACGATAAATTTGCAAGCCAAGTAGTAAATGGAATCCAGGGTCAGAAAGTGACCTATGGATTGAATCCTGGCGCACAAATAAGAGCGACACAGATACAGCAAAATGATGGTGGTGTAGAATTTATCTTGATGGAAAAGGGTGCGAATATGGGATCGTTTAGGATACAATCCCTTGGTTTGCATAACTTGCAAAATTCTTTGGCAGCTGTTGCATCTTCACGATTCCTGGGAGTTTCCTGGGAAGCAATTCGAGTAGGATTAGCCGCTTTCGGAGGAGTAAAAAGAAGGTTCGAGATAATAGGTGTTCATAGGGATATTTTAGTAATAGATGATTATGCACATCATCCATCAGAAGTAGCAGTAACGTTGAAAGCGGCTAGAACATGCTATCCCGACCGTAGGTTGATCGCACTCTTTCAACCTCATCTTTACACTCGGACCAGAGATTTTGCAAAGGATTTTGGGAGCAGTCTCGCTATCGCTGATGAGGTTTGGGTGACGGATGTTTTCCCTTCTCGTGAAGAACCCATAGAAGGAGTAACAGGAGAATTAATAGCCAATCACATTGAGAAAGCTCGGGGTAAGGTTAGGTATGAGGCTGATATGGATGTGATAAGTGATCATTTGATACGTGTACTAAAGCCTGGCGATTTATTTATTACCCTTGGTGCTGGGTCCATTCGTCAAGTTGCAGAGGAAATAGAACTTTTACTTCGTGATGGGCAGACAAATGAATAGACGCTTAAGGATTTGGCTGGTCATCAGTATCGTGCTTGCGGGACTATGGGTCACGAGAAGACTACCGGAGCACTTAAGGAGAGTCGAGTTTTTTCAGGCAAGACAATACGAAGTTGAGGGGAATCATTACCTGACTAAAGAGATGGTATTAGAACTCAGTTCATTTCCAGCTGGGACAAATATTTTTGATGACCTGGATGGGGTTGAACTGCGATTGGAAGATCATGAGATGATTCTGAACGCTAGCGTTCAAAGTAATTGGTGGCCAGCCAAAATTGTAGTGACAATAGAAGAGAGGGTTCCGCTCGCCTTAGTCGCCGAACCACTTTTGGTGCCAGTGGATAGAGAGGGTAACACTTTACCTATAGACCTGGGTAAACATCGATTGGATCTTCCACTCGTAAGAGTAAAGGGAAGTTCAGAAGCACAAACTGAAGAGGAATGGGACGAAGATCAGGTCAAGGAGATGGTATTGGAATTAGAAAGGTTGGGTTTGGACAATCCTTTTTTCACTGAAGCTTTGTCTGAGGTAGCCATAGATCAAGATGGAAACGCGGAGGCGATCTTAGATAGAGATGTAGTACTTCGCTTCAGGCCACCGCTCATGAATCAAGTATTGAACGCAGGCCTAGCTGCCTTGGAGGATGTGAAGAGACGTAGATCTACTGATGCTGGCATAGTAATAGATCTAAGATTTGAAGATCAAGTTGTTGTGTCTCATGGGGAAGGAGGTGGCTGGTGAACCCCATACTAATCGCAGGTGTGGATCTGGGCACTACCAGAACTTGTGCGGTGATTGCAGAGGTCCCTCAAGATCCAATTCTCAGAAGAGATCTTAATATTTTGGGGGTTGGCCAAGCTAAGACGACTGGAATGCAGGATGTAATCACTCACATAGATGAAACAACCGAGTCTATAAAGACCGCCATAGCCGAAGCTGAATTGATGGCAAGTGCGGAGGTCGATAGAGTTTATGTAGGTATCAGAGGCGACCACATCAAGACTATGGTGTCACCTGGGATTGTTGCAGTAAAGGATGAAGAGATTTCCTATGCTGACATCGAGAGTGTGCACGAAATAGCAAAAGCGGTAGCGTTTCCGCGAGATAGAGAACTACTTCATGCGATACCCCGAGAGTACATCGTTGATGGTCAAAGAGGCATAAAGGACCCTGTAGGAATGATGGGGACCAGGTTAGAAGCAGAATTATATCTGGTTACGGGATCATCTTTAGCCGCCGAGAATATTAGAAGGTCTGTTTATAGAGCTGGGTATGAAGTAGAAGGTTTAGTATTGGAACCACTAGCAGCTGCAAGGTCGGTGTTGACGGTTGATGAAAAAGAGGTGGGTGTTGCTGTTGTGGAAGTTGGTGATGCCACCACAAATATAGCTGCATACTACGATGGAGAAATCAGGCATCTGGCTGTTCTGCCATTGGGAGGAGCAGCGGTTACTAATGATTTGGCTCAAGGCTTGTCGATACCTTTTGCTGAGGCAAAGGAGGCAAAGAATAGGTTTGGAGTAGCTTGCTCTCAGTTAGTTGATCCAAAAGAAATGGTTCAATTAGATGGTGTCTCAGGAGGTTCAACACGACCAGTCGCGAGAGAACTAATAGCCCACGTTATACAGGCTCGCATGGATGAGCTTCTGGTCATGGCCCATGCCGAATTGGAAAAGCAGGAGATACTGCAAAAACTGAGTGCTGGGATTGTTCTTTCGGGAGGGGCTTCTGCTCTCCAGGGAATCACCAATTTAGCACAGCAAGTGTTCGCGGCTCCAGTACGGATTGGTTCTCCGGGAGAGGAATTGTCTGGAATAGCTGATTCAGTAGGACGACCGAGGTTCTCAACAGCAGTGGGATTAGTGCTACATGGATTTGATAGATATAAAGAAACTGGGCTTGGTGCATCAAATCTTTCTTCTGGTTTGATCGGCAATGTTAAAAAGTGGTTAAGAGAATTTTTCTAAAGGTACATCTAATGTTCAACCTTTTTATGGGAGTTTACTGATGAAAAAATTTGAATTCGATGATATGGATCTTCAGAGCGCATGCATGAAGGTTATCGGTGTCGGTGGTGCGGGTGGAAATGCGGTGAATAGGATGATTGATGAAAACTTGGAAGGAGTGGAATTTATAACGGCCAATACTGACGCTCAGGCTCTTAGAAGCTCTCGTGCGCCAGTCACCATTCAATTGGGACAAAATTTGACAAGAGGATTAGGAGCTGGTGCTAGGCCAGAAATAGGCCGCCAGGCGATTGCTGAAAGTGATGAGGAAATACGTAGTGTTCTTGAAG
>CENY01038295.1_pt1 | contig 12918 bp, 16 predicted proteins | sample 356181 | NCBI WGS metagenome assembly CENY01 (sample SAMEA2619840, study PRJEB7988) | marine metagenome | isolation source: saline water (ENVO:00002010), including
AGGAAACAAAATTTTTCGATAGTAAAAAACTTTTACTCATATTTAGGTATATAATTATTATACTTATTCCAAATATCATCAGTGATGAATTAAATATTTTGCTAGAAATAGTATTAGATAAACCAGAATATGACACTGTTCTTCCTAAATCACTCATAACATTATGCCAAAAAGTGTATCCTTCAGCTAATTTATTCCAAGATGTCCCTCCACTGTAAAAGAACATTGCAATAGTTGAAAACAATAAAAATTGTACTAAACCAATTACGGCTATAATTCCAAACATCTTTGTCCGATTTTGCATTATACGGTTATTCATTTAAAATATCTCGTATTGATTGATGAATTATTGGCCCAGCTTCAGGTCCAAGAGAATTAACTTCTCCATATGGAGAATCATGATGATTATACAAATATGGAGGGACTTCATCCCACTCGCTTTTAGGTATAATATAACCTATCTCATCATTAGCTAATCCAAAAACAAATTTAAAATCACCTTTCATCATTGTTCTTAAAGGTGGTATTTCAACTGGATCTATTTTGTAGTCTTGCCCTACGGGCGATACAACGCCACCATTAATTATTTCTGGATAAATCTCACCTGGAATTGTTATGATGGATATTGGTCCAATATTTATAGCTGCTACCTCTGTCTTCACATCTAACCAACCAACTGTACCATGATCAATCACCCCTAAAATAAAACCAAGCAAAAAATTATTATTTTCTAAAGGGATAGTAATCGTTTTGGCACGTAATTCAATTTCAGCATTAGTAATCTCAACTACCTCTTTTGAGCGAATTGCATTTAGAGCTAATAAACCAAGTTGCTGTCCTTGAGCCTGTGTTTTTTCATATGTAGCTCCTTGATGCATCTTTCCATTAAATGGGTCAGGAATTGGGTGGCTTGGATTGGTTGTCATTAAGCCTCCAACAGCACCATTAACAAATACTGAAATACCACCAATACCTTTAGCCAAAGTTGTATCAGCATTAAAAACTCCACTTTCAATAGAAGATCTAAAATAATGTGGAAAATCGGAAGATATTAAAAGGTTTTTGCTCCACAGTGTTTCTGGATGGTTGCTCCAGCTTACTAATGAACCTAAAGTTTCTTCTGTTTTAATATCTAATGCTTGTATAATTCTAATTCCTGGATCCAATTCTTGAGGATCTCTGGAATCAATAACATATGGTATTGCTCCTGTTAAATCTTGACCGATTCTAAGTGTTACTGGTATAAGGTTTTTTACTGCAGTGGAGATTGCTGCAATTGTTTGTTTTTTTACATACTTCATGTATTGTTTATTTACACCACTTTTAAAATAACTCGGACCCCAAATTCCAATCAGATCTGGAGCTTGATGGACATGAGTACTTGATACGATAGTATAATCACAACCAATTCTCTTTTTTATCTCTTTTCTGATATCCACAGCATCATCATATATAAGCCCAACTGCATCAATGCTTACAATAGCAATCTGCGTTTTACCATCATCTATCACCATCACCCTAGCCCATAGATCATCATGCACACCTTGAGCAGGTCGACTATTATGAAAACCTCCGATCCAAATAGGATCAAACATTCCATTATCATTAATATCATTATAGGACTCACCTTTTTTTGGCTCATATCTTGCATTTCCATTTAAGTCATTCCATGTATCAGTTATTTTAGGTGTAATTGGCATTTTTGCAAACCCAGCATAAACTTGACCAAGTTGCCCTGTTTTATTTATGGTAATATCAATATTGAAATCAGGATGGCGATCTCTAAGATTATATTTGAATTGCACTCCAAGAAATACAATGAAAATAATAAATACTACAAATATATATTTTACAATCTTCATACTATATTCTATCTTTATATCGCTTCATCATTTCTTTCCAATTAGTAAATAATATACCTTCATTCTTTAAAAAATTAATCACATCCGAATCAGAAAACATTTTTGCTTCCCACACTCTCTGCTGCCAGGAATTTGTAATTTTTTTTAAGCCATTAGATTCTACAGAAGGATGAAAATAAATTTCAGTAATACCAGGCTTAAGGCCTTTAATCAACTTATAAAAGTTTTCCTTTATCTCATCATAGGTTTTAGCATCGGGAACTGGAACCATGTTGTCAATTTTTGGTAAACTATATTTTGAAGCGCTTTCAATTAATCGATCAGTAATTGGATAGCCTTGCTTCCGATATATATCAACTAGTTCAGGAGTAAACTCAATCACATTGGCAGGAATTCCATACTCCATGGCTATATTAAAAAATAATTCAGCGTATTCTACTTTACTATATAGAGTTCCCATGTGTGTATCTATATGCCCAGGTTCAATACCAAATTGTCTTGCGCGATTTATTTGAGCTCTTATTTCTGTTTCTATATCATTCACAGATACACGAGAGACAACATCCTCTACTCTTCTCCATAAATATCCGTCCGGATCTATTATATTAGAATTGATTAATTCATTTGAAACGGGTCCCCATCGATATTGTTTCCATTCACTTGTTAATGTTAAATGTAATCCAATATCTTGATTTGGATTCTTTTTATACCAATCTGCAATATCATTAAACCATGGACATGGAACCATTACTGAAGCTGATTGTATTTGATTATTTAATAAATAGGGTATTGCAGCTTCATTCGCTTCAGAACACATGCCAATGTCATCTGCATGTAGTATAATAACCTTACTTTTTTCAGGATATCCTAGTTTTTCTGCCCAATTATTCCCTTTTAATCTAATGGAATGTGATAGTTCAGTATTATTGTCTTTATTTGCTTCACAACTAAAGAAAACAAAAGATAGACTTAGTAATGTCAAAAAGTATCTCATAGCATTCTAATCCCTTAAATATTTATTAAAAAACTTATCCATATAATGTTGCGTATAATTGTTGACAGGCTTTGCAGCATCCATCGTGTGCGGCCAACCTTTTAAAATATGATAATCATGATAAACATTAACATTTTTCAATGAATGATCTAATATATTTGTTTGATTCAATGGGACAAGTTCATCTAAAGTCCCAATAAAAGTCATTGTTGGAGGATCATCTTTGCTAACATAATAAATTGGAGATGCATTACGATATTTTTCTGGTTGACTTAAATAATCAACTCCAATAAAAAAATTCGTTTCTTTTCTAGAAATAGCATAATCTGTTGTTAAATCTGATGGTCCATAAAAATTTACTACTGCTTTTACACCATGAGAAGCAGATCCGCTTTGACAATCTTCTATTCCAAATGTATTACCCATAGTATAAGCCGCCATTAATGCAAGGTGAGCACCTGCAGAACCACCAACTATTGCAACACGATTTGAATCAATTCCATATTCAATCGAATGATTTTTTAACCATTTAATTCCACAAATTACGTCTTCCACAGCAGCAGGAAATTTTGCTTCTTGAGAGAATCGATATGATAATGATGCGGTGACATATCCTTTTTCAGCATATGATAACAAATAAATTAGATAATCTTTTTTATCTCCTTTTGTCCAGCTACCACCATGAACAAAAATTATTAATGGTGTAGAATTAATTATACCTTTTTTACGATAAATATCAAGAAACAGAGATCTTTGTTCAGTTTCTTTAAATTTTAGATTACTAAATACTTCAATATTGTTTGGTATTTCTGGCTTCGTATTAACCAAATCAATCCAACCAAGCATTGCAGACCATTTTAAAAATGTATTGTTTATATATCCACGAGGTGGTTTCATATCTCTCTCCTCGCCCTGTAATATGGAAAAAGAAATAATTAAAATAATATATTTGTATTTCACTTTAATTTAATGGGATGATGATACGCAAAGAAAGAGGGCTATTAAGATTTGCATTTTTATTTCTTAATCTATCTTGATAGCCTAAAGCAAAACCTCTACCAATAGCCGTGCCTAAAGCTGCTCCAAATATAACATCACTCAAATAGTGCTTGTTATCATGTATTCTACTTGTCGCCACTAAGGCGGCTAAAGAATAGGCGGCTAAACCAATTTCATTGCCATAGAGTTCATTTGCAATAGTTGCAACTGTAAAACTATGAGATGTATGCCCAGAAGGAAATGATTTACAACAACCACCATTTGGGCGTACTCTACCAAAAGATCTTTTCATTAATTCAGTAATTACGCCATTAGTAATCATAGCCAATGTTGAAAATTCGAGTTTTTCAGAAAAATAATTATTCTCTTTTTTTGCTATAGAAGTACCTACAATAGATGACCATATTATCCAATGTGCCCAATAACCTCCATACATATCACCAAAATGTGAAACTTTTTCCGACAACAACCCTTTATCCTGTGCATATGCTTTTACATTTTGATCAATTGTTGTTGCTGCTAACGCTGCTAACGCTGCAGATCCTAAAATAAATTGATTTGAATTATTTGATAATATTTTTTTACTGGATTCAGAAAAATAATCTGTTAGTTTGGTATCACTTTGAGCATCTAATATAGATGATGTAAGTAATATGCAAATATATATACTATTAATAATTATCTTCAAAATACTAAATATATAATAATAATTGAGATCATTGCTGATATAGCAAATGGCTTTAGATTAATTTCTTTTTCTGAATTTTTATCACTCAAAATAACTTCAGATTTAGGCAAACGATATACCCAATAAGTAATTGATAAAAAGTAAATAATGAATAATGATTTTGCAATGTGAAGATTAATATTAAGTAAAATATCCCTCATAAATTGCCCTGGTATTCGCAATATATTGGAAATAGTGTCTGCAATCGAAACAGATATAGATATAATAATTGCTAATATATCAATCATATCTATATACCATCCCTTTTAATTTTTCATCTGGCTCTTGTGTAGTATTTATACTAACAATTACTGTAAGTATAATTGAAAGAACAAACGACCAAAGAGCAACATATAAAAACGGTTCAGATACTTGAAATAATGGTATTGTAGCTGTACTATGTACCCACATTAATAGCGCAGAAAACAAAACGCCACCAATTAAACCTACTAAAGCACCTGTACCCGTAGCTCGCTTCCATAAAACACCCAAAATAATTATAGCAAGACTTGGTCCCTGGAAAAATGATAATAATGTTTGTGCTAAATCATACAGACTTTCAAAACCTGTTGCAAATTGTGCAACGTAAATAGCAACTAGTATAAAAATAATGGTAAAAGTCCTGCCAACTAATAAATAATGGGTATCATCCGCATTAGGCTTAAAATATTTTTTATAAATATCTGTTGTCCATACTGTTGCGGCAGAATTCAAGAATGAATCTACGCTAGACATCAAGCCTGCAAGAAATGCGGCAAAGAAAATACCTAATAATCCTGTAGGCATAATTTCTTTGATTAATGTTGCCATTGCTTTATCTGCATCAGCTATATTTGGGTTATAAGCTAATGATATTATTCCTGGTACAACCATAGCGAATGGAATCAGAATTTTTAATAATGCACCAAAAATATAAGAGGCTTTAGCATCAGCCATAGATCTTGCGCCTAGTGAACGCTGTACAATTGATTGATTTCCAATCCAATATGCGTTTGCCAAAACAAAACCTAAACCGAATAGTATACCTGACCATGGGTGCGGAGTTTTAGTATCCACTGGTAATACAAGAGAAAAATGATCTTTAGTTCTTTCTCCCATAGCTGTTATTATTCCTACAAATTCGCTAACCCCACCAAGTTTAAATATTCCAAAAAATAATACAAAAAGTGATCCTCCTAACATTACAACACATTGAATAACATCAGTATACACAACAGCGCGAAGCCCACCTAAAAAAGTATATAATCCTATTACAATTCCCATAATTAGAATTGAATAAAATATATTCCAGTCTGGCGCTCGTGCACGGTTCATATTTTTTTCACCCCAAGAAGCGCTAATTTCTTCTTCATTAAAGGAGACAATCGGAATACCATAAAATAAATCATTATTTTTTGATTCAAATGGAAGTTTACTATCAACAAAAATGATAATAGGATCTCGATCTTTAGATAGTTGGATCCCTTTATCTATCGTATCAGCATAAATAAAATCATATTTTTTTGCATCTGTAGAACGAGCAATCTTTTGAATAGCAATTTTATTTTCACTCAAAATTAATACTTTAGGATTAAGATCTAATAAAACATTAAGCATTACAGCAGAAGCATATAATATAATACCTAAGTTAATAGGCATATATATTCCCCATATTAATGCAGAAGTAGTTTGTACAGATGAATTATATCTTGCACCTAACCATTCAGGAATAGTTGAAACTTTCTTTTTCCAAAACATGGGAATGAATAAAAAAGCACCAATAATCATAACAGGAACACTTCCCAACCAATCATAATTTCCAAGTACAATACCATATAAGTAAGCTGACCCAGCAATTCCTACCATATCTACAGCACCAATATCAGAAACAACTAAAGACATTCCAATAGCCCACCAAGGTAAAGATCGTCCTGCTAAAAAATAATCTTTTCCAGATTTTATTTTTCTACCTATATAAGCACCAAAAGCTACTGTGCCAATTAAGTAAATAATAATTATTGTATAATCTATTGTACCAAGTACCATTATAATAGTATTCAATTACTATGAATAATAATTTAAATATCTATAACCATAATAAAACTATAAAAAAGGATGTAATGATGAAAGCATTGGTATGTAAAAATTTTGGTCCTGTTGATGATCTTGTCTGGGAAGAAGTAACAGATCCAATCCCAAAAAATGGTGATGTAGTTGTTGATATCAAAGCCGCAGCACTGAATTATCCAGATAATTTGATAGTGCAGGGTTTATATCAATTCAAACCAAATTTTCCATTCTCTCCAGGATCTGAAGGTGCTGGAATAATTAGCGCTCTTGGAGAAAATGTACATGATTTTAAAATTGGGGATAAAGTTTCTTTTTTATCCCAATGGGGTTCCTTTGCTGAAAGAATTTCAATTAATCAAAAACAACTAATTAAAATGCCAGAAAATATGAATTTTGAATTGGCTTCAGCTATTCAGTTGACATATGGAACAAGTTATCATGCATTAATACAAAGAGGTAGATTAAAAGATGAAGATGAAGTTCTAATTCTAGGATGTTCTGGGGGAGTTGGTTTAGCTGCTTTAGACATCGCAAAAGCATACAATATTCGAGTTGTTGCTGCAGTATCTTCAGAAGAAAAAGCTGATTTATGTAAACAATATGGCGCAGATGAAGTTGTGATTTACGGTTCTAATAAATTAGATACAGAAGATCAAAAACAATTAACCAAAAACTTGAGAGAAAAAAGTATCAAAGGGGGATTTGATATTATCTATGATCCTGTTGGAGATTGCTATACTGAACCTGCGTTACGTTCTATAAATTGGAAAGGTCGATACTTAGTAATTGGATTTGCTGCAGGTAAAATTCCAAAAATTCCTTTAAATCTAGCGCTACTTAAAGGATGTGAAATTGTTGGCGTTTTCTGGGGTGCATTTACTGCAAACGAGCCTAAACAAAATATAAATAACATAATTGAAATCGGTAAACTGATGTCATCTAAAAAGATAAATCCTTTTATATCAAAAAGATTACCAATGGAGTCATCAGCTCAAGCTATTAAAATGATTGGAGAAAGAAAGGTGTTAGGAAAAGTTGTTCTAATAAATAAATAGAAATAACTATATATATAAACCCATAAATATTGAATCATCATCACGCTCTAATTCATCCATACCGTATTTACTATAAAAATTAAATGCACGATCATTTTTAGCACCAAGCTCTAAGTGAACACCTGTAATACTATTTCTTTTCAAATGAGAAATAAAATGATCCATCATCATCTTACCCTGTCCTTTTCCTTGAGCCCTAGGTAATAAATCAATGTGTAAATGAGCAGGGAAATCTTTAAATAGTTTTTTTTTCAATGGTTGAAATAATATGCTTGTTGTTTTTTCTGTCCGATTCCATTTTAAAGGATCGCCAGTTGGCTGAATATAATTTGTACGTATAGCTGGAAACCACTCTTTATCCATCCAATTATAAAACTGATTTGAGTTCATTGTACCCATTATATATCCACATACTCCTTTATTATCATTTAGAATGAATACGGATTGCGGTTCATACTTCATATATGGACCAGCATATATATGACCAAGAACTAAAGGATCATTAAATAAGTGGGTTGCATCTTTTCCTGATTCTCCTGTTTTAAGACAGATGCTATATACAAGATCTTTATCAGAAGATCGATAAGATCTAATATTAAAATCAGACATGCTCCATAAATTCTATTCTATTTCTAGCAATTCAACTTCAAAAAGCAATGTACTATTTGGTGGGATTCCTCCTCCACTACCTCTAGCCCCATATCCTAATTTAGAAGGAATTGTTAATTCCCATTTTGCACCAACCTGCATTAATAATAAGGCTTCAGTCCAACCTTTAATTACACCATTTACTGGAAAAGATATAGGTTCACCGCGATCATATGAACTATCAAAAACGGATCCATCAGTTAAAGTCCCTTTATAGTGAACTTTTACTTTATCCGTTTGTAACGGACTTGGTCCATCACCAGGTCTAATCACTTTATATTGCAATCCACTAGGTAAGGTTACTACGCCTTCTTTTTTGGAACTTTCAGCTAAATACAATTCTTCTGTTTTTGCAGCTTCCTGTGCCTTTCTCTGAGCAATCTCACGTTGTTTTTGTTGAAATTCTTGACGAAACTTTACAAGAGTCAATTGTACTTCTTCTTCTGTTAATTTTATTTCTTTTTCATTAAATGCATCATCTAATCCTTTTGCTAAAACAATAGGATCAATATCCATTTCCTGATATCGAAAAGATTTACCAATATCTACACCAACACTATAACTAACAGTATCCATATAATCATTTAATTCGACTTGAGATATCTGATGTTCATTTTCTCCCGTATTTGAACATGATATAGTTATTACCAATACTGTTATAATTATTCCACTAAAATGTTTCATTTATTCATCCTTTTCTAATTCATTTTTTTCATCTGGTTTGATTCGATATTTTAATACTGTCCAAACAACCCAAAAATTGAGAAGAGAAGTTAATAAAAATGCTAGGATTGTACGGATATCTAAATAGCCACCACCAGTTTCAGCAAACAAAAAATATGCACCAATATTGGCAACAGCAAACATTAACCATGATAGAACACTTACTCCACTTGGGTCATGTGTTTTCCATAATTTTATTAATTGCAATAATGCTGCGCCGGGCAAAACAAGAGCCGGCATCCATGTTAAAAATTCAATCATTAATAATCTCCATAAATTACTATAGCTCTAAATGTAAGATAAAAATTGAAAAATACTTATTTAATTTCTAGAAAGCTTCACTGCAGTACCATATGCTAATAATTCTGCAGATCCTTGCAGTACCATTGATGTTTGAAAACGTACACCTACTATTGCATCAGCATTTAATTCTTTTGCCCGATCCAACATTCTTTGTACTGCCTGCTCTCTAGCTTGCGCCATCATTCCAGTATATTCTGGAATTTCCCCACCTACCATAGATCGCAAAACTGCAGTTATATCTTTACCCAAATGTCTTGCGCGTATTGTATTCCCCATTACCATTCCTAATGATTCACTAATACTATATCCAGATACAGATTCAGTTGTTACGTATTTCATTCTTCAATATCCTTAAACTCATCTTTTTCCCTTTCTTCCTGAATAATGCTATAAAGTAATACGAATACTCCAAGCACTACAGACATAAGAGCTAAACCAAGTAAAGGATTATTAAAAATGAGTGCAATAATTTTTCCTATAAACACTAAAATAAATACTACTGCACCTCCGAGAATTAAATAAATACCTGTTTGTTTCATGCAAAAACCTCTAAAAATAATATTATTTCACTAAAAATAGTGCATTTCAACTATTCAGAAGATAAACTACTGCTTAATTAAATCATTTGAAAATATTTAATCATGATAGAAACTGATTTTTCCATACGAACATTTCGTGGAGGATATGATAATAATTTTTCATATTTGGTATCATGTATGCAGACTGGGATGCAATTCTTGGTTGATGCTGCAATCTCAATTGAAAAAATAAAACCTTATATTAATAAACAACTTGGAGCATTGCTAATTACACACAGTCATGGTGATCATACCGCGCATTTAGATGAGATACTGATAGAGTATCCAAATGCAAAATATATTGGATACAAGGATTTAATACATAAAAATAAAAAATTTAAATTTTACCCAGTAAATGATAATGATAGAATAATCTTAGGAAAAATAAATATGGATATAATGCATACACCTGGGCATTTTCCTGATTCTATTTGTTATAAGATGGAAAACATCATTTTTACTGGAGATACATTATTTGTAGGCAGAACAGGGAGGACAATAGGTCCTAATGCTAGCACCAAAGATTTGTACCATAGTGTATACGATAAGATTTTATCATTACATGGTAATACACTAATTTACCCTGGTCACGATTATGGAGAAAAACCTACAATAAGCATAAAGGAAAACATAAAAATAAGTCCATTACTTCAAGCAAAAAGTGAAAAAGATTTTATTGAGCGAATGGCAGCTTATGAAGCTAATCGTTAACATAATAACAAGGAGTAGCTACTATGAAAAAATATCTTAGCGGATTATTAACAGGTACTATTGCAACTGTATGCATTTTTATTTTTATGGGTGCAAGTCAGATTGATGATGATTCTTTAAAAGTAATGCTTGGTCGTATTGATGCCTACTTGAGTGGAGATACAAGCATTGGCCCAAGTGGAAGATATCAATTGCAAAGCTTTAGTATTGATCGTACTCATTGGCATTATCTTTTAGATACAACTACTGGTGAATTATACCGTATGGAGCCTAGCCGCACCCCTGCAAATGCTCGCTGGGTGCTTAGTGCAGAACCAAACTTTAAAAAATAATGATGGGTATATATAAAAAAGTTTGCATTGGATTTGCTTTTATCTTATTACTAACATTAGTCACTTGTCAGGATAATTCAGAATGTTCCGATTGTGGCGGAGATCTTCTAGATGGTTTTTTATTCAAAAAGGTAACTCAAGAAGACTTGGCTGATATTGGGAGCATTGATGGTGTTAATATTGATGCATGTATTCGTTATCAGTTAAGCAGTTTAGCGGATGGGGATTTTGACTTGGAGAGTATTGAAGTTGTTGATGACTGTTGTTGCAATTGATCTGATATGATTCTTAATTATTTTCAAGAATCAGATAAAATAGATACTGCAATAATTGGACTTCATGGATGGACAGGCACTGAGTATTCTATGGTGCCTGTTGCTAAATCTATGAAAGTCCCTAATGCAAAATGGTATATTCCAAGAGCTCCTTATAATGCAAGTAGCGGCAAAGGTTATACATGGTTTAGTGGATCACCTGAAACTGGGTGGAAGAGCAAAAAGACATTTAATTTAATGGATAAGATTTTTAATCAAATTATTAATGATGGTTTCTTACCAAATAAAATCATTTTGCTTGGATTTTCTATGGGTGCAAGTCTAGCAATACGATATGGATTAACTTTAGATGTTATACTAAAAGGAATAATTCCTATAGCTGGAATGGTACGAGATACAGAAGAACTATTAGATTCTTCATCTATAGAAAGTAAACAAACACCAATTTTAATGATTCATGGTAAAAAAGATTCGGTTGTTGATTATCATAATAGTATTAACCTTGGAAAAATATTAAAAAATAATGGATATACATCACACGTAGAAATCGTTGAAAGCGGTCATATAATTAGCATTCCTACTTCTAGACTTGTAAGAAGCTTTATAAAAACTGGAAGTATAGAAAAAATCAATTTAGCATTATAGTATTACAAAGGATTAGTATATGGAACATGTAGAGATACACCCCTTACTAGATAAGGATAAACAAGAAAAAGCAAAAACATACGAGAACGAAAAAAGAAAAATTGGAATTGTTGGATCAATATTATCACTAGCATTTATTTTAATATTTTATTTCAGTGGCCTTAGTAATTATTTGGCAAATATTCACCTACCATTTATATATACATTCCTCATTTATATAACTATCTTTCATATATTATCAACAATTATTGGATTACCTCTAGGCTACTATTCAAGCTATATCCATGAACATAAATGGGGTTTTTCAAATTACACCAATAAAACATGGCTTTTTGATCAATTCAAATCATTTGCAATTAGTTTAATATTATTACCTTTCTTGCTGGGACTATTTTTCTGGGTGCTATGGAAATTTCCTGATTCATGGTGGTTGGTTGCGGCAACAGTTACGACACTCGTTTCAATTGTATTTGTAACCTTATTTCCTGTGGTTATTCTACCAATTTTTAATAAATATGATTCAATAGAAGATGAAAAATTAACGGATCAACTATCTGAAATACTGCATAAAGCAGGCTTAAAGCCAAGTGGGTTTTTTCGACAAGATATGAGTCGTCAAACAAAAAAAGAGAATGCTTTTCTCGCAGGGATGGGAAAAACTAGAAGAGTTGTTATTGCTGATAACTTATTAGAGCATATGACCTTATCAGAGATTAAATCTGTTATTGCGCATGAAGTTGGTCATTATCGTTATGCACATTTACCAAAGAACATATTATTAGGAACAATTCAACAGCTTATAATTTTTTATTTATTAAATATAATAATGAAATTGTTTTACCCTGAATTCCTAACATCTAATATACATAATCTTTCTCTATTCCCAATATTTAGCCTCATTATGAGTGTGCTATCTAGCATGCTTTTTGGCCCATTAAATAATCTGATATCACGCTACTTTGAAAGGCAGGCAGATAAAACTTCCTTGGAATTATACCCGGATAAAGATTCATTTCA
>CENY01018402.1_pt1 | contig 12864 bp, 13 predicted proteins | sample 356181 | NCBI WGS metagenome assembly CENY01 (sample SAMEA2619840, study PRJEB7988) | marine metagenome | isolation source: saline water (ENVO:00002010), including
GTATCTAAGATATTACAAGGTGGAGCAGATAAAGCAAATGAGGCCGGCATTTCTATAGTTGGCGGTCATAGCATAGATGATAAAGAGCCCAAATATGGTTTAGTGGTAACTGGTGAGGTTTTAAAAGATAACCTAATACAAAACTCTGGAGCAAAACCAGGTGATTCATTATTATTAACAAAACCACTTGGAACTGGGATTATTAGTACTGGAATTAAAAAAGAGTCTGCTTCTTCTAATTCAACCACACAAGCAATTGAATCAATGATAATGTTAAATGAATTAGCTGGGTCAATATTGCATAAATTTTCAGTAAATGCAGCCACTGATGTAACAGGATTTGGATTGCTAGGACATGCTATAGAAATGTGCAAGAGTAGCAATGTTTCATTTCATATTAATTTTAAAGATTTAATATTTTTTTCAGAGGTAAGAGAGCTTGCTAATGAAGGATTTATTCCTGGGGGCTCAAAAAGAAATTTATCATATGCCAATAAATTTGCAGATTTTTCTGATTCAATTACCAAAATTGAAAGATTAATGATTGCAGATGCTCAAACCTCAGGCGGTTTATTAATTTCATTGCCAAAGAAAAATACTAAACAATTTCTTGAATATTATAACGCTAAATCTTCAACCCCTGCCTTTCAAATTGGCTCCGTAAAGGCAAAAATGGATAATTTGATTACTATATCTTAATATCTTGTTTATGATATAAAAACTAGTGTAATATATCCGACAATAAATATCGGATATAAATATGCTCAAACTAACAAGAAAAGTTGAATACTCACTTATTGCTCTTCGTCATATGCAAGGAAAGTCCGCTGATTCAATATCTTCTACAAAAGAAATTGCCACTCATTATAATATACCATTGGAAATCTTAGCTAAAACTCTACAACATATGGCAAAAGAAAAAATTATTGAAGCGATAAATGGACCTCGCGGAGGATATAGAATTAAAGCAAAACTTAATAATATTAATCTTGTTGAATTTTTTGAAAAAGTAGAAGGCCCATTAGGATTAAGTGATTGTTTTTATGATGCTAGTTGTATGCAAATTAAACACTGCAATATCCGAACTCCTATACAGCGTATTAATGATAATATGATAAATATGTTCCGCAGTATGAGTGTTAAGGATGTAACAAATTAAATTTTTATGAAAAAGTTAAAACAGGAAGATATTATTAATGTTTTGAAACAATGCTATGATCCAGAAATACCCGTTGATCTTTGGAATTTGGGATTAATTTATGATATAGCTTATGATGAAGAAGCAAATATGCCAACCAATGTTGAAATTACTATGTCCCTGACTACACCTGGATGTGGTATGGCAGATCAAATGGCAAATGATATAAAACAAAAAGTTGAATCTCTTGATGGCGTAGAAAAGACAACAGTTACCGTAACCTTTGATCCTGCTTGGAAACCGGAAATGATGACAGATATTGCTAAAGAAAAACTAGGCTTTTATCCGACTCCTACACCATCGGAAACAACAGAAAATTCAGAATGGGAATAAAACATGAATACTAAAGAACAAGAATTAAAAGAATTTACCTCTGCATCTATTTCAATAACTCCTCAAGCATGTGAGAGAATAAAAAAAGCAATGAAATTAGAAGATAAAGAAGGTTGGGGCTTGCGCATGTCAGTTGAGCAGGGTGGCTGTTCAGGGATGAGTTATAAAATGACATTCGATGAAAAACGAGCAGAAAATGATAAAGTATTTGAAAGCAATGGATTGGAAATCTTTTGTGATATAAATAGCTGGCTTTATATACGTGGAATTGAAGTTGATTTCTCTGATGATATGTTAAATGGTGGATTTAAAATAAATAATCCCAACGCAAATCGTTCTTGTGGCTGCGGAACGAGTTTCTCGGTCTAGGATATACAATTGAAAACACAAAATGAAACTATTGAGAAGTTTACTTCTCAGGATTACCAATACGGATTTGTAACCGATATTGAGCAAGATACAATCCCTCCAGGTATTGATGAAAATGTAGTTCGTTTTATTTCTAATAAAAAGAATGAACCAGATTGGCTATTAAACTGGAGGCTTAAAGCATTTGAACATTGGAAAAATATGGAAGAGCCACAATGGGCTAAAGTAGATTATCCTAAAATTGATTATCAATCAATTAGTTATTATTCTGCTCCTAAAGATAAATCTGATGGACCAAAAAGTCTTGATGAAGTTGACCCGGAGTTAATAAAGACATATAATAAGTTAGGTATTCCATTAGAAGAACAAAAAATGCTATCTGGGGTTGCTGTTGATGCAGTATTTGACAGTGTATCAATTGCTACTACTTTCAAAAAAGATTTGGAAAAAGAAGGCGTTATATTTTGTTCATTCTCCGAAGCTGTCCAAAATCATCCTAATCTGATAAAAAAATATCTGGGTTCCGTAGTCCCATATACAGATAATTATTTTGCAGCTCTTAATTCTGCCGTTTTCAGTGATGGCAGTTTTGTTTATATACCAAAAGGGGTTCGTTGTCCAATGGAGTTATCCACATATTTTAGAATTAATGCAATGAATACTGGACAGTTCGAAAGAACATTAATTATAGCTGATGATAAAAGTTATGTGAGTTATTTAGAAGGATGTACAGCACCTATGCGTGATGATAATCAATTACATGCTGCCGTAGTAGAACTAGTAGCAAATGAAGATGCAGAAATTAAATATTCAACCGTTCAAAACTGGTATCCTGGTGATCCAAAAACAGGAAAAGGTGGAATATATAATTTTGTTACAAAACGAGGCATTTGTGCTGGTAAAAATTCAAAAATATCATGGACACAAATTGAAACCGGATCTGCAGTAACATGGAAATATCCTAGCTGTATTTTAAAAGGTGATAATTCCATTGGAGAATTTTATTCTGTTGCTGTTGCAAATAATTTTCAACAGGCAGATACTGGCACAAAAATGATACATATTGGTAAAAATACTAATAGTACAATTATATCAAAGGGAATCTCTGCTGGTAAAGGTCAAAATACTTATCGAGGACAAGTAAAAGTAATGAAAAATGCTGAAAATGCTAGAAATTATTCACAATGTGATTCAATTTTAATTGGTAGCGATTGTAGTGCGCATACTTTTCCATATATAGATGTGCGAAATCCAAGTGCACAAATGGAGCATGAGGCCTCAACATCTAATATTGGAGAAGATCAATTATTTTACTGTAACCAAAGAGGAATATCTATTGAAAATGCGGTATCTTTAATTGTTAATGGTTTTTGCAAAGAAGTGTTCAGAGAATTACCAATGGAATTCGCTGTAGAAGCACAGAGCCTTATGGAAGTTAGTCTTGAAGGAAGCGTCGGTTAAACTAATGTTAGAAATAAATAATTTAAAAGCTTCAATTGATGGAAAAGAGATTTTAAAAGGGATAAATCTGAATGTAAAAAGCGGTGAAATCCATGCAATAATGGGTCGTAATGGTTCTGGTAAAAGTACTCTTGCAAATATTATTGCTGGTCGAGAAGCATACCAGGTCACAAGTGGAGATATACTATATAATAATATTAGTATATTAAATGATACACCTGAACATCGTGCATTAGAGGGAATATTCATGTCATTTCAATACCCCGTTATTATTCCAGGTGTAAATAATACTTATTTTCTTAAAGCTGCATTAAATGCAAAGCGGAAACATCAAGGAAAGCCTGAATTAGATGCTGCAGAATTTTTAGATATGATTCGAAAAAAGTTACAAATTGTAGGTATGGAAGAAAAATACTTGCATAGAGCAGTAAATGATGGATTTTCAGGCGGTGAAAAAAAACGAAATGAGATATTACAAATGATAACGCTCGAGCCATCGCTAGCTATACTAGATGAAACTGATTCTGGTCTAGATATAGATGCTCTAAAAATTGTAGCTGAAGGAGTAAATAATTATCGACAACATGATCGTGCAATAATTATTATTACTCACTACCAGAGAATTCTACGATATTTAGAAGCAGATTATGTTCATGTGCTAATAGATGGTAAAATTGCAAAATCAGGCGGCGAGGAACTAGCTGAGGAACTTGAAGAAAAAGGATATGGATGGTTAGATAATTAACATGAAGTTTTTGGAGCAAGAAATTGATAAAGTAGCAAAGTTTGGGCTTAATCAGTCTGAAACAATTAAATCTTTACAGATGAACGCATTTGATGAATTTAATAAATATGGGCTACCAGATAAGAATTGGGAAGATTGGAAATATTCAGATTTTTCATTTCTAAATAATTCGACTTTTAGTTTTGGATTAAGAAAAAATATTTCTGTCTTACCATACCCATTATCAAAATTTAATAGTCCGAATCAAATTGTTTTTTTTAATGGCTATTACCAAGAAGATCTTTCTTCCGTTGGTAATCAACTCTCTATAAATACAATTGATGAAACTTATAAAAAAAATCCTGAATTAATTGAAAAGATCATTTCTGCGAATAAAAATCCTTTTCATAATATTAATTCAGCAATGATGAACACCGGATTAACAATTAATATTCATAATGATGAAATTATAAATGAACCTATCCATATAATTAACTTTACTTCCGATATAGATGAGCCAATAATGAATCACCCTTTATTTATCATGAATATAGGTGATGGATCTAAGGTATCTATTATTGAACATTATTACGGGTCTACTAATATTGAATATTGGGTAAATACTGTAACAAAGATAAGATTGCATAAAAATTCGTTGTTAAACCATATTAGACTGCAGGAAGATGGAAATAATTCTTATCACGTTGCTGATACAGAGTACATTCTAGAAAAAGATGCAGAATTAAAAGGTTTTCATTATGCATCTGGAGCAAATTCATATAGACAAAATATCAATGTGAATCTTAATGATATTGGCTCCTCTTCATCAATCAATGGTCTTTGTCTTTCAAATCATAAACAAAAGCATGATCATTTTATTACTATAAATCATTTAAAAGAAAAATGTACAAGTAATCAATTATTCAAATATATACTATCAGATGCAGCATTAGGGATTTTTAATGGAAAAGTAATAGTAAAAAAAGATGCCCAACAAACAAACGCTAATCAAACAACAAGGAACCTTTTGCTTAATGATAAGGCAGCAGCTCACTCTAACCCACAATTAGAAATTTATGCAGATGATGTAAAGTGCTCTCACGGCTCTACAACTGGACAATTAGATAATAATGCTATCTTCTATATGAGATCACGTGGAATTGATTTTAAATCAGCACAATTATTACTGATTAATGGATTTGCAAAAGAAATTTTAGAATTAATATCTGAAAACAAAGTAAATGAATACGTTAATGATCAAATATCTTATTGGTTAGAAAATATAAATATAAATCTATGAATAATATTCACAATAAAATGGAAGAAATAAAAAGAGAGTTCTCTATTTTTGAAGATTCTAGAGAAAAATATATATATCTAGTAGATATTGCAAAAAAATCATCGGGGATTAGTCCTGAAGAAAGAAATGATAATAATAAAGTATATGGTTGCACTTCACAGGCATGGATAATATCTGAAAAAAATGATGATATGACCTTTAATTTTATTACAGATTCTGATGCAATGATTGTAAAAGGACTTCTTTTTATTCTTGAAAAATTATTTAATGGACAAAAAAAAGAAGATATATTATCAATTAATGGAGATAATATTTTAAAAGATTTAGGTCTTGGAGGCTCAATTAGCAGTCAAAGAACAAATGGATTTGGAGCCGCTATTCATAAAATTCAAAATGAATTACTTTTTTAAATAATGATTAATCCTACACATATAGATGAACAAGTAACTCTTTCACGTGATGTTGAAGTAATAACAATACCTTTTGGTACAAAAACAAAACTAAAAAAGGGTGAAAAGGGACAAATAACGCAGGCCTTAGGTGGAAGTTATACTGTGATGATTGGCGGAAATTTATTTCGAATTGATGGAAAAGATGCAGATGCAATTGGAAAGGAACAAACTGAAGAAATAAAAAAAACAGACAATAGTAAAGATGTAGAAATAAATGAAAAAGCTGTATGGGATGTAATGAAAACTTGTTATGACCCAGAAATACCAGTTAATATAGTTGATCTAGGTTTGATATATTCATGTGAGTTTAAAACTAAAGATAATGGAAATAAGTTAGTGGATATTAAAATGACTCTTACTGCACCAGGATGTGGAATGGGGCCAGTGATTGCTGATGAAGTGAAACAAAAAGTAAAAAATGTTCAAGGTGTTGATGATATTAATTTAGAGCTAGTATGGGATCCACCATGGGATCAATCAATGATTTCCGAAGCTGCTCGTTTAGAAATGGGTCTTCTTTAAACTTACTTTGAAAAATATTGATCCAATACAGATTCGCAAAGATTTCCCAATTTATTCTCATATAAATAAGCCTTTTATATATCTTGATAATGCAGCGACAACTCAAAGACCATCCATTGTCCTTGATGAATTAAATAAATACTATACGCAATTTAACGCTAATGTCCATCGTGCAATCTATACTATCGGTGAACAGGCTACAACGGCTTACGAAAATGCACGGGAAAAAATTGCGAAGTTTATTGGCGTTGATAGCTCATCTGTTATTTTCACACGTGGAACTACTGAATCAATCAATCTTGTAGCATATGCATGGGTAAGAAATAATCTATCTTCAAATGATGAAATATTAGTTACGGAAATGGAACATCACAGTAATCTAGTTCCTTGGCAACTTGCAGCAAAAGCAACTGGTGCAACTTTAAAATATATACCATTACATGAAGATGGGTCGTTAGATCTAAATGATCCAGATAAATATTTTAGTAATAAAACAAAATTTGTAGCTGTTATTCATCAATCAAATGTTTTGGGAACAATCAATCCTATAAAAAAGATTGTTGAAATGGCTCATCATGTTGGAGCAAAAACGCTAATTGATGGAGCACAATGGGTCCCCCATGGAAATACTGACCTAAAAAATATAGATACAGACTTTTATGCATTTTCAGGACATAAAATGTTAGGACCAACGGGCGTAGGTATTTTATATGGAAAAGCAGAAATTCTTGATGAAATGGAGCCTTTTCAAGGTGGGGGCGAAATGATCAAATCAGTTACCATGAATGATGCGACATGGAATGAAATTCCTTATAAATTTGAGGCTGGTACTCCAAATATTGCACAAGCTATAGGCTTAGGTGCTGCAGTACAATATATTAATGATTTAGGGATAGATAATATTCATCAACATGGTGTAAAGCTAACGAAGTATGCATTAGATAAATTAAATCAAATCAATGGATTAAAAATTCATGGTGATCAATATGAACGCGGTCCAGTTATTAGCTTTGAAGTTGAAAATATTCACCCTCAAGATTTAGCGCAATTTCTTGATCAAGATGGGATAGCTATACGCGCTGGACAACACTGCACACAACCAATTATGGATAAATTGGGTGTTTTTGCTACAAGTAGGGCAAGCTTTTACATTTATAATACAAAAGAAGATGTAGATATTTTTTGTGAAAGTATCGAAAAAACAGCCAGCATTTTCCAATGATTTTCTTATTTTACTATAGCACTTAAAGTCTAAAAAGGAGTTTGAGCATGAGTGATAATGGAAGTGAACAAAAAAAATACCAATATATGGTAACGATGAGATGGTATGTAGAAACAGATGAGGAACTCGTTGCCGGGGCAGCAGAGACAGATGAAAAACTATTAGAAATTGTACGCCATCGAAAGGATGGATCCAAAAGTTGTAGTACCTGTCCAACTAGAAATAATGAAGGGTATGCCGTGTTAGACTATCATTATTTTATGGGCGAGAAAAAACCCTATATGTCTACAGAAATGATTAAAAAATAAATAATATTATGGAAACCATCTATCTAGATGACTTTCTTGATGATGGCATTATAAAAGAAAAGTCATTTCGGGAAAAAGTATCTGCTATTAATTGGCAAGATTATAATTCAAAACGTGTAATGATAAAAGGTTGTACTTCTGTCCCGGTTCCTACTTGGGCATATTTAATATTAACTGCTCAACTTTCCCAATTTGCAGATGATATTGTATATGGAGAGCCATGCTCAACTGTCAAAATTTTTAAACGCAAATCATAATTTTGTACAATGTCTGTTAAGCAAGATCGAGTAAGTTGGTCCGATTATTTTATGAATATTGCTCGTGAAGTCGCAACCCGTTCAACCTGTGATAGAAAATCTGTAGGAGCTGTTATTGTTCGTGGAAAAACAATTTTATCAACAGGTTACAATGGGAGCATCAAAGGTGCAAACCATTGTGATGATGTAGGGCATGAAATGGAAAATGACCACTGTGTAAGAACAATACATGCTGAAGCAAATGCAATAGTACAGGCCGCAAAGCATGGAATAAGAATTGAAGATAGTGAAATATACGTCACAGCATCACCATGTTATAATTGTTTTAAAATGATTGCTAATAGTGGTATCAATAAAATCTATTTTGGTGAATTTTACCGTGATGAAAAAGTTATCGAACTAGCCAATAAACTTGATATAGAATTAACAGATCTATCGAAGTAAATAGGTTCTATTTTAAATCTGGAACCAATAATTAAACTTTAAGAAAACAGAATTTGAACTGTTTTTGCTCCAAGAGTTATCGCTTGCAGAAAAATAACTATCATTATGCAAATTATATACGATAAACAGAGTACTTCCAGGGCGATATTCCCATCGTAAGACAAAAGTACCTACAAGATTATTCACTTTGAAATCTGGGTCCCCATTATAAGAATATGTTTCTAAATCTCTGGTCTTTTCAGCCATTAGTTTGTAATAATTTTTGTAATCCATATCAACAGTGAATGGTTGAAAAAATGCTTCAAATGTTAAATCTGGAGAAAATGTCCAATTAAATCTAATTTGCACATCATTCATTATAGCTGCCGAATTAGCATAAATAATGTATGTACTAATCGAATCTTCTTCAATGCCAACCCATTCCATAGACTTTGTTCCTAAATCCTGAAACCCTTCGATCATTAGATTAATATTTTCACTTGGGCGGTATCTTAAATTAAAACCTCCTCTGTAACCCCAAGATCGATATTGTCCACGACCAAATCCAAGATAGGGGTTAAATATTAATTTTCTTCGTTTGTCTGTTTGAAACCAAAGAATTCCATAGCCTTCAGTTTCTGATTTATATACCCAAGCCCTATCATCTCTAAAAGTATCATCATCATTATAGGATGCAAATTCCATATTTAATTCTCCACCAAAACTCCAAAAAGACTTAAGCTCATTTGTTTGCTCAATAGATAAGGATTTTGATAAAGTCAATCCATCTCCTCTTCCATTTATAAAATATCGAAAATCTAATTTATTATTTAAAAACATTCCCCAAGGGTCTTGTTTTCTTATCCCTCCATAAGTTCCATAATACCAAGTGTCATTACGCGTGTTAAATCCAATATCATTAATCTCATATGTATCATCAGTAAAACCAGTTACAAAATTTAAATCCCACCATTTTGGATCAAGATAGCCAGCGTTAAATCGTGCACCATTACCTATAACTTCATTTTTCTTTGATTGCACTAACTGCCCTTTAAGAGTCAATCTATTATCTAAGAATTTCATAAACCAATCAAGTCCAATTACATTTGCACTCCCATAATTTTTTCGGTTAATATCCGTCATCATAATGCCAATTGTTGACACATTATTTAATACTGGCTGTTCTATGCGACCAATAAAATAATTGGTCATTGGTTCAAGCATGCCTTTTTGTTGAATAGTTGAATCAGCACTTTCATATTCCCAAGAGCCATATTCTTCATCTGTTACTGCATCAATAATTCCGTATTTAGTTCCTCCTTTAGTTTGACCCAAAATCTTCGCGGCACCTAAAATTGTAGTTACATCTGGTCTATTAATTATGGTGGCATCATCAGGTAATAGAAAACCAGGCGTTTGACCAATTCTCCTAGAATGAAATAGCTTATATCGGTTTTTAAAAAATGAACCACCTTCAATAAAAAAAGGTCTCCTTTCTTCATATTGTGTTTCAAAAGCCGTCAAATTCAATACAGATGGGTCTGCTTCAACTTGTCCAAAATCTGGATTAACTGTCATATTTAATGATGATTGCGCAGTTAATCCATATTTCATATCTAATCCAATAGAGCTAACATTTGATTGATCGCTATTTCCATTTAATACATAGGGAAATATTTCGGCTTTTTTTGGTGATGGGATATTACTCATCCCTTTTAATACACCATAGTATGGTACAAAACCGCTTAAACCATTTGACCTACCTGGCCACTGAACCTCTTCTTGCAATCGATGAATATGGCGAGCAAATGCAATTCCCCAATCATTATCTGTATTGGCATCAAATTGAAATACACTTGTTGGAATTTGCATCTCAACTGACCAACCGCTATCATGCAAAGCCACCTCAAATTCCCACACTACATCCCAGGTGCTATTAAATGCTTCCATGCCTTCACCAGAAATAAATACATCCATACGAGATCCTAAAGGATTTACTGCAAACCAATAACCAGTTCGATCATCATTATTTGAATCAAATGCCACTCCTATCCAATCCGAATGAGGTCCAAATGCTTCCATCCATCGATCGCGCCTACTTAATCTTCCTGTAATCTTATCAGGCTGGGAATCAATATTATTTATGGACACATATATATTATCATTATCATACAGTACTCTTGCAACAGTCCTCTCAGATGGTTGAGCAAGATTATATGGTTCAAACTGAAAGAAGTCGCTTTCTTCTAATGCATTCTTCCATACTTCATCATCAATATTTCCATCAATTATTGGTGGTGTATCAGTTCTGGTTGCAATCATTTCACGAAAACGTAATTGATTTGGATCTTCAATCTGATAATTATCAGCAAATAGATATACGCTAATAATAATATATATAATTATTGCTTTATTTTGGCCCATTCGAGAAAGAGAATATAATTGCAAAATATTGCACTAGTATGGAAATAATATCTACTGAGATATGTTTTCAGCAACAAGATCTGCGAGATCTTTCACCTTAATCTCATTTCGGCCTTCAGGTGTAAGCGGTTTTAATCCTTGGTTCATCATACCATAACAAAAATTACAGCCCGTTACAACAGTATCAGCATCTGATTCAACTACTTGTTCAGCTCGAACTAAATGCGTACGTCCTGTTGTTTCTTTTTTCCACCAAAGTCCGCCACCAGCTCCACAACAAAGTGTGTTTTTCCCTGATTCAGGTAATTCAATAAAATTATCTGAAGTAGCATTTATTGCCGTTCTTGGTGCGTCTACTTCATCTAGCATTCTTGATAAATTACATGGGTCATGATAGGTGATTTTTCCAGTTGCAGTTTTATTCACTTGGATACGGCCATCTAAAATTAATTGCTCAATGACTTGAGTATGATGTTCCACCTTATAAGATATAGTATCATATTTACTATATTCTTTTTCCAGATTTAATGCACAATGAGGACATAGTGTGACCACTTTTTTTGCATCACTCAATTGCTCCATATTGTGCTCCCTTAACATCGAATAAGTCAACTTGTCACCTAAACGATTAACTGGATCTCCTGAGCAATGTTCCTGCTCAAGGATACCATAAGTAACATTAGCAACATCAAGAATCTTTGTAAAGTTTTCCACCGATTTTGTGAATTCTGGATCTAACTCATAACGAGCAAAGCAGCCCAACCATAAAACATATTCTTTATCTGGTGAAAACTTTGGTAATCTTTCAGCTAATGGACTATTTGTGGCACCCTCCGTATTTCCAGTTTCCTGTAAATTTGTAAACAATTTTTGATATTCCTGTGGAACCTTACCCTCAACTAATACTTCTAAACGTCTTATTTCATCAGATTTTTCAACATGATTTCCTACGGGACAAACTTCCGTACAAGCCTGACAAGTTGTACACTCCCAACCTGCTTCCACATTAATCTGTGATAAGACATCTACATCTTTTTTATCTAAAAGAGGCTGACGTAAATCAAGAATAAAGTGATGCTTTGGATCAAGAATGCCACCTCCTCGATTTGCTGGGCAAACATCAACACAACGACCACATTCAACACAAGAAAATATGTCCAGTGCTTGATTTTGAGTCATTTTAGTGAGCCCTGCTAACATATCATCTAGCTCTTCTTCCGACCCTTCAAGATCTATATTTACTGGGGTATGATCTGGTTGATCAAAGGGTCGAAAAAATATATTTATTGGAGCTAGAACTAGGTGAAGATGTTTTGATCTAGGTATCAAAAATAAAAAAGCAAGAATAATAACTGAATGAATCCACCAATTTATTTTCCAATAAAAAGCTGAGATTTCTCTTTCACCAATCAAATATGTAACCATAAGAACTACAATAAAAAAAGCAACTAATCCTGAAGTAGGAGATAATTTGCCCAGTGCTTTTGGTTTTGTTATGAATCGACGATAAGCAAGAGATAAAATACCGATAATAACCAAAATTGAAAATGGCATAACAATCATTGAATACATTTTGAGGATTTTTTGACTGAACAAAGAAACACCAAAACCTTTTGCAAAATGATCAATAGTAACTAAGCCAAAAATTACAAATCCCCAGAAAACAAACGCATGCATCAAGCCCGGCCAAAAGCGCCCTTTGACAACTTTCTCATGCAAAAAAACTTCTCGAAACATTCGCCAAAAACGGGCGCCAAAACGATCAAATGGAAGTTTTCCTAATCCTTTAAAAACAATAAAGAATCGGCGTGAAACTTCATATAAAAATGAAGCCAAACATAATATAATTCCTGAACCGAGTACTATTTGTT
>CENY01045465.1_pt1 | contig 12824 bp, 11 predicted proteins | sample 356181 | NCBI WGS metagenome assembly CENY01 (sample SAMEA2619840, study PRJEB7988) | marine metagenome | isolation source: saline water (ENVO:00002010), including
ATGATCCAGTGCCGGCGCAGCAGCTGACCGGGCAGATCGCCCGCATTGGCGATGGTGATGGTGTAGCCGAAGACATAGCGCCCGTCCTCGGGGACGCTCTCCTTCTCCACATACCAGGTTTCCACGTCGACGCTAAATCCGCTCACTGGTGCTCCGCCGCTTCCTATGACTGCTGCGCATCGCAAGCGTTGGCCAGAGCCACGTAATCGGAAACCGACAGCTCATCCGGGCGGGCCTGCTCGGGCAAGGCCAACTCTTCCCAACGCACCGGTAGCGATTTTAGTGCATTGGCCAGGCGTTTGCGCCGGCCGGAGAACGCATGGCGCAGCACCAGATCTAGGCGCGCGGCATCGACAAGGGGCAGTTTTTCGGAGCGCGGCACCAAACGAACTACCACGGAATGAACCTTGGGCACGGGAGAGAAGCTCTCGGGTGCCACATCGAACAGCCGCTCGATCTCGCAGTGATACTGGGCGAGCACACCCAGCCGACCCCACTGCTTGGTACCAGGCACCCCGGCCAGGCGAGCGCCCACCTCCCGCTGCAGCATGAAATGCATATCGCCGATCTGTTCGCTATGCCCAAGCAGCCGCACCAGCAGCGGCGTGGAAATGTTGTAGGGAAGGTTACCCACTACCCGCCACGGCCCATCCGCGAGCAACTCGCCCAGCCGCACCCGCAGCACGTCCTGGTTGATTAACTCCAAGCCGGGGAAGTCGCGCTCTAGCCCCGCAATCAGATCCCGATCGATCTCAACACCCACATAACGTCTGGCGCCATAGGGATACAGTACCTTCGTCAGCGCGCCGCGCCCCGGGCCCACCTCCAGCAACAGATCCGACGGCTGTATGGCCAGTACCTCCCCGATACCGTAGGCCACCGACTCGTCCACGAGAAAGTTCTGACCGAAGCGCTTGCGGGCTCGAACCATGCCGTCAGCCGAGCCGCGCGGCAAGGTCGACGGCCTGCTCCAGGCTGCCTGTATCTGCGCGTCCGGTTCCCGCCAGATCCAGTGCCGTGCCGTGATCAACCGACGTACGCACGAAGGGCAGCCCCAGAGTGACGTTCACCGCACGACCAAAGCCCGCGTATTTGAGCACCGGCAAGCCCTGGTCGTGATACATGGCAAGCACCGCATGGGCTCCGGTCAGATGGCGCGGCGTAAACAGCGTGTCTGCGGGCAACGGGCCCACCACATCCTCTCCCGCGACGCGAAAGTCTTCGCAAACCGGCTCGATCACCGCGATTTCCTCGCCGCCCAAATACCCGCCCTCACCGGCGTGGGGATTCAGACCACACACCAATACCCGGGGGCGCTCAATGGCGAAAAGCGCGCGCAGACCTGCCAGCAAAATTCCAAGACGGCGTGCCAGCAACTCGCTGGTTATGCTGCCTGCCACCTGAGACAGCGGCATATGGGTGGTGGCCATGGCGACGCGCAGCTGGTCGGTAACCAGCAGCATCACCACGTCGTCCACACCCGAGCGGTCTCGCAACCACTCCGTGTGACCGGAAAACGCCATGCCGGCGTCGTTCATCACCGATTTCTGTACCGGCCCCGTCACCAGGCCGGAATATCGTCCCGTAAGGCACCCCCGAGTCGCTTCCTCCAGGGTGGCCTGCACGTAGCTGGCGTTGGCTGGGTCGAGGCTGCCGGGCCGGGATGGGGTTGCCAGGGGCACGTGGGCCACACTCAGCTCACCCGGTCCTCCGGCAGGGTCGTCCAGATGATCATCCACCCGCAGCGCCACTCCAAGCGCACGTGCACGCTCCCGCAGCAAATCTGCGTCCGCTACCACCACCCAGGGCACAGGCCTGGCCTGCTGGGCCAGGGCAATCACGAGTTCCGGACCGACCCCCGCGGGTTCTCCGGGAGTTATGGCGAGGGGCTGGGCCACCTGGTTGCGCGCTGCATGGATTACAGCCTCATCTCCACGAATGCCTCATCACGCAGTTCCTTGAGCCACTCCTGCAGCTTTTCCTCGAAGCGACGCTGGTGAAGAATGTTGATGGCCATGCGGCGGCGCGTTTCGTCGCTGAGGTCCTGCTCCCGGCGCCCGAGCACCTCCAGCACGTGCCAGCCATATTGAGAGCGAAACGGCTGCGATATCGAGCCGGTGGGCGTGGCCACCATGGCCTGCTGGAAGGCGGGAACGAACTCGTTGCCCGCGGTCCAGCCAAGATCTCCGCCGTTGAGCGCGCTGCCAGGATCCTCCGAATACTCAGCTGCCATTTCGGCAAAATCAGTCCCACCTGTGAGCTGCACGTGCAGATCGGCGATCAGCTGCTCGGTCTCTTCTTCCGTACGAATTTCCGAAGGTTGCACCAGAATGTGGCGCAGGTTCGTTTGCATCTCTTTCTGCATCCCCGCCCCACGCTGCTCCAGAAGCTGCACGATGTGGATGCCGCTTGCACTCATGACGGGATCGGCCGTCGCTCCCGGCTCCAGCTCAAGCACGATCTCACCGAACAGGCTCGGCAGCTCGCCAGCGCGACGCCAGCCCAGATCGCCACCTTCCAGTGCCCGGGCGCCCGCCGATTTGGCAACGGCCATCTGGGCAAAGTCCGCTCCCTCGCGAAGCTCCGTAACGATATCCACGGCCGCTTGCTGCGCTTCCAAAATAGCCTCATCGGAGGCCCGCTCGTCGATGGCGAGCAGAATGTGGCCCACCCGGAACTCGTCCGACAAAAGTTGCTGGTAGTAGGGCGAGTTCAGAAGATCCTCGATGTCCTGATCGGTGATGGTGATACGGCGATTCACCAGGTTGCGCTGCACGTTGCTGATGAGCATCTCCCGGCGAATCTCTTCGCGAAACTCCACGTAGCTCATCCCGTCCGCGGCCAGCGCCGCACGGAATTCCTCCAAAGTCATCTGGTTCTGCTCAGCGTAGGCCACCACCGCCCCGGTGAGACGTTCGTCGTCGATCTGCACCCCTCGCCGCGATGCCTCCTGAAGCTGCAGGCTCTCAATGACCAGGCGTTCCATGAGCTGGCTGACCAGAACGTCGTTGGGCGGAAGCTGCACGCCCCGCGCCTCGTACTGGTCGCGAATGAGCTCCAGCCGACTGAGCAGCTCCGAGGCCAGCACCACGTCCTCTTCCACCACCGCCACGATGGAGTCCAGCTCCTTGTATTCGGCCAGGGCCACCGGCGAGCCCATCAGGCAAGCGGCCACGATGAGCAGCCGGCCCGCGAGACGATGTCTAGATCCCATAGTTGTCCTCCGGTCTGTAACCCTTGATGCCACGCCGCATGACCGCATCCAAGTTGCCGCCGAAACCGGCCATGCCTTTGAACACGATCTGTAGAAATATGCCCCGATCCGCGTCCACGTCCTCTAACGACCGAGCGCTGGGGCTGTCGAGAAAGTGGCGCGCCACGATCCTGAGCTGCCAGCAGCAGTTGTTGTACTCGATTCCGGCCAGCCCCTCAATTGTACGCTTGCTCTTCAGATCGTAGTTCCACCGCCCTATGCCGGCAAAACTGCGCGATATGGGCCAATAGACAGACACGTCGGTCTGATCGATGTCGCGCGCCCGCCGGTTGCGGTAGCCCACATTGAACAGGTGCCGGCTGTCGCCGCGATACTGCAGCGAGGCCGCTGCCTCGTCCACCTGACCTTCGGCCGTGTCCCAAACCAGCGTGCCCTGGGCTCTGATCCTGGACGTCACGCGCCAGCTCACCTCGCCGGCCAGCTCGGACACGCCATGGCCATCGTCATCGTCCGGCGCCCCCGACAGGGTCACCCGGCGCTCCTTGAAATACTTGATCTGACCGATGCTCGCGCGCAGCCGCTCGCGGCCGGTGCGGCGGTCCACGAAGCGCGTGGTGATGCCCACGGCCAGGTGGTTGGCGTCGCCGATACGGTCGATACCGGTGAATCGATTGTCACGATAGAGCTGGTCATAAGCGAAGGTCAGCTTGCCGGCGTCGAAACGCGGCAGGCGGGACTGGTCTTCAAACTCCTGGTAAAGGTAGAACACGCGCGGTTCCAAGGTTTGGACCACCTCGGCACCGAACAGGTTCACATCGCGGTCGAAATACAGCCCCGCCCCGGCGCTGGCAAGAGCGATGCCACGGTCCGGTTTTGGCTCCACGCTGTGGGGAAAATCCTTAAGCTCGTAGGAGGTGTAGCGGTAGCCGCCGGTGAGGTTCACGAATCCCCAGGACCAATTCAGCGGCAAGCGCAAGCGCGGCTCCAGATGCAACCGGTCGCCGACGATGGTGGCCCGGCCCGCGAGGTCGGCATTGTCGCGCGTAAACGACACCCACTCCGCCCCCACCGAGTACTCCAGCGCTCCGAGCAACCTGCCCTCGTAGCTCACCTCAATCTCTGGCAAACGCTGGTAGGGCTGCGTGGTCACCTCGTCCAGGCGCTGGAAGCGCTGAGCCCACACCCGGGCATACAGCCCGCCGCGCCGGTACTGCAGCGCGCCCATGCGCTCCAGGTCAATGCGCCGGGTCACACCCACATCTGAATCAAGATCGGAGCCCAGGTCCCGAACGTAGTCTCGATCACTCACCGCCGTGTAGTTCACCAAAGTGGAGAAGCGGCCCAGATTGCCGCGATGCTGCACACCGTAAAGCCAGCGGTCGGCGGGCTGGAACTCTCCGGACGCCAACCCCTGGGCCATCGCATTGTCGAAGTCATCCCGATCGAACGTGCCGTCGAACAGGTCGTCGTCCGGCAGAAATTCCGCGGTAATGCTCGTGTTTTGCCAGCCGGACAGGTGTCGGAATTCGGCCCCCATCCGCAAGCCGCGGTTGGTGATGATGCGCGGTGACAGCGTGGCATCGTAGTTGGGGGCCAGATTGAGATAGTAGGGCACGGTGAGGTCCAGCCCTTCCTCGCTGGAATAACCGAGGTCGGGAAACATGAATCCCGATTGCCGGTCGTCGCTCACGGGAAAGCGGATGTAGGGCGTGTAGAAAATAGGCACATCCTTCATACGCAGGGTCGCGTTACGCGCGGTCGCGAACACCGCGCCCTCTTCCAGGGTCAGCCGCGACGAGCTGATGCGCCAGCCGTCGTTACCCGGCTCGCAGCGGGTGAATGTGGTCTTCCGCAGCGCCATCGTGCCGGCCTCGTCTCTGCTCATCTGCTCGGCACGACCGCGGATCTCAGCATCGAACAGGAAGAACTCCACGTCATCGAGATCCGCCGACCGGGCATCCAGGTTCAGCACGGCAACGTCGCTGCTCGCCGCCACGAACGGTTCCTCGAACAGGACGCCCCCGGTGAGTTCGGCCTCCAGGGTCTCGGTGTCTACCGTGGCACGCCCAGCGCGCACCGTGCGATCACCCTGGCGCATCGCTACGTCGCCGGTGAGGGTGGCCACCCCATCCACCCGATACTCCGCCTGCTGCGCCTCGGCGTGCACCGGCTGGTCGATCACCGGCATGCGGCCCCTGTCGGGAAAGTCCGGCGCCACATACGCACCCGGACAGTACGCCGGCAGGCGCTCGCGCGCACGCTGGGGCAGCTCCTCGACGCTGCGCCAGTAGCGGCTCGCCAGGGAAGCATCTTCGACCAGTCTGCTTTCGGTGGCAGCCGTGTCTGCGGCTTCGGCAGCCAGACTGGTGGTGCAAGCCGCCAGCAGGGCGCATGCGAGCATTAGCGCGCGCGCGCGCAAGCGCGTGGGAGGCCATGGGCGCCGATGGGCTGGGGCGAACATCGGGCGGATGATACACATTACCCGGCCGGGAATAACGCGCACCCGACGGATTGACAGTAGAATGCCGCGCACCGCTAGCAACGAAACAGCTGACAGAGGCCGTGGAAGTACTGGACGCCACATTGCACCAATGGGTGGCCGAGGAACTGGTGGAGCTGAGCCGCACCGGAGACTTCGAAGTGCGCGCGCTGAAAGCCGAGGCCAGCCACCGGCATTTCTACCGAATCCTGCCCGCCGGCAATCCAACCGGATCGCTGGTACTGATGAGCTCCCCGCCGGACCGGGAAAACAACCAGGCCTTTGAGCACCTTGCGGAAGTCTTCGCCGCCCATGGGGTCTGCGTGCCGAGCATTCTGGCGCGTCAGCGCGAATCCGGCTGGTACCTGTTGAGTGACCTGGGCACGCTGCACCTGGAGCAGGCTTACCAGCAGGATAGCGCGGCAAGCCTGGAGCTGGCGCTGGATGCGCTGCTGAAGATTCAGACCATTCCGGAAGGCGCCGTGCCGCCCTACACCGTCCAGCGATTCCACGACGAGCTGGCCATCTGCCGCGAGTGGTTGGTAGAAGCCTGGCTGGGGGAAACATTTCCCGCCCAAGATCTGGACGACGCGTTCGCAGGCCTGGCGAATCGCACCGAAGACCAACCCCAGGTGTGCGTGCACCGTGATTTCCACTGCCGCAATCTGCTCCCCGGCGACGGGGTGATGGGAGTAGTGGATTTTCAGGACGCCTTGTTTGGGCCGACCTCTTACGACCTGTCTTCGCTGCTGCATGACTGCTACTACCGTTTCACGCCGGCCGAGGTGGCGCGTTGGCGGCAACGCTATCTGGAGCGTTCACGCCTCCCCCTGGACCCGCAAACGTTTGCCGCCGACGTGGACCTCATGGCCGCTCAGCGGCTGCTGAAGGCAGCGGGCATCTTTGCCCGACTACAGCTGCGCGACCAAAAAACCAGCCACCTTCGATACATTCCCTCCACGTTGGCGCACGTGGCCACCCTCTGCGGGCGCTACAAGGACCTGGCGGCATTGCCCCCACACCTCCTCCGCTGGGCCGAAGCCGCGGCGCGCAAGCTGGAGGACGCCGGGTGAAGGCCATGATCTTGGCGGCCGGGCGCGGCGAACGGCTGAAACCGCTGACCGACCGAACGCCCAAGCCGATGTTGCCTTTAGGGGGCAAACCGCTCATTGCCCACCAGCTGAGCTGGCTGCGCGCTGCCGGCGTCACCGAGGTGGTCATCAACCTGCACCACCTGGGCGATCAGATCGAGGCGTTCTGCGGCACCGGGCAGGGGTCCGATCTAACGATTGCCTACAGCCGGGAGAAGGTCCTGCTGGAAACCGCGGGCGGCCTCATCAAGGCCCTGCCCCTGCTGGGCGACGACCCTTTCATGCTGCTCAACGGAGACATCTACACCGACTTCGATTTCACCCAGCTGCCCAGCGCGCCTCCGAGCTGGGCGGATCTGCATGTGGTGCTCATCCCCACCCCCACCTTCAGAGCCCAGGGCGACTTTGAGTATGCCAACGGCCGGGTAGTGAGGCGGGGCAACACTTTCGTGTACGCCTGCATCGCCGTGGTGCGCCCGGCCTGGCTGCGCACCCTGGCGCCGACGGGCACCCCGCTGTCGTTGCAACAGCCTTTGTTCGATGCGGTGGCCGAAGGGCGCGTGTCCGCTCAGGTCTGGCCCGGGCGCTGGACGGACATCGGCTCTCCCGAGCAGCTCCAGGCAATCCAGCAGGAACTGGAAAGCGGCTGAAGCGCCATCGAAACGCAGCAGAATCACCCTTACGTCGAGGAACCAGGCTAGAATACGCCGCCTATGAAACATTGGATTGCTCCCTCTATTCTGTCTGCCGACTTCTCACGCCTGGGCGAGGAGATCCACGACGTGCTGGATGCCGGCGCCGACATCATTCACTACGACGTAATGGACAACCACTACGTTCCCAACCTCACCATCGGCCCTCTGGTGCTGAAATCGCTGCGCGAGGCCGGTATCACGGCAACCATGGACGTTCACCTGATGGTCAAACCCGTGGATCAACTCGTTAGCGAGTTCGTGAGCGCCGGCGCCGACATCATCAGCGTGCACCCGGAGTCTACGGAGCACCTGCACCGCACGTTGGGGATCATTCGAGACGGCGGCGCCAAGCCCGGCATCGTGTTCAACCCAGCCACGCCGCTGACGGCGCTGGCGGAGGTGCTGGACCTGGTGGATCTGGTGCTGATCATGTCCGTCAACCCGGGCTTCGGGGGACAGAAATTTATAGAGTCCAGCCTGAACAAGCTGGCCGACGCGGCTGAGATGATTGCCTCCAGCCCGCGGGATATCCGCCTGGAGATCGACGGCGGCATCAACCCGGACAACATTGCGGCGGCCGCGGACGCTGGCGCCGACACCTTCGTGGCAGGCTCAGCGATCTTCTCGAGCAACGATTACGCGGCCACCATCAAGGCCATGCGCGACGCGCTAGGCTGATCCTTTGCAGTCTTATTCAGCCTATCTGTTCGACCTGGACGGCACGCTGGTGGACACCGCGCCGGACATCAACGTGGCGCTCAACTACGTACTGGAACAGGCTGGCATGCCCATGGTGGACGAGTCGCTGACCCGTCATTGGATCGGCCACGGCGCCCGAATCCTGGTGGAACAGGCGCTTACGCACCAGAACGCTGCCGCTGCAGATCTAGACGCCATGCATCAGGCATTTCTGGACCGCTATCAGCTGCATGTGGCTGACCACAGCCAACCTTATCCAGGGGTGCGCGAAACCCTCCAGGTGCTCCAGGCGCGCGGAGCGAAGCTTGCCGTCGTCACCAACAAACGCACCCAGTTCACCCTGCCGCTGCTGGAAGAACTGGATCTGGCGGCCGCGTTTGAGGCGGTGGTGTGCGGCGACACCGCCGCCGTGCCCAAACCGGCCGCCGACCCCGCCCTGCACGCCTGCAATCTGCTCGCAATCACCCCGCGCGACGCCTTGTTCGTGGGCGACTCTACGACCGATGTGGACTGCGCTCGCGCAGCCGGCTGCCCCGTTGTGTGCGTGCGCGACGGATACAATCACGGCGTGCCGGCTGACGAACTGGGCGCCGATGTCGTGATTGAATCGTTGCTGGACCTCGTTTAGTCTGCGCCAGCGGTCGCCATCGGTGATGGTGGCCGGTCGAGAAGCGCAATTTCGGAAAGCCCCAATGAAAGGCAACCTGCAAGGCCTGTGTTGGCGACGCCAAGCCACCTCCTGACCATCGCGCCCGCCATCGCGCGCGCGGCGTCGACACAGCTTCTTTCGACCACGGCAGCCTAACAATGAACTCGCAACTGTTCGCCCAACTCGCCCAGCAGGGTTTCAACCGCATACCCGTGGTGCACGAAACGCTGGCAGACCTCGATACGCCCCTTTCCACCTATCTGAAGCTCGCCAGCGGCCCCTATTCCTACCTGTTGGAGTCCGCCCAGGGGGGCGAGAAGTGGGGGCGCTACTCCATCATCGGGCTGCCCAGCCGCACGGTCTTAAAGGTCACCGGTAATCACATCAGCGTAGAAACCGACGGCGCGGTGGTGGAGAGCCTGGAGAGCGATGACCCGCTGTCGTTCATCGAATCATTTCAGCAGCGCTACCGGGTGGCGCAGCTACCTGAGCTGCCGCGCTTCTACGGGGGGCTGGTGGGCTACTTCGGCTACGACACCATCCGCTACGTGGAAGGCCGGCTGCGCGACAGCACGCCGCCCGACCCGCTGGGCACGCCGGACATTCTGCTGATGCTCTCCGAGGAGGTCGTGGTGTTCGACAACCTCAAAGGCAGAATGCAGATCATCAGCCTGGTGGACCCGGCGGAGCCAGACATATACCAGCGCACCACCGAGCGCCTGGCAGAACGCGCCCGCTCACTGACGGAACAGGCGCCTCACGTACCCGACAGCCCGACCAATCAGCAGGTGCAGGAATCGGATTTCGTCTCCTCCTTCGGTGAAGAACGGTTCAAGCAGGCGGTGGAGACCATTCGCGAGTACATCCGCGCCGGAGACGTGATGCAGGTAGTGCTGGCACAGCGCATGTCGCTGCCCTTCGGGGCCAGTCCCATCAACCTCTACCGGGCCCTGCGCAGCCTCAACCCCTCTCCGTACATGTATTTCATGGACCTGGACGAGTTCCAGATCGTGTCTTCCTCGCCGGAGATCCTGGCACGGGTGGAGGACGGCGAGATCATCAACCGCCCTCTGGCGGGCACCCGCCGACGCGGCCACACGCCAGAAGAAGACGAGGCGCTGGAAGCGGAGCTGCTCTCCGACCCCAAGGAGCTTGCCGAGCATCTCATGCTGATCGACCTGGGGCGCAACGACGTGGGGCGTGTTGCGCGCACGGGATCGGTGGAGGTCACCGAGCAGTTCGTCATCGAGCGCTACTCTCATGTGATGCACATCTCCAGCAACGTGGTGGGCGAACTCGAGGAAGGCAAGTCGGCCATCGACGTGCTGCGCGCTACGCTTCCCGTCGGCACCCTTTCCGGCGCGCCCAAAATCCGCGCCATGGAGATCATCGACGAGTTGGAGCCGGTCAAGCGCGGCATCTATGGCGGCGCGGTGGGCTACCTGGCCTGGAACGGCAACATGGACACCGCCATCGCCATTCGCACCGCCGTTATCAAAGACGGCACCCTGTATATCGAAGCGGGCGGAGGCGTGGTGGCGGATTCCATCGCGCGGCTGGAGTGGAAGGAGTCAATGAACAAAGGTCGCGCCATCTTCCGCGCGGCAGCACTGGCGGAATCGCGCTTCGAAGAACTGGCGTAAGGGCCTCGCCCCGATATCGGACGAGCGCGCATTCGCCACCTACACCTTGCGCGGCGAGCGAACCCACCGTGCGAGCAATGGCTGGGGGACGCTGGAGAGTCTGCTTCAGACAGCCGTCAATCAACCGGCCTGATCTGTACCATCTGCCGATTCGTCACCGGCACCCCCATCCACATCGGACGGTTGCTCTCCCGGATCTTTCTTGCGCTTGGAGCGACGCCCCTTGCGCGACTCCACGGTGGCCTTGATCAATGCCACCTGTTGCTCGGTGACCGGCTGAAAATCTCCCAACACGCAGGTGGCGCTGGCACGGCCCAGCCCCGACATGCGCTGCTCCATACCCACGAAATCGTCCAAGTTGCATAGCTGAGCACGCGCAGTGCGGTTGTCGAATACCGGGATATCGTGCCGACGCAGCCCGATGCAACGCCGCCGCAGGGTGTTCAGCCATGCCTTACCGCGCCGACCTTCGAACAGCACATGCTGGTCGTCGATGATCTTCACGCTCTGGTATTGGTACCTGGAAAGACATCGCTGGGCTTCCACGTACTCTTCCTGGCCCATGGGCTGGGTGAGTATGGTCTCGATGTCCTCCAAGGGCGTGGAAGCCCGTTTCTCTTCTTGCTCGGGCGGCTCCCGCTGCTCCTGCTCCGCCGACCAGGCAAGCGGCGCCAGGCCGATCCACAGGCCCAGCATCAATAGTCTATACATGTTCAACACCGTTCCCATCTAGCCTATTGGACCGGCCACTATCCCAGAGTTTCCCCAACCTTAAAACCGTCGCTGGGCACGTTCGGGGCCGGTTCGCTCGCCCATCTGGCCACGCGGATTCGCTCGAACACCCGGCACGTTCGCGCTCAGATCAGCAGCGACGTCTATCTGCAAAACGGTGCGGACCGACTCACCAAGCTCGGAAACTTTTCTGCAGAAACGCTTGCCAGCATCGAGCCGGGCGACGACAGGCTCACGGACGAAGAGTTCTTGGTAACTGATGCGCTGGCAGGCTACGCCACCACCCACATGGCCCGGGTGGAGTAAATGAACAACCTCGGTCGGGGTCTGTACCCGCCCGACGCCGCCGCTACACCCGCGAATCCCGGCAGGCTGATAGAGAATTCGGCCACCATGCTCATGGACTCAAGCAGATCGGCGGCATCTGCGCTAAAAGCCATACGCTCCCCGTGTTCCGCCAAGCTAGGGTATTGCGAAAAAACGGTTCCAAGCAGGCTGCAAAGCGGGTACCTTTCTCCGCCCCGTCGCGCGAGAAGGACCAGGATTTCAACCGGTTAGCCCAATGTTACTGATGATCGACAACTACGATTCGTTTACCTACAACGTGGTGCAGTACCTGGGCGAGCTGGACGCGAAGGTTACCGTTTACCGCAACGACGAGATCACCCTGGACGCCATCGCCGAGCTCGCGCCCGCGAAGATCGTCATCTCACCGGGGCCCTGCACGCCCAACGAGGCCGGCATCTCCATGGACCTGGTGAAACGCTTCGCGCCCAGCATCCCCATCCTGGGCATCTGCCTGGGCCACCAGAGCATCGGTCAGGCGCTAGGCGGACGCATCGTGCGCGCGGCGCAAGTCATGCACGGCAAGACTTCCTTGATCCACCACAATGATCAGGGCGTTTTTGCCGGGCTGCCGAATCCATTCGAAGCCACTCGCTACCACTCGTTGGTGGTGGAGCCGGAGTCGTTACCCGAGTGTCTGGAAGTTACGGCGTGGACAGAAGATGAAGGCTCCGAACGCGAGATCATGGGCCTGCGACACCGCGAGTACCCCTTGCAGGGGGTACAGTTTCATCCGGAGTCCATCCGCACCGCGTCCGGGCATGATCTGTTGAAGAATTTTCTTGCCATGGGAGTTGCCTCATGAACGTGCAGTCTGCGTTGGGCCAACTATTCGACGGAAAGGATCTCTCCCGGGAAGATACCAAGCGCGTGTTCGCCGAGGTGATGTCGGGCAACGCCACACCGGCCCAGATCGGCGCGCTGCTCGCTGCCTTACGGGTTAAAGGAGAAACCCCCGAAGAAGTGGCCGGCGCCGCCGAGACCATGCGGGCGCTGTCGTTGAAGGTGGAGGTAAGCGCGCCGAATCTGGTGGACACCTGCGGTACCGGCGGCAGCGGTGGAGCAAAGCTTTTCAACGTATCAACTGCATCCGCTTTTGTCGCGGCAGCCGCTGGCGCCCATGTGGCGAAACACGGCAACCGCAAGCAATCCAGCGCCAGCGGCAGCGCCGATCTGCTAGAAGCCGCCGGTGTCAACATCAATCTGGATCCCGAGCGAATTGCTCACTGCATCAGCGAGGTGGGGGTGGGGTTCCTGTTCGCTAAAGCCCATCACAG
>CENY01095719.1_pt1 | contig 12802 bp, 12 predicted proteins | sample 356181 | NCBI WGS metagenome assembly CENY01 (sample SAMEA2619840, study PRJEB7988) | marine metagenome | isolation source: saline water (ENVO:00002010), including
ACAAGGGTGAAGGCAATAAACGCTGCTGATATTCCCATAATTCCAGAGAATACAATTTTGGATAATTGAGTGTTTTTAGAAGGTGACCGAATTATTTCTTGTAGGGCAAAAACGATATGGGCTGTAAGAAAGGGCGCCAGCAAAACAAATACACTGAATTTCGATGCAATTCCAACTCCAATAAGAGCCCCGGAGATAATGGAATATTTTTTGTCTCCGGTTTTCATTACTTTATATAAAAAATATAAAGTCCATATTGAAAAAAAAGTGATGAATGTGTCAAAAGTAAAAAAATGAGCAAGTTGTATATGTATTACCGCAAACGCAGTGAATACGGATGCTAGTAGACCAACGGATGAGGAAAAAAACCTCCTACCAAGCATAGCTACGCCACAGACAGTTCCAAGATCCGCTAATGCTGATAGAACTCTTCCTATAATTCTTAAATCTAATGCTTTGTCAGATGAAATCGAATTAATTACAGCTTCGATAGTACTTAGCAGATACATTGGGAAAGTGCCGTAAGCAAACCATCGTGGATTCCAACTACTTTTGTCTTTGTCCCATAGTGAAGATATATCTCCATCCGGAAAATCTATCTCTGAGACTTTCATTAAAATAGCTCTTTCATCTGGATGAGGACTGTAGGAGAATCCATCATCCCAAGATATTCCGTCGAGTCTTAGGTAAGCAGCTAAAACAAGTACTATAATCAGTACTGCAAAGAAAATATTGTTTTGCCTGTTTTTGATTAGTCTTTTTATGGCCATGCTATTGATTTAGCTGTTTGCGAAAATTTGCAGTTTGACTCATGTTACCAATTCAGTAAAATCCAGTAATGACACGAAAGAATTAATATGAGGAGTCTTAAGAGTATTTTATTATGGCTATAGATGTAAATTATGTGTGTGACGTCTCAAAGCCAAGTGATTTCGACTCATTTTGGGATGAAGTTCTGGGTGAATTGGATGCAATTGAATTAAATCCAATTTGTGAAAAAGATGAACTTAGATCTGATACAGACGTCGAAGTATTTCAAGCGTATTATGACAGCTTGGATGGTCTGAGGGTATCGGCCTGGTACGCTAAACCTAGAAATTCAAGTCAGAAATTACCTGCAATCATATTGATGCCTGGATACCAAAGTGATCCGCCTATACCGAAAGAATGGGCTCGAAAGGGGTATGCATGTATTTCTGTTAACCCCCGAGGAAAAGTTAGGAGTCGGTTACAGTTTGACCCAGGATATCCGGGATTGCTGACTTATGGTATTTTGGATCGAAACATTTATTCATATAGAGGGTTTTATGCCGATGCATGGCGAGCTGTAGATTTCTTACTATCAAGACCTGATGTGGATTCTAGCAGAATAGGTGTAGCAGGAAGTAGTCAAGGTGGAGGATTAACCATAGTGACATCAGCATTCAGAAAGGAGATAAAGGCCGCTTCAGCCGGTGCTCCTTATCTTTGCGGGTTTAAAGACGCTATTAAACTGACAGATTCTTATCCGTATCAGGAAATAAACGATTATATTAATTATTTTAAAGGGGTTGATAACCAAGTTTTTGAAACGTTGCAATATTTTGATGGAATCAATTTTGCCCACAAAATTGATTGTCCAATAATCATGAATATAGGATTACGAGACAACGTGTGCCCGCCTGAGACCGGGTATTCTTTGTTCAACCAAATTAAAAGCGTGAATAAAAAATTATATGAGTATGAAGATCATGGTCACGATGCAGGTAGAATTCACCATTCAACTGTCATCGACGAGTTTTTTGAACAAAATATAAAACTCATATAAGCGGCATAAATGGAAGATAGTTATGGCAGATAATAGGCCTCTTGATTTTGGTAAATTTTGGTATGAATTAGGTAAGGAATTGTCTGATATACCCATGCTTTCAGAAATTGCACCTATACCTTTAAGAAGTAATGAGTTTTGCGATCTTTACGGCGTGTCATTGACGAGTGTAGGGCCTTATAAAATTTTCGGTTACCTTAGTATTCCCAAAGGCGAAGGTCCATTTCCTACGATTTATTATGTTCCTAAGAATGGCAGTGTACTCGAAATTATTCCCCAGGGGACCTCTAATAGAGTTCGGAGTCGTTTTATTACGTTTTCAATCGCGTGTCGAGGAATGAGGAATTCGGATAAACCATATGCTGCGATGTATCCAGGACAGTTGACTGATGGCCTTGATTCCTTAGGTGAATATATTTATCGTGGAATAGCAGCGGATACTATAAGAGGTCTGGATTTTGTGATATCAAGACCTGAGGTTGATAAGACCAAAGTAGTCGCATGGGGTAACGATAATGCGATATTAGCAGCTGCTTTGCATGGGGCGGTAACGCACTTGGTTGCCACACCATCTTATTTGGTTGACACCTTGGAAGCGGCGGCCATCTCAACCAGTTACCCGTTGGAAGAATTCAGTGATTATATACGCTCTTATCCGGAACGAGAAAAGTTAGTTGAGGAAATACTTCAATATTTCAACCTTAAATGGCATGCGCAGTCTGTCGATGCAATATCTTTAATAATGACCGAAAGCAACTCAGGGATCTACAGTAGAAGTTTCTTGCAAGATTTTACTGATCGCATACAAGGAGACGTTACCATCCATCAGTCGGAAGGTTCTACATACAAAGATGGTTTGTTTGCTGAGAAATGGCTTACAAATTGTTTTTTTGGAAAGGATGAAAAACCGATTGTGCCTCCCCACTGGGACCAATAGCAATATAAGGGATAATAATACTTGTTGTTAGTTTCTGGAATTTTGATTAATTTGCTGTGTTATACTCCCGCCACTTTGAGCTTTTATCGAATTGAGGAGATATAAATTGACATCGGAATATGCAAACCCAGATATTTTAGTGGATGGGGAATGGCTAGAAAGCCATTTAGACGATCCTAATATTAGAATAGTTGATTGCGATATGTTTGATTCTTATCAAAGGGCTCATATTAAGGGAGCTGTGGGAATAAAAGTTCACCATTACATAAAGCATCCTAAATACCCTGATAGTCCCACAGATTACCCATGGGTTGCTGAGCCCGATGTTGCCAAACAATTATTTCAGGATATGGGTATTGGTGATGAAACTACAGTAGTTAGTTACGATAGTAATGGTAGCTTATGGGCCGCAAGGTTTTGGTGGGTTTTGAATTATTATGGTCATTCTAACGCTAAGGTTTTAAACGGAGGATGGAAAAAGTGGTTTTCAGAGGGACGGCTTATTTCAATTGAGCCGCCAGAGTCAGTTGAAGTGACGTTCAATCCACGGGCTAACACTGATTTAATATGTACCTTAGATTACGGGAAATCCAAAATTTCCAATAAAGATACTATATTCTTGGATGTAAGATCGGACGGTGAATGGGAGGGAACTAATTCCAGGGGTAATAGGAAATCCGGGCGAGTGCCGGGTGCAATTCATCTGGAATGGACCAATTTCATTACTCGAGATTCACATCACACCATAAAGACGTCAGACGAATTACACGAAATTCTCCAATCGGCTGGAGTAACACCTGAGAAGGAGATAATCACATATTGACAGGGAGGTATCCGTGCGGCGCACGGAGCATTTATCCTTACCCTTCTTGGATATCAAAAAATCAGGAACTACGATGGTTCCATGGGGGAATGGGCCAATAGAGATGGGACTCCGTTAATAGTCGATTAGTTTCCGCACAAATCACACTTAAGAACATAAGAAGGGCAATTGAAATGGGTCGTTCAATACACCATCCTACAGGGCTAATTCACAACGGGCCTACTGCTGAAAAAGGATACACACTTTTTAGTTCTCAAGGTGGCACCCACGCAACTTTGATAGATATGGAAGGACAGGTGGTCCATAGATGGAATTATGATGAAGGGATTGTATACGGGTACTTGCTGGAAAATGGGAATATACTTTGTAGAACTTTGCCTCCTGAAAATTGCGATCTTGTTAAAGGTATCGGTGGTTCATCTCGAAGTTTGGTTGAACTAGACTGGGAAAGCAATATAGTTTGGGAATACCGGGATCCTATGATTCATCATGATTTTGTTCGTTTAGAAAACGGGAATACATTGGTTTTGGCTTTTGAACATTTAGACGATGGATGGGTAAACAAAATAAAGGGAGGTTACATACCTGATCCTGCTGAATATGAAGGTATATTAGGAGATATTATACGTGAAGTGTCTCCTGAAGGGAAAATTTTGAACGATATATCCATTTCAAAGCTACTTGATTTTGATGAAGATGTGATTTGTCCTTTGGAAACGAGAAGAGAGTGGACCCATGGGAATTCTATAAATTTAACTCCTGATGGTGATTTTCTAGTTAGCTTCAGGCTTACTCATACTGTGGGGATCGTAAAAAATAGCGGAGAAAAATTTCTCTGGAAATGGGGACCAGGTGATATCCACCATCAGCATAATCCTACATTCCTAGAAAACGGGAACATTTTGATTTTTGATAATGGTAGCCATTCGAAAGGTATGGATCATTCAAGAATAATAGAAGTGAATCCTGACTCTAATGAAATCGAATGGGAATACACAGAAGACCCGCCACATTCGTTTTATAGTTTTCATATAAGTAGTGCAGAAAGACAGGCTAATGGTAATACTTTGGTGTGTGAAGGGGCATTTGGAAGAATTTTCGAAGTGTCGAAATCTGGAGACGTTGTTTGGGAATATATCAACCAATTTTACGCACCGGATGCGAGGACTGGCAATTTGACAAACATGTCTTTTAGAGCTCATAAATATTCTCCTGACTTCAAGGGTATACGAGACAGAGATCTTAATCCGGATAAATATAAGAATATCAATCGGTTAAATAAAAATAGGCAAGCAAACCTAGGGATAATTACATCCTAAATAGAAAGAGATTAGTTAATTTGCAAGGAGGTTTAAATGAAAATACTTTTACTAAGTGGTGGGAATCACCCGTATGATCAATCGACGCCTGTTTTGGAAAACTTTCTTGAACAATCTGGTCATGACGTAAACGTAAGGGAAGATGCTGAAGCGCTAACAGATGGGACCTTGGGGGCCTCTGATGTACTTGTCTTCAACACACTGCGAATCGGGGATTCTTTACTAAATGAATCAGAGCAGACGGCATTGAAGAGCTACATTGCTCACGGTAAAGGATTTGTTTGTATTCACATTTCAGGTTGTGTGCCTCCCGAATGGAGTGAATATGCCGAAATAACCGGTGGCGGATGGGTCATGGACCAGAGTTTTCACCCTCCTTATGGCGAGTTTTCTGTTGATGTGTCGAATGATATCCATCCGTGCGCGTCAGGGATTTCGGGTTTTAGCACTGAAGACGAACTATATATGAATATCGAATACCGTGAAGGGAATGAAGTATTTATGTCCGCGGAATTTGATGGAGGAGATTACGATAGGAATAGATCTGGTAATGAGTCAATCCATATGCCAGGCGGAACTTTTCCGCTTGCCTGGACACGCAACTACGGTTCCGGGAAAGTATTTGTTACATTGCTAGGTCACGATGGTAATAGTCAGCAAAATAAAAGCTTTCAAAGGCTAATATTGAATGGTATAGATTGGGTCTCTAGCTAGAAAATCACAGCTATTATTTAGTCCTGGGAAGATAATTCTCCCACTGTTTTTTCTGCCCAGGACCTTAGCTTTTCATCTAAGTCATTGCCACAATGTGGGCATTCATAGTCGCCTGTGCTCCAGCGCATTCCACATCCACTGCAGTCAGGTATCAAATCCAGAGAATTTATCAAATGTTGAATTTTGTTTTCTTTCGTCATCAAATGCTTATAGTCTCATAAATTTCATAAACTTCTTGACCGGTTGGCATTGCCCCTAGTGCACCTCTCCCTTGTATGGTCAATCCCGCCATTATGTTTCCAATATGGGCTGACTGGCGTAATGATTTTCCTGACAATATGCCGTGGATAACCCCTCCTTTGAATGCGTCACCAGCACCAGTGGTGTCTACTATTTTGTTTTGATTGTAAGGTGCTAAGTGGAAGGTGTCTTTTTGGTCTGATACGAGTGCGCCATTTTCTCCCATGGTTATCACGCAAGTTTGGACACCCATTGATTTCGCTAGATCTAAGACAATGTTTTCGTCTTCAGTGTCAAACAATATTTTTGAGTCTGCTGGAGCACTGGGTAAAAAAATGTCAGTGAACGGCATTATTTCTTCCATAGCACATCGCGCCTCATTTACGTCCCATAGTTGATATCTGTAGTTAGGATCATATGAAACCATAACGCCGTTTTTTTTCGCGATTTTAGCGGCCTCCAATACCGCGGCTCGAGAAGTTTTCGAAATAGCCTGAGCGATACCACTACAATGAAGAATCTTGCTAGATGCAATGTAACTTGGGTTAATGTCACTTGGATTAAGTGTAGTTGGGGCGCTATTGGCTCTGTAGTACACGAAGTCTCTATCTCCATTTGCGTTGATTGATACAAAATGAGCCGCGTTAAAACCAGGAACTATTTGGATTTGAGAAGTATCGACGTTTTCGGATTCGAATGCCAAGGTTAAATAGTTTCTGAATGGATCATTCCCTAGCCGAGTTATATAACCCGTAGTAGTACCTAATCTACCGGCGGCGACCAATATGTTGAAGGTGTCTCCTGCCAGAGATCTTTCAAATGTATCAGCCGATTCGATTGGCTGGTCGGAGAACAGTTCGATCATACATTCGCCTATCGTGACCATGTCTGGCATTATTACAAGTTAATCCTTATCTTTTCAGGTGAGCATGCATCAATTACATTTAAAGTACCTTCCAATGTACCAGGTGTTGAAGACACTACACGAACTATGGAATTATCTAGGCCTTGAGACAGTCTGGCGACTTCTTTGGCTGCCCCTTCAGCTTTTCCAAAATAACCGACGGCACGCAATAAATCTACTGGGAAAGCATCTGCAACATCCGTTCTACTAGCCCCATTGCTTCTCATTTGGTCAAGTTTTGCTAATTCAGATGTGAATCCCATTCTTTCAAAATGAGCACGATATCCGAATCTACGTTCACTCTCCGTAGGAACTTTTGATCCTAGAGCGTAGAACATGGTCGCTTTTGCTAAAGCAATCCGAGCTTTATCTTCGTCATCGTCTACACATACACGGATGTATTCAGAGATTTTTATATCGTTTGGGTTTCGGTTGGATTTATTAGCTCCATTGGCTATTTGTTCTCTACTCCATGCAATTTGTTCAGGGGCACACCAGTTAAGTGCTGCTCCGTCTGCGTATTGACCAGCCAACTGCAACATTTTAGGTCCCAATGCGCCAAGATAAACGGGAGTTTTAGGTGCTGGGGAAATGCCTAGTGATCCACTTGTCAATCTTGCTACCGTACCTTCATAAGAAACTTTTTCACCATTTAATAATCCTCGTATGATTATGAGATAATCTTTCATCATCTCCAATGCAGATATTTTTCCGGATCCAATTATTTTTCGTACATCAGGCCTGTAAACCCCTCCTGCTCCAATTCCCATAGTGAACTTTCCACTTGTTATTTCACTTACGGTACCACCAGCCATCGCGAAAGCCATTGGGGTTCTCCACATTACAGGAGAAACAGCAATTCCTGTTTGTAGGCCTTCTGGTACCACTTCTTTAGAAGCTGCCCAGCGCATCAAGCAAATTTGATAGGAGTCTTGACCTGTGTTTTCTGGGGTCCAGATGCTTTGATATCCCAATTCGGCAGCTTTTTTACTAGCTGTTCTTTGTAAATCCAAATTTAGACCTAAAGTGGGGTCTAGTCCTACGCCTATGTCCACAAGTGCACCTCCAAAAATTGGATCTTTTAATTTTCTCAGTAAATATTTGGAATCGCTATATTATAAGCTCAGTGAGACTTGATAAGAAAATGATTAGTCCTATAGATACTGCGAAAATCCAAAATTTAAATCTATTTACTATTAATAAAAGTATCTTTATGAAAAACAAACTTGATATGAAAGAGGTTGTAATTGCAATGTACGTGTAGCTGTCTATGTAAACGCTTTGAAAAATCAGTGCGTAAACTCCGGAAGCGATGGTAACAGGAATACACATTATGAAGCTTAGTTTTAACGCCTGATTATGGTCAAATCCACGGATAACCATTGTCGATATAGTTATTCCCGACCTACTTATTCCGGGTATTACGGATAGTCCTTGAGCTATCCCTGTAATAATCCCTTCTCTCATCGAAGGATCTCTATGAAAATTGTTTGAGGATTTGTTGCTGTACCTTAGCACGCATCCTGTTCCAATCATTGATATTCCAATGATGAGCATACTGAATTCTGATGTGTTTTGGAAAAATCCAGAAGTGACTAAATTTTCCATGATTAACATTAACGGTATCGCAATGATGCCACTTGTTAAAGTCGAATATAACAGGAATGTGGCTTCCTTACTCTGTACCTTAGGGGCTATTAAAAAATCACGTAGTATTAATTTAATGTCTTTTCGGAAATATACTAGAGCGGCGATTCCTGAGCCGAAATGCATTACCAAAGACATAGAAAATGAATGCGAGGCAGTGTTATCAAAAAAAATAATACCCGAAGCTGTGACAAGTCCTTCAGAACTTAGAGGTAACCATTCGGAAATCCCTTGGATGGTTCCTAAAATCACAGCTTCTAAAATGTTCACCGTTATTCCGTTGGTAAATTTCTATTTTGTATTTAAATGTCTGTTTAGCAGTTCCATTTCTGTTGCAAACCATATAGCCATAGACCCGCCTCGATCATCATAACCATATTCAGCGGCTCGATATAGGTAGTCACTTTTTTTTGCTTGGAATCCAGTTCCTGTGCATACGTCGACTAAGTCCGCTTTATTGGAAATTCTTTTGGAACAACCCTCCCATGCAAGATGGACAGATTCAAGTAAGGTTTTTGGTAACCAACCTTTTCGGATGCCTTTGGCTAATGCGTATCCCGTCATACAGGTGGCTGATAATTCTTGATAGGTTCCAGGGAAATCTAGTAATTGAGTCCACATTCCATTTGGGAGTTGATGTGAACGCATTGCATTCATGTGCTTTTCATGCATCTCGATCAACTTATCGCGTTCAGGGTGGTGCTCAGGTAAATATTCTAACCCTTCTGCAAAAGCAAGAGCAGCAAAGCCATTGCCCCTTCCCCAGAAATATGGTGTTGATCTACAGTGCCAAAAAAGACCGTTTGGTTGTTGTGTTTTTGTTTCCAATAGGAAGTTCACATATGACTCAATGTACTCGGTGTCACCAGTGAAGCTGAATGCCCTGCCAAGCATAGTAGCGATATAAAACATATCTTCGCAACCAAAGTCAGGATGGCATGGATTTGGAGATCTTCCCCTTGGAACTTTCTCATAAGTGTTTGCTGCTTTTACTAATAAATCGTTCCAACTGTCATCACCTGTATCTTGTCCCAATTCATCAGCCCAACACATTCCAGCTATATTTGGGCCTGCGCCATCATTTCCCTCATAGCCATCTTCAGTTTTTAAAAATGAAACGAGATCGGATATATTAGCAGACGGATCTTTATAGCTCGAGTCCAGTTTTTTTAGTCGTAATCTGCCACTGATGGCGACCCCTTGAATGTAATTGATTGGCTCGTCTAATTTAAATCCATATGTATTTCCGAGTATGCAGGCAACTTCCAATGGGGATCGTTCAGCCCGTTTAGCTAATTCTTGCCCAGCTAAAGATCGTTCTATTCCTTTATCCAATATATGTTCGACAATTTTAGTCAGAGAATCCTTTATATCCGATATAGAAGAAGTTATTGCCATTCCAGGTATTTTCCCTGGAGTCTGACCATCACCTGAAGCGAGGCTTTGGATCAAAGATCCTGGTTTTTCAAGTGGTGTCCCAATTTTCGTAAAGTCAACTTTGGATTCTAGGCCGGAAATTTCCACAGTATTCTGCAAGCCAGACTTGATTTCTATAACCAAATCCGGCGCTGCCATCGTTATCCAACGCCATAGATACCTTGATTCCTGACATTCTGTATCGAAAAAAAAACCACCTTCGGGTGGGTATGAAATGTGGTCGGGTATGTCGACATTAGTGGCGATATAGGCTATTTCGTTGACATAGGACGTAAGGGTTTTCAAAGCCTCAGTAAAAAGATCAGCATTGGGTTTCACAGATGCATTTGTGCATACTAATGCTATTCTTGGCATCACTGACCTTGAATGGTAGTTTTCAGTGGCATAACCTTCAATTGTTTGCTCATTTAACGTGACTCCAGAAGGGTAATTAGAGTTCATTATTGTTCCTATGGATATATGTTCTTTTGTTTTTAGGGTTTTGTGTCGTCGATTTGTTTCAGCTGTTGTGAGAAAGGACAATATTCGCTGCTATATAGCCTGCTCCAAACCCATTGTCTATGTTTACAACACTAATTCCTGGAGCACAGCTGTTTAGCATGGAAAGGAGTGCTGCAATTCCACCGAAACTAGCTCCGTATCCGATACTTGTGGGAACCGCTATTATCGGAGCACTAACAAGTCCGCCAATAACTGATGGCAGGGCTCCTTCCATTCCAGCTACGGCGACAATTACTTTTGAAGACTGTAAAACTTCCAGCTGATCAAATAGCCTATGTATTCCAGCAACACCGACGTCATGTATTCTATGGACATCACATCCCATGGTCTCCGCCGTAAGTGCAGCCTCAGTGGCGACAGGCAGGTCTGAGGTACCTGCACATATTACCGTGACACCCGGGGTTTTTTTTTCTTCTTTATCAGAGGTTACCGTTATTACTCTAGCGTCAGTATCATAAATCGCTTCAGGGATTGATTTTATAACCTCTTTGTAAGCTTCCCCACTTGCTCTGGTGACGACAAATTTCCCTGATCTTTTTAGGATCGATTCACAAATTGATTTGATTTGATGAGGCGTTTTACCTTGCCCAAATACAACTTCGGGAAACCCCTGCCTGATTTCACGATGATGGTCAACTTTCGCGAACTCTAAATCTTCATATGGAAATGAAACGAGCTCCTTAACCCCCTCATCTACTTCTTTAGATCCCGATTTAATTTCTTCTAATAGGCTTTTTAATTTATTGGTGTCGATTTTTCATCTCCTGAAGTCGAAATTAACAATCGGTATGTATAGTTCATGACTGGTTTCCTAAATCCGGGCGAATTTGGATACTCTTTCAGCCTGGCCAATTTCTGTGACGTAAATAGAGCCTTCTGAATCAACTGTGATTCCATGACCGTCCCAGAGATCTGTTTTTCCTGGTCCTTCGTCAACTTTCCATCTTGAAACAATTTCTCCAGCATGAGTCCAAATACTTACTCCGCCGTGCCCTCCCTGCTCCACACAATATATTAGATCATCGTGTATCCAAAGGTCTCCAGGTTTAGACACATCTGTCCATTCTTCAAGAAAATCCCCATTATCGTCAAAAATTTGTATTCGGTCATTTTCCCTGTCGCATATAAAGACTCTACTGTTTTTGTCTACCCAGACGTTGTGCAATAAAGCAAATTCACCCGGCCCTGTACCTTGTTTACCCCATGATAGTAGTAGCTCTCCATCAGCACTGAATTTGTGGACTCGGTGGCCCCCATATCCGTCTGAAACGAACATATCTCCGGATGGAGCGATAGCAAGGCCAGTGGGCATGTTGAATGGAAGCCCTTGAAATGATGGAGAAGGAGCAAGTTTTTGCCCTAGTGTCCTTAGTGGTTCCCCCCCTGGGGTGTACTCCACAGCGGTATGGTAGTCTCTGTCGACTAACCAGACGTTATCGTTTGGAGCTATGTATATGCCATGGGCATTTGGAGAAAATGTACCTTCTCCCCAAGACGAGATGAATGTTCCCTTTGTGTCCCAAATTGTTACTGGATGCAACCCTCTTGAAAATATGTAAATTTCGTCTTCTGAATTCACAGCAGCATCTGATGCAGCACCAAATTCCCAGTATTTCGGCATGTCAGGCCAAGACTCAACTCTTTCGTACTTGTAATCTCCCGATCCTAATTGGGTCATTGCTGTACTCCTTATAGTCATTGCAATAATTCATTTTAAACTTTTGCTAGTTTAGATTTGCGATTTTACATCGTTATTGTTATTGCGTACAGAAAAATAACGTGTTTGTTAATTTTTACCCGATTGAGATAGGTTACTTTGATTTAATAAGAGGACTAAAAATCATGATTTTTGATAGAATGTGATTGTGGCAATTTTTTATTGTCGGTTCTACAGATATGGCAACATCGTCAAGTTCTATGTTGATTACGGGGTGTGGCGCAGCGGTAGCGCGCCTGTTTTGGGAACAGGAGGCCCTCGGTTCGATCCCGAGCACCCCGACCATCAAATTTGTATTTAGCTATTTTTTCTTGAGAATGTTTAACTTGGATAGAAGACTGGATATTTGACTGGTTTCCTTGAGATTGTTTGATATTTTTTGTGCATCTAATGAGCTTGAAAATTTTTCTTGAACGTTCACTTTTTCATCCCACCCATTGTCGTTTTTTGTACCCCCGCCCGTTTCTTTGATGATTTTGGCTAAAATGTCAAATGATCCAACCCCCGGCATTCTCCGAGTTTCGTTTTTCACTAATTCTTTTTTTACGTTTATACTGAATTCACCGAAGTCCTCCACTTTGTCTCCAAGTCCTTCTCGAGATTTCGAATCTAGACCTTTCACTTGATCTACATTGAATCCAGACAGCGCTTTTTCAGACATTTTCACTATATGTGACCTGCCTAGTCCTGCCACAGCTTCAATGTTTATGTTAGCCAGGTGTTCTTTTCCAAGCCCTGCAACTGCTTCTTTGTCTA
>CENY01161329.1_pt1 | contig 12762 bp, 16 predicted proteins | sample 356181 | NCBI WGS metagenome assembly CENY01 (sample SAMEA2619840, study PRJEB7988) | marine metagenome | isolation source: saline water (ENVO:00002010), including
AATCTCATTGCCAAGAATGTTCTCTCTTTCATTCTGAGCTTTTTCATTGGCATCTTGCATTCTCTTATTGAGAGCTTTAAGACTATTTTCTACTTCATCTGCCATTGCTTAGATTACTCTTGCAATAATTGTTCTTCTACAACAGGGCCTGCCTCGACTTTCTCGATCTCTGCTTTCCAAGCTTCGACTGCTCTATCATACGATGCTTTTGCAGACTCGTATTGAAAGTCTTCCAGTTCGTCCTTATTAGGTTCTACTGGAGGATTGTCCTTAAGTGTTTGTAGATGATCTTCCATATTCATCTCTTTAACTTCTTCTGCCATTTGATACTCCTACTTTTTTTGATTGTCAGAATCGTGTTCCTTGGCTGCACTGTTAACATACAGTCCGAACCAAGCAGCTCCAGCTCCAACAAGGATTGATATTAAACCTGATTGTTCCATGGTAGGTGCTTCTAAATCTAGGAACCACATTACTACGAAATAAATTAAGAATATGTAAACACTTAAAAATGCTCTTGGCCATATTCTCCACGCATCAACTGCCTTTGCAAGAAATATATACTTCTGCCAAGGGTTGACTTTACTGTCGTGTTCCAACTCCCAAATCTTTTGTTTAAGATCGTTGTTTTCAGTGACCATTTCCATAAACTTGCTTAAGTCTATTTCAACTTCATTTCGACTCATGTCACCTGAGAACTTTTCTCTATCACTCATTTGTTACTCCTTATCTATTTTTACTATTACGGATGCGTTCTTTTTCACGCTCCTCTTCTAGATGTTGAAGTAACAGCTTTATGTAAATCTCCCTTTCCCACGGCATCATATTATCTAGTTCTGTCAACTGATACTTATGATGTTGCATCATCTGAAAGTTTGTGTTATAATAGTTCAATAAACTATCATGAGAAAGGGCTACTAGAAAAAAGAGTTGATTCCTTTTGCTGTAGTTTTAAGTTCCCTATCACATGTTGTACACTTACTTTCAACATCTAATTGAAGACTAGGTATACTATCAAAGTAAGCTGTAATCTTCTCTAGTTGTTGCATAGTAAGTCCTTCCACAAACTCATTCAATTCATTTGTCGAAGCATCTGCTGTTGGATAAACATTCTCTTCGTCAAATATTTTCACTATGCTATTTTTTAACATTTCTAAGGTTTGAGTTGCTTGGTCTTTCCCTTGCACTTGATTGACATCCGATACTCTTGGATATCTTAACTCAATCCCTATTTCATCATTTAACATGATCTTACTTTCAGGATGATCCCCTACTACTTCTACATCATCTAAATTAACGACTGCTTCTCCTGTCCCGTCACATTTTGGGTCAGTGCATGTCAGTTTTATGTTTGCAGTTTCACCGACAGACTTACTTCTAATCTTAAGGAATAACCATTCCATATCGATTACAGGTAGAGTCTCCGACTTGACATCTTCACATACATTTGTGATGAGGTCTTGTACTGCTCTAAACATAGCTGCATCATCTTCTTGTTCTTGAGCAAGAAGTAAAACTTTCTGCTCTTTTACCAAGAAAGGACGATACTCAATTTCTCTTCCGTCACTTGGAAGTATACAAGTATACTTCGGTGCCGTCTGCTTTGGTAAAGCCATAATATATCCTCAATGAGGTGTTAACTTCCACCTCTTCTTTTATCTGTTATATATTCAGAACCTATACCTAGGTCTCTTCCTATATTACTTGCTCTGGTGATTGCAGTATCATAACTTCCTAGTTTTCTACCTAGATCACCAAGCTTACTATTAAATCTTCCAGCAACCTTGAGTCCCTCAAGAACTGCATCAAAGATTTTCCTTCCTTTATTTAGACCACTGACAGAGAAGTTTCCGTCCATGGGTTGATTCATATTCACAGCTGTATCCATTGCATTGTATTCACTATGCCAATGTCTATAGTTTAGTGTGAATGTGAATTCTAAAATCTGATCTGTTGTTTCCATACTCAAGTCTTGAGCTGCTATTTCAACTGGGAAACATTCTTCTATTACATAAGTCAATGATGGTGTTCCATCTTTTCTTAATACATGGATTAAACATTGACCTGTATACTCTTCGTAGAAACGAAATACTTGGGCATCTCTTCCGTTATCAAACTTTGTTCTTGTTGATACATCTGCAGTGTGTACAAAACTCTGCCATGCTTCGATAATCATTCTATCCATAAAGTTTGCATCACAAAGATATGTCAGTTCAAGAGTATTACCATAATCGACTTCACCGTTTGGAATGTATCGGTGTCTCATGTGTTCTGATGTTGCAATTGATTTGCCTGGCAATGTTGCACTCTTACAAAGTATAGTAAGGTTTTCTGCACCCATTCCAGCAAACGGGCCTGGTAATTTTGTGAACTCAACTACAAATTTATTGGGTTGTACTGGTTGACCTATTCTTGATTTTAATAGATCGATACCATCCTTTCCTGATCTTACTTCTGATGCCATTAACTTATCTTCCTAATACTTTCTCTATAAATGTCGTTTGCATTTGTCGTTGTACCCTTTGATCTAAACTGTTGACTTGGTAACATTACAACCATGTCCATATGTTCAGGTCTAACCTCTACTATTCTACTATCAATATAAGGATACTGATATTGTTTTATACAAGGTTTTGCCCATCTTAATTTACTGATACTTTTAACAGATGGATATCTAATTTGAAAGTATGATTCGTCTTGTATTTCTCTATAGAACTCATACAATCCATCCATCAACAAAGCTCTGTATCTTGGTGCAAGGTAATGTAGATTGATTCCCATGAAACCAGTTGCATACCTTTTCAAACATATTGTAACAGGGAAGTAATCATAATACTTTAACTTATCCTTTCTCTTCGCCTCGTACATAAACATGTACATCTTTCCTAGTTCGAATCGAGTGACAAAGTTTTGGTTTTCCTTCATCAAAGAAGAAGGAGTTCTCCTGATATCTCTTACATTAGTCTGAAACCATTGAAGAGAATCTATTGAACGAGTCTCAATCTCTTCGGGTCTTTGATTAACTATATCTGTAAATAGACTTGCCATGTCTATTATTTATGATAATTATTGTATAAAGTGAAGTTTTCTTTTTCAATTAATTGTTTTGAAGGGTGGAAATCTAACATGTCTCTTAGATCAGTTATTTCGATATGACCTTCTAACCCTACCCCGTGTCCCTCGTATGTACCAACATCGAATAAATGTTTGATCTCTTCTGCACAGGTTCCCTGTAATATCGGTTTCTTACCACCAAATGCCTTGTGAGAACCTTTGATGATCTTGTATAAGTCTTCTCTTTCTTCACCCACATGCATTTCGATTCTGTTGTTACCAACCTTGACTGCAAATAAAGCCTTATCCATATGATGATTATAAAGGTCGTACCATTCATCAAATGATATCTCAGGTTCATTTAGTTTCTCTTTTACATCCCAAACCACAAACTCTTCGTTGCAATCGGTGTATTCTATGGCATATACACGGAACTGGCCTGGGTGGCAGAACCAAGTTTCCTTAAATAGATACGCTTGTGGAACTGAATAAAGACCTTCGTTTTGTATGATATCAACTAACCATTGTATCTTATTTGCATGAAAGTACATATTCTTTTCATGAACACCCATCCATTCATTCCATTCTTGATGAGTGGTTGCATTTGGTATATCTAATGGCCCTTCTTCTAACCATGACCATCCATACGCATCTAGTATCGACATTGTCATATCTTTCCATCGTGTCGTACTCTTGACTATACCATATTCTTTTGCATCGTTAAACGAGATTATCTTAGGTTTAACAGGCATCTGTTCAAACCAATTATAAAGAATACATTCATTCTCAGTGTTACGAACATAACCCTCACCCATATGAGTACCGTTTTGCACATCTACAAACCATTCGTTTAGCATTATTGTTTCATCCATCAGTGATACTCTCCTAATTTTAACTCAACCAGCTTTACATCGTGAGGTGTGTCTACGGACAATCCATCATCTTCGACTTTAACCATCTTAACCATGTAACCATTTTCAAGATACCTTAACATTTCAACACTTTCTTTCTCTTCGTTTATACCTACAGGAAGTGTGGGGAAGACTGATAACATATCTCTACTGAATGCATACAATCCCATTTGTTGATACTCAGAGATGGGTAATCTTGAGTAATACATTGCATGATTATTTTTGTTCATGGTTACCTTTACAACATTTTTATCTGTTAGTTTGTAATCCTGATCTATATCAACATAAGCATTTGCAACACCAATGCCCCAACCGAATTGGTCTACCAAAGTATCAATTGCATCAGGATTTATTAAAGGTTCATCTCCCTGAATGTTTACAAAGATTCTCCCATCTAACATATTCAATGCAGCTGCACAGCGGTCAGTTCCACTTCTAGCTGACTCATCGATAACTATACATCTCATCTCCTGAGATGAGCAATACTTTGCAATTCTTTCATCATCAGTCAGAACAACAACTGTATCAAGATACTTTGCCATGCAAGCTCTATCGTATACCCGTTTAATCATAGGTATACCTGATATGTCTACAAGGGGTTTACCTTCAAATCTTGTTGAAGCCCATCGTGCTGGTATTAAACCAACAACTAAATCAGATTCGTTATCGACTTTAGCGTATGATCGCATTCTAAATCTCCAAATCCCCATGATGCATATTCAAAATGTACTCCAGCTCGACTTGCAGCTTGTTGATCGTATATCATATCACCAACATAGACTGTTTCAGATGGATCGACATTTAGATATGCCATTGTATAGAGTAATTGATCGGGGGCAGGTTTACCTCTCAGTCCAGCTGTAGGACATGAGATGTAATCAAACTCAGGTAACTTATATTCAAGGAGTTTAACGGTGTCTCTTGCCTTAGATGTGCAGAGTGCAATCTTACTTCCTTGTTCTTTGAGTGTAGTTAGGGTTTCATATACATCATCATACAACGGAATCTTGTCCAAACACATCCTAGAATATGTTTTATATGTTTCGTATATCTCTAAATGTTGTTTTTCAAGACCAAGAACTCTCATTATCTCAGGAAATGGTTTTCCTATCTGTTCTTTGTAGTCTGAAAACGGATTTTTTACTTCGTGTTTTACTTTTACTGCTTTCCATGCAGCTTCCATGTTGGGTAAAGAGTCAATTAGGACTCCATCCAAGTCAAATACAAATAATTTTGTCATTTTTTACCTTTTTTTGGGACTAGGTGGTCTTCGGTTAAGATTCTGAATCCCATTTTCCTATCATTACAGAATTCACCAGCAGCTTTGAACTTTGCTTGGTTGATTATATAGGTAAGAACTTTTTGTTTGTATTTTTTTGTGACTCTTTTAGGCTCTTTCGGAGGAAAACATTGAGATTTTGGTTTAACTTCAATGATTTCTCTCTTAACTTCACCTTGAGAAGTACGATATTTGATGTAGAAGTCAGGAAAGTAACGATGAACCTTTCTATCTACAGGTGAACGGTAAGGAATGATGATTTCTTCACTTCCCCATTCGATAATATTCGGGTTGTTGTCACAGTATACCATGAATCTCCTTTCCCAAAGAGACCTATAATATATCTTTGTAGGATCACCCTTATATTTTTTGTAATTCTTCGGTTTAAACTTACCACTGTATGACATAAATAGAATAAAAGACCTTTAGTTAGGAATATTTATATGCCAAGTATCAACAAATTATTAGACAAGATCAACCAAGCGTCATCTGCCGTTAAGTCAATCAAGGGTATCAAATCCAAAATTGAAAGTATAGGTTACAAAGGTGGTGTTAATACAGAAGAGGTTGACAAACTCCAACAACAAGCAGAAGAGAGTAGAAGAAAACTAGAAGAAAGAAGAGCATCTCTTCAAAAGTCATTAGATAGTGCCACCAAGGCAAAAGGAAAAGCAAAAAGAGCTCCAAGTGGTTCTGCAGAGGATTTACAATATCCCATGGAAGGTGATATAGATAATTTCCTATTATTCAATACAAGAAAAAGAAAGAAAAGACAAGCGGGTGGTAACTTACTATCAGAAAGTTCAGTTACTATTGCATTACCTTTACCCGAAGGTGGATGGGAACAAGAATCTAAAGTACAATTTAAAACAGAAAGTATTGGTGCATTTGCAAGAGGTATAGATGCAGGCATTAGTGGTGGTGAAGAAGCTGGTGGTGTTCTAGAAGAAACAATGAACGCTGCACAAGGATTTGTTCAGAATGCAATTGGTTCAATGGGTGGAGGTGTAAGAAACCTTCGTGCTGGAAGAGCAGTAAACCCAATGGAAGAACAAATGTTAGAGGGTATAGATTTCAGAACCCATTCATTTACATGGGACATGTATCCTAGATCATATGATGAGGCAGTAATGATTCAGAGAATTGTTCATGCATTTAGAGTTGCAATGTTACCTGATACATTTGCAGCTGGTGATGGAGATGGTGACGAGAATACTGCTACTACAGAAAACTTTTTCAACTATCCTAATGTTTTTGATGTTGAAATTGAAGGGCCAGTTGCAAAACAAATGGAGAGATTTCTACCGATGGTTTGTACTGGTGTTACAGTTACACCGATTGAGAACCCCGATCACATGTTGGCAAAAAGTGATGATGAATTCTTTTCAGGATTCACAAAACTGGCATTAGAATTTACAGAGATTAAAATTATGTCTCAAGAAGTATACGAAGATAGAGTTTCAGCTGAGAAAGTTAAAGGTATGTTGGGAACAGTTACAGATACAAGTGGTTCTCCAAGTCTGTTTGATTCTACAACTGGAGGTTAATAATGGCTCAAGAATTTTTTAAGAACTTTCCCGAAATGCAATACAAACTTGATAGTGGTAAGATCATCACTATCAAAGATTTCTTTCGTAAATCAAACATAGAAGGAGCTGCAAGAGAAGCAGTTGTCAATTATACTTACCATGAATTACAAGAGGGTGATAGACCTGATGTAGTTGCAACAAAGTTATATGGTAATGGTGATCTTCATTGGACATTCTTTTTAGTAAATGATTTTAACAACTACTATGATTGGTGGAAAGATCAGATTACATTTGAGAACTATATAAATCAGAAATACAAAGGAAAGTTTTTCGTATGTAATTCTATATCAGATATAGTATCACCAACAAGTAAGTTTCTTTTGGGTGAATCAATAACAGGAACAAATTCAAGAGGAATTATAATTGATGTCGATCCTACCATGTGTAGAATCGGTGTTGAAGTAGAGGTAGGATTCCAAAATGTTATGGAGGTAACGGGAACAACTTCAAATAAAACAGTTACACCTCTCTCTATTATTGATGCAAGAGACGGTGTCGCTTACTACGAAAAGGACGGAGTCAAGAGTACACACTTCGTCAGTGGGTCTACTGCAAAATCTTTGTGGGAAGACGAATACGAAAAAAACGAGAAAAAGAGATTAATAAAAATCATCAAACCATCCATGATTTCAGCAGTCGTGAATCAGTTTGAGAAAGTAATGAAATCATGAGTGCGAACTATGCAGCGGGTGAATTCAAAATCGATGCATTCACCTTAGTCAATCAGTACGATGAATCCCTAGACATAACTAATATGGTCATGGGATTTAAACTATTTGAATCTATATTCAATAAGTTTGTTACAGGTGAAGTATCCATATACGATGGATTACATCTTCCAAAAAACTTTAGAATGACTGGACAAGAATATATTCGTATAGCTTTCAGACAGAAAGAAGGTATTGGAGAAGATGCAGAATCAGATTATTCAATTGATAAAACATTCAGAGTTTACAAATTAGATAACCTACAGAGGATAGATGAGTTAACTCAAACATATGTTCTTAGAATATGTGATCCTAGAATGTTCTATGCAAGAAGAAAGAGAATCAGTCAAACACTTCGTGGAAGATACGATCAAATACTACAGAATGCATTAGTTGATGTTGGTAAATTTAAACCAGCTGAATTTGATGCATGGGAGAAGACTGTCCCTGAGAACAAACAATTCATTTGTCCAAACTGGACTATTGCAGAACTAATAGATTATATCACAAACAATTCTCAAGTAGGAGAAAGTTTTGCATTTAGAAATGGTATGTTCTTTTACCAAACATTAAATGGTGGTTTCAGATTTTTAAGCTTTGATGCAATGACTCAGTTAGAGTTCCCAATTCCTTTTTCATTACTACCAAGAAATGCAGTTGAAACTGAGGATGAGAATATCAATGCACCAAAAGGTTTAAACACTGCAATACAAGTATATAAGAAACCACAGATATTTGACTCACTACAAGCAACAGTCGGTGGTGCATATGCATCTAGACTTAAGGTTTACGATCCGATAAGAAAACTAGAAGAAGAAAATGTTTACGATTTAAAAACATCGATGGATAAAGGAGATCACATATCAGGTTTCCCTATGTTGTATACCGATGATATGGAAAGAGTTCTCAGACCAAATGAGATTGTTGATCCAGCGGTATCACCTACTATTGATGAGATAGATGTGGATATTAATCCCATAGAAGAATTTGATTCTTTAATTATCAGAGACTATCACAATCAACATTCATTTGACAATGCAGAGAATTTATCAGACCCCGAAGTATTTGAACCACGAAAACTAAATGACAGTGGTATATTAGAGAGAAGAGCTCTCTTAGAAATTTTACAACAACACAGAATACAATTGACCTTACCACTGAGAACAGATTTAACAGTTGGTATGGTTATCAAATTACAGATACCAACACCCGAAGTGCCAGGCGAAGGAGATAAAGCAGATAAGGTAAATGATGACAGATATTTAATAACTGATCTTGCAATCAACGGTGATCCACAAGCAAAGACTGGTCTTTTACAATTAGAATGTGTAAAAGAAAGTTATGCAAAGAAAATTGAAGATGCAAGACCATTAGATGAGGGTACACCGCCCGAGGAAGCAGTATGATTGAAGTGATAACATATTTTAGTTTAACATTATTGGCATGGATAGGATTACCCCTATTGTTCATATGGATTTGGAATAAAGGATACTAATGGAATATTTTTACGGGATAGTAGAAGATAGACAAGACCCTCTAAAGGTTGGTCGTGTCCGTGTTCGTATACATGGAATCCATACTGATGACAAACTTCTTATTGCATCAGCTGATTTACCATGGTGTCAAGTTATCCTTCCAACAACTTCTGCTGGTCTCTCAGGATTAGGAACAGGTCACGGACTCGTAGAGGGGTCTACGGTATTTGGATACTTTAGAGATCAAGCAAAACAAGACCCAATCGTTCTTGGTGTTGCAGCTGGTATACCACAGGCTGGATATAAAGAAGATGTAACAGATGCATTATTGACTAGAAGTATTGAGAAGGGATTCAATGATCCAAGAGCATTAACAGTTGATGGATATAAAGATACTCCTGAAGCACCAAACCCAACTCAAGACTCAAGAAGAGGTTGGGGTCTTACTACTGCAATGGATACTGCACCAAAGTCGCCTGAGACTATTGATGTTAAGTACGATAATACAGGATCAACTATCAAAGAGTTGGAACTCACAGAGGAGATGTTACCATACTATCCTTTATATGTTGATGAGTCAGATTACTCTACGCTTGCAAGAGGTTCAGTATTGGATCATAAGATTGCAAAACAAACAGATGCAGAAGGTAACGAAGTAGAGATACCCGATGAACAAAAGATACTTAAAGATTTTGTTGATGTAGATTCTGCACCAGTATATCCATATAATAAAGTTACACAATCCGAATCAGGTCATGTATTTGAAGTAGACGATACACTAGGTAAAGAAAGAATCAATGTTCACCATAGGTCAGGAACATTTCATGAGATACATGCAGATGGTTCTGAGGTCACTAGAATTGTAAACAATAACTATACTGCAATCCTAAAGGATGACAAAGTATTCATAGCTGGTAATACAGATTTACAAGTAGGTTATGGTAATGTAAACATAACAATCGATACAGGTAATGTTGATTTAAAAGTTTTAAAAGGAAATGTAACTGAATTAGTTGCAGAGGGTAATGTAGATTCTACAGTATCAAAGGGTAATGTTACTTCTACTATTACAGAAGGAAACTTCACAGGACAGATCGGTGGAACAACTGATGTGACATCAGAAGGTAAGATAACAATAACAGGTAATAATACAACGGAGATTATATCAGATACAACAATAACGGGTACACTCGATGTAACTAAGGCAACTAAATTACATAGTACATTGAATGTTACAGGTAAACAAACTAATAGTTCTTCTATCACTGCAAGTGGAGAAGTTACAGGTAAGGGTGTTAAACTTTCAACACATACACATAGTGTAGGCGGAAGTGCAGCACCATCGACAGGAAGCCCGAACTAATTGTATAAATAGTATTATGGTCGATTATGTAAAACCCAATAGTAAGAATGTTGCAGTTCCAAATGCTTACAAGGATTTGGATTTAGCATTCACAGCTCATCCCATAACAGGTGATGTTGCAACTAAATCTGATTCAGATGCAGTTCGTAGGGCAGTCAGAAATATAGTGATGACTAATTACTATGAGAGACCTTTTAAACCAAGTTTAGGTGGAAATATTCGTGGACTATTATTCGAATTAGACACCGATAGAAAATTAAACAGAGCAAAGAGAAGACTTGCAGAAGCCATAGAGGACTTCGAACCAAGAGTTGAAAAAGTTAGATGTGTTTTCGAAACTGAGGGAAACAATCTAGATGTAACAGTGTTTTATAATATTAAGAATGGTTTATCAAATCAAGAGCTTCAATTTACAGTAAATAGGACACGATAATGGCAGTTAAAAGTTCACAGATAAATGTTACTGATTTAGATTTCGATAACATTGCAGACAATCTTAAGAATTATCTTAAAGGACAAGATACATTCAAAGACTATAATTTTGAAGGTGCAACCCTATCAATCTTGATAGACCTTCTTGCATATGCATCTCATATTGGTGCAGTCAATACCAACATTGCAGCCTCTGAGTTATTCTTAGATTCAGCACAGATAAGAAAGAATGTTATATCAAGAGCAAAAGATTTAGGATTCACTCCATCTTCTGAGAAAGCTTCTACTGCCAAAGCAAACATAGTTCTCAGAAATGTAAGAAGTGCAGATGGTACAGTTCCATCCACATCTTCTATGATTATGTCAAGGGGTACACAATTTAGAACAACATATGAAGGAGTCAAGTACGAGTTTGTATCAGCTTCAACATATACACCAACAGTTGATGGTACTACATTTACATATAATAATGTTGATTTAGTTCAGGGTACATTTGCCCAAGATCAATTTGTATATGACAGTCAAATTAAAAATGCAAAGTTTGTAGTATCAAATCAGAGAGTAGACAAACAGAGAATGACTGTAACTATTAACTCAGGTGGTGTATCATCTACTTATGCATTATCGACTGATGTGTCGAACATCGATACAACATCAAAAGTATATTATACTCAAGAGAATGAAGAAGGATTCATTGAGATATATTTTGGTGATGGTACATTAGGTGTGTCATTACTAGATGGAGATATCATAACAGTTGATTATGTAATCGTTGATGATGTACATGCAGATGGAGCCAACAGATTTACTCAAGTAGGTGCAATCAACGGATTTACAGATTCTACAATATCAGTTACAGAAAAAGCATCGGGTGGTGCAGAGAAAGAATCTATAGAATCAATCAAGTTCAAAGCAACAAAATTCTATACATCACAAAATAGACTTGTTACATTGAATGACTACAAAGCAAAAGTACAAGAATACTATCCAAATGCAGATGCAGTTGCAGTATGGGGAGGTGAGGATAATGTTCCGCCTGCATATGGTAAAGTATTTGTTGCACTTAAACCAAACAATGCAGATTATCTTTCTGAGACAGAGAAAACTCAGGTAAAGAATAATTTAAACAAACTAAATATGTTGACGGTTAGACCTGAAATAGTAGATGCAGATATAATCAAAATTTTAATCTCAACTACATTCAAATATAATCCTGCTCTAACTACACTAACAGCTGGAGAGTTGTCAACATTGGTTAAGAATACAATCAATCAGTTTGATACAGATAATCTAAATGGATTCGATGCAATCTTTAGACATTCGAATCTAACTAAAACTATTGATGAGGCAGATTCTTCTATCTTATCAAATACAACAAACATTAGATTAAGAAAGAAACTAAACGGTACAGTTTCTACAAATCCAAAAGGGTATACTCTTTCTATGGGTAATGCTCTATTCAATCCACACTCAGGTCACAATGCAGATGCTGGTGGGATTATAACAACAACAGGTTTTAAGGTTGGTGGTGACTCAGTAAATACCTATTACTTTGACGATGACGGGAAAGGTAATTTAAGAAGGTATTATCTATCGGGGTCAACACGAATCTACAAGGACAGTGCAGCTGGAATAGTTAATTATTCCACTGGACTTATCACTATCAATGCTTTCATCTTAACCTCTACGGTTAATGCTGATACATCGATAGACTTCACAGTTATACCTTCGGGTAATGATGTCGTTGCAGAAAGAGGTAACTTAATTGATATCTCAATGGACGATGTTAAAGTAACTGGTGAAGTAGACACCATCGCAAGTGGTGAATCGAGTGCTGGGGTCGGGTATACTTCTACCTCAACCAGTAGTTATTAAAATAAATGTATAAAGTGGTCAGGAATCCCCTGAGTAGTTTCCCATTCAATTGGATTATAGGAGGAAAAGAGAATGGC
>CENY01068811.1_pt1 | contig 12755 bp, 12 predicted proteins | sample 356181 | NCBI WGS metagenome assembly CENY01 (sample SAMEA2619840, study PRJEB7988) | marine metagenome | isolation source: saline water (ENVO:00002010), including
TTGTCCACCTTGCGCCGGTTTTATCGCTATCTTCTTCGTGAAGGTTTGATTCAGGAGGATCCGACCGCGGACGTCCGCTCACCGAGTCTGGGCCGACCCCTGCCAAAAGCGATCACCGAGGCCAGTGTTGAGAAACTCCTGGCTGCGCCCCCTGAGACGACCCTGGGTTTGCGCGACCGAGCGATGCTGGAGACCATGTATGCCAGCGGTCTAAGGGTGTCAGAACTAGTGGCGCTTGCACTGAACGAACTTGACCTGACAACAGGGCTTGTCCGCGTTACCGGCAAAGGCGGCAAAGAGCGTATTGTGCCCCTGGGAGACGAGGCGACAAGCCGACTTGGCGAATATCTTCAAGGCGCCCGGCCTTCGTTGCTCGGTGAGCAGAAAAGCGGTGCAGTATTTCTGACACGGCGGGGTCAGCCGATGACACGACAGGCGTTTTGGCAACTCATCAAGCGGTACAGCACCCTGGCAGGGATCGATTCGTCTCTTTCCCCGCATTCTTTGCGCCATGCTTTTGCAACCCATCTCCTTAACCACGGGGCCGATCTTCGGAGTGTGCAAATGCTGCTGGGCCATGCAGATTTATCCACCACCCAAATCTACACCCATGTCGCTAAGGCGAGACTGCAGACACTGCACAGCAGTCATCACCCGAGAGGGTAGTTAAACCGCAGTCTCAGTTGAGTGCCTGTGCGAGTTCTCGGCGGCATCGTCTAACCCGATCGTCCTGCGGGTCGAGACTTTGAAATACCTGCAACAAGGTTGCCTGCGCTTTCTGGCCTGTTTCGCCGCCGCGATCCAGCCGGATAATCTCCAAAAACTGTGTCATCGCAGACTCGAGCTGGTTGGGGTCCTGCAATGCGCTTTGCGCCAGAGTGATTCGGGCGGCAAGGTCGTCCGGCGCTTTTTCGACGCGATCTTTGAGGTCTTGAATGTCGACATCGGAGTCAACGCTTAGGGCAATCTCGATGCGTGCACGCAGCTGCTTGGTTTGGGGATCCTGAGCGGCAGCCAGGGGAATGCTCCGGAGCAACTCGGCTGCGCCATCAGCCTCTTTGGCATCGAGGAGGTAGGATGCGAGCGCGAGACGCAGTTGGAGGTAGTCGGGGTCTGCCTCAAGCGATTCTTTAAGCAGTGCGATCGCGTCCGGCAGCTTTCCCTCGTTGGCGAGTGCCGCGGCGTCGGCTAAGTGATCATCTGCGGGTCGGGGAAGATGGCGTTCAATAAATTCCCGGACGCCGCTTTCCGGCAGGGCGCCCATAAACTCATCCACTGCAGCGCCATCGCGAAACATCCTGACGGTGGGGAGACTGCGGATGCCGTGAGCGGCTGCGAGTTCCTGCTCGCTCTCCGTATCCACTTTGGCCACCCGGAACTTTCCGTCATACTCGAGCGCAAGTTTATCGAGTATCGGCATCAACATTTTGCAGGGCCCACACCACTCGGCCCAGAAGTCCACCAACACTGGCGTGGTCTTTGAACTTTCGATTACCTCATCAGCAAAAGTGTGTTGTGTTACCACGTTGACAAACGGGTTATCACTCATTCGTAGACTCCAGGAACCGTCGACAACGCCTAAAAATCGACGCCATCAGATGTGGCAGGGGGTGTCGACCTGCGAATGGGCAGGTCTTGCAATAGACTACGCACTGCCTGATTTTATCGAAACCCTGTTTTTGTCTGCAAAGAAAATCTTTTCCGCAACGCCGGCCAACCTCCTGTTTTTTGGGGCGCCGGCGTTATTTGTCGTGCTTTGGAGTACCGGGTTTATCGGGGCAAAGATGGGGTTGCCCTACGCAGAGCCAGCCACCTTTCTGGCTATTCGTTTTTTTGCGGTGGCAGCGATACTGGCGGTGGTTGCAGGGCTAACCGGAGCCGCGTGGCCGGACAACCATACAGATAAGGCTCACATCGCTGCGGTGGGTCTCTTGGTGCATGGGATTTACCTGGGTGGTATTTTCGGGGGAATCAGTCTTGGCGTTACAGCGGGGGATAGCGCCTTGATCGTCGGCATGCAGCCCATACTGACCGCGGTGCTGGTAGGCCCGATCCTTGGGGAAACCGTGCGGGCCCGTCAGTGGATTGGCTTCGTGATCGGGACGGTCGGAGTGACTCTTGTCTCATGGCGCTATATCGATGATCTCGACAGCACCCTTACCGGTGTGGTCCTTTGCGTGGTGGCGGTGATGGGGATGAGTCTTGGAACGATTTATCAGAAGCGGTTCTGCGCACAGATGAACCTGTTAACGGGGTCCTGTATTCAGTTTTTGGCAGCGGCCCTGTTTATGTTCCTAATTGCCGTTGCGTGGGAAAGTGGACAGGTTAACTGGACAGGAGAATTTGTCTTTGCTTTGGGCTGGCTCGTGATCGTGCTGTCGCTGGGGGCAATGACGCTGCTATGGCTCTTGGTGCGTGCCCAGGCCGCGACTCAGGTCGCCAGTCTTTTCTTTCTGGTTCCGCCTGTCACGGCCCTGATCGCGTGGCCGCTCTTTGGCGAAACCCTAACTTTGAAGTCGGTTATTGGTATGGGCTTAGTGGTTTTAGGAATTCTGCTTGTTAAACACGATCGGAGCGAGACAAGCAGAAAAGAAGTTGGCCCAGCATGAAGATGCCGTGGAGAAAAAACATTCGGGCCGCTCTGGCCTTTGTGTTCCTTATCGGCCTGAGTCAAACCAGTCTCGGCGACGGCCGCTTTACGAATCTCGAAGGAGAGGCGGTACAGTTTTCCGACTATCTGCAAGACGATCGTTGGCTGGCAGTGATGATCTGGTCATGGACCTGTCCGATCTGCGCCAATGAAATGCCCGGATATGCCCAGCTTCATGATCGTCACCGCGACGGCCAATTGACTGTGCTTGGCATCTCGCTGGATGGCCTGGCCGCGGTCATGGAAGCCTGGGCTTTTGTGGAAGAACATGGGGCGGCTTTTCCGAATCTGTTGGCTGAGGGAGAGGATGTCGCTCAATTCTTCCATCAGCAGACGGGCCAATCTTTGAGGGGTACGCCCACTTTCCTTCTTTATGCCCCGGGCGGAAAGCTCAAAGCCGTGCAGGCAGGGCCAGTACCCCCTGAAGGTATCGAGGCGTTTATCGAGAGTCAGGAAGATGCCAGAGGTTGACGACGCGGCGGGTGAGCGAGGCGATCACAACATAAGGAAGTGACCTGTTGACGGATGACTATCGAAAAGGTTTCTGGCTAACCCTGGCCGGAGTGCTCGCGTTTACGCCGGATGCGCTGCTGATTCGGTTAAGCGCGGTCGACCCCTTTACCCTGGCCTGTGGACGCGGACTGATGGCGGGCGCGGTTCTGCTTCTGGGTTATAGGATTTCCGTTTCCGGCGGGTTTGCCAGAGCGCTAAGACTGCTGGGAGGCTGGGGGATTCTTTTTGCAGGCCTGCAGGCATGTGCGTCGTTAACCTTCTACGCTTCTTTTTCTTATACCAGTGTGGCGAATGTGCTCGTGATATTCGCCTGTACACCGCTGCTGGCTGCTCTGTTCTCAAGAATTCTCTTCGGCGAGGCGGTCTCGCGGTCCACCCAGATTGCGATTGTCTGCGTCACCGGTGGCCTCATCATTGTTGCGAGCGGTAGCCTTCAGAGTGGTCAGTGGATCGGCGATCTCCTCGCCTTGTCCAATGCGGCGATTCTCGGCTTGAGTTTTGCGATTGTGCGGGGTCGTCGGCAGTTCAATATGATTCCAGCCGTAGTATTGGGGCTGCTGGTAGCAGGAACCATCGGCGCCTTTTTTGCAGAGTTTCCTCAGATGGATGCGGTGCAGTGGAGCGCGCTTGTTTTCGGCGGAGCCGTTTTGCTGCCACTGGCTGTTGCGCTGATCACCATAGGACCACGATATCTTCCGGCTCCCGAAGCAGCGATGCTTGGCCTGCTCGAATCGGTTTTGGGACCATTTTGGGTGTGGCTGGTGATCGGGGAAGATCCCGGTACCCGCTCTATTGTTGGGGGGGTTGTTGTGATTTCTGTCCTTTTCTTCCACGCCATGGGACGCTTTCGCCAGGAACAACGGAAACCTCGGTCGCCCAGCTGAGCCGGGGTTCTGTATCAGGAGCGGACCGGTAAAGTTGACCATCCGGTCAATTCAGGTTCAAAATGCTCCGGTGATGGAAGCGCGTCATGCCAATGAACCCGCTCGGTTAGACCGGATTGGGGCCACCACCAGCAACCCAGGCGTAGGAGAGCGTCAACGGGAGAGGATCATCCGTGCAGCCACGGTCGTTTTTTCCCGTAAAGGCTACGACGGGGCTCGGGTAGAGGCGATCGCCCGGAAGGCCGGCATGCCCAAGGGCAATGTGCTCTATTATTTCAAGTCCAAAAAAGCACTCTATCGGGTCGTCATCAAACAGGTGCTCAGTCTGTGGCTCGAAGCGTTAGGCAACGTTGCAGTGGACGGCAACCCCGAAGAGGCCATCCGCCAGTATGTCAATCGAAAATTGGCTTTGTCCAGAAACCATCCGGAAGCCTCGCGCCTTTTCGCGATGGAAGTCATCAGCGGAGCGCCCATCATCAACGACCATCTGAGCGGTGAACTTCGGCGTTGGGTTGAGGAGAAGGGGAGGGTGTTCAAGAAATGGCAAGAGGAGGGCCTTATGGCAAAAATAGATCCGGCTCATGCTTTTTTCATGATCTGGGCAGTTACGCAAACCTATGCCGACTTCGAGGCCCAAATCCAGGCGGTGACAGGAGCTAAGGATTACGATCAGGAGATCTACTCGGACGCAGCGGGGGAGGTTGTCGATGCGCTTGTGCGGGGTCTGGGGTTAAAGCGTGATCAGGGAAGTTCCTTGCAGTCCGCATAATCTTATAGATCTAGATCGTAGCGCGGCAGTCAGTCAAACACATTGAGCGGGTTACAGATAACGTAAGGAGTAGACGATGAGTAAGTTGAAATCAGGGTTGATCCAAATGAGCCTCAAAGGCTCGACGGAGGATACGCCGGAAAAAATACGCGACGCCATGCTTGAGGCCCACCTGCCCCTGATCGACAAGGCCGGTGCTGAAGGCGTGCAGGTGCTGTGCTTTCAGGAAGTATTCACGCAACCCTATTTCTGCCCGAGTCAGGATGCCAAGTGGTATGCCGCTGCCGAGCCGATACCAGACGGGCACACCGTCTCTTTAATGAAGGAATATGCCAGGAAGCACAATATGGTCATCATCGTGCCTATCTATGAGGAGGCGATGACGGGGGTCTACTACAACACGGCGGCAGTCATTGACGCAGATGGAAGCTATCTTGGCAAGTACCGCAAGACACACCTCCCGCACGTCGCTGGTTTCTGGGAAAAGTTCTTCTTTAAGCCGGGCGCTTCCGATTGGCCGGTATTCAACACCGCCTATGGCCGGATTGGCGTGTATATCTGCTATGACCGGCATTTTCCCGAGGGTTGGCGGGCGTTAGCCCTTGCGGGAGCGGAGATTATCTATAACCCATCGGCAACCGTAGCCGGCCTATCCCAGTATCTCTGGGAATTAGAGCAGCCGGCTTCAGCGGCCGCCAATGGTGTTTTCATTGCGGCAATTAACCGGGTGGGAACTGAAGCCCCCTGGAATATTGGCGAGTTCTACGGTTCGAGCTACTTCGTAAACCCAAGAGGTCAGATCGAAGCCCAGGCAAGCCCGGATCAGGACGAGCTTTTGATCCATGAGATGGATATGGATATGGTGCGACAAGTCAGAGATACGTGGCAGTTTTTCCGCGACCGTCGGCCAGAGACCTACGGGTCTTTAACAGATTTAAACTGACCGATAACTCGGTTAACAAACGAAAGAAACAGACAGAGGAGAAAGGAAGCATGGGTGATGAGCCGATGATTAACGGGGGGCGCCTGTGGGATTCGATAATGGAGATGGCCAAAATAGGGCCTACTGATAAAGGGGGATCCTGCCGGCTGGCCCTAACCGATCTTGACCGCGAGGCGCGGGATCTTTTTGTCGAGTGGTGCCGCGATGCGGGCTGCACTATCTCTGTCGACAAGATGGGCAATATCTTTGCGCGCCGGCCGGGTACCGACCCCGATTTGCCGCCCGTTGTTGCGGGAAGTCACCTTGATACCCAGCCTACCGGCGGACGGTTTGATGGCGTTTATGGGGTGCTGACCGGACTGGAGGTGATTCGCAGCCTGAATGATCATGGCATTCAGACCCGGCATCCGGTCGAGGCAGCGTGTTGGACTAACGAGGAAGGCAGTCGTTTCGCGCCAGCCATGGTGGCGTCGGGTGTTTTCGCCGGCATTTATGACCTGGAGTATGGGCTGTCTCGCGCGGACGAAGAAGGCAAGACGATGGGCGAGGAGTTGGAGCGAATCGGTTATGCCGGTGATGAACCAATGGGTCGGCCACTGCATGCCTATTTCGAAGCCCACATTGAACAAGGGCCTATCCTGGTGGAAGAGGGTATTGAGATCGGTGTCGTGACCGATGCCCAGGGGCAACGTTGGTATGAGCTTGAACTGACGGGCAAGGAATCACACGCAGGGCCGACGCCGATGGATCGTCGCCAGGACGCGTTACTGGGGGCGGCGAGAGTCATCAGCCTCGTCAACGAGACTGGCCTTGTCCACGCCCCATTGGCTTGTGCAACAGTCGGCATGGTGAATGTTCACCCGAACTCGCGGAATGTTATCCCCGGACGGGTTTTCCTGACGATCGATATCCGCCATCCCGACGATGCAGTCCTGTCAAAAATGGATCAGGCCATCCGCGACGGGGTAGAGCGGATTGCCTCTGAGGGGGGTTTATCGTCTGATCTCGAGCAGATCTTTTATTACGCGCCGGTGCCGTTTGATCAGAGTTGCGTCGAGGCCGTAGACGGCGCAGCCCAGTCCTGCGGATATAGCGCCCGAAAGATTGTTACCGGTGCCGGCCATGACGCCTGTTTCATCGCTCATGCTGCGCCGACTTCAATGGTGTTTATTCCCTGTATCGACGGCATCAGCCACAACGAAATAGAGGACATCGAACCGGAGTGGTCCACTGCCGGAGCGAACGTCATGTTCCGTGCCATGCTGTCCAAAGCCGGCCACGCCGACGGTTAGACGGGACAGCGACTGCTTCGATGACTCAGACAGTGCAACCGGGCTCTGCGGTCGTACACACCGCCAATCTGTCGCTGGAATTCAGCACGGACGATGGGCCGGTCCATGCGCTTTCGAATATCAACCTGGATATTGCGCCGGGTGAGTTCATCTCGTTGATCGGCCCCTCGGGCTGCGGCAAAACGACTCTGCTCAGGGTGATTGCCGATCTCGAGACACATACTGGCGGGGAGATCCAGGTCAATGGTGTCAGTCCGCGTGAAGCCCGGGAGAGCAGGGCATACGGCTATGTCTTTCAGGCGCCAGCGTTGTACCCGTGGAGGACGGTTCGTCGCAACGTGATGCTGCCGCTCGAGATCATGGGTGTCTCGCGGCCGGAGCGTGAAGCGCGGTGTGCACAATATCTTGATCTGGTAAATCTTGGCGGCTTTGAGAACAAATATCCCTGGCAACTATCGGGCGGCATGCAGCAACGCGTCTCCATCGCCCGGGCGCTCAGCGTCGAGCCCGAGTTGTTGCTGATGGATGAGCCCTTCGGGGCGCTGGACGAAATCACCCGGGATCACCTGAATCAGCAACTCCTGGAACTCTGGCGAAAGACAGGGAAAACGGTCGTTTTTGTGACCCACTCCATTCCGGAGGCGGTATTTCTCTCGTCTCGCGTTGTGGTCATGTCTCCAAGGCCCGGACAGGTGATCGACGACATTTCGTGCAATCTCCCCGGGGAGCGGACTTTGGATATCCGTGAGACGCCCGAATTTCTTGAGATCGCCCACCGGGTACGAGAGGGCCTGAAGGCGGGGCACAGTTATGACGATGATTAATCGTCTGGTGCATCAGGGGACATTCTTGCCGGTGCTGACCGTAGTGGCGAGCCTGATTGTGATCTGGTACGCGGGAGCTGTTTATCTCAACAGCACGCAGTTGATTGATCGCTATCAAAAAAAGGGAGTCGATTGGGATATCAGTCGACTGGCGCAAGATGCCTGGAAGATGGAGCGGCCCGTGTTACCCGCTCCGCACCAGGTGGGTGTTGAGCTCAAAAAAACCGTTATCGACAAGCGGGTGACTTCAAAACGCAGTTTGGTGTATCACGCCGGAATCACGTTGTCATCGTCGCTCTTGGGATTCGCACTCGGGACGCTTCTCGGCATCGCGCTCGCTATCGGGATTGTCTATGTCACCACGCTTGATCGAAGTCTGATGCCCTGGATTATTGCGTCTCAAACGGTGCCCATCCTGGCGTTGGCACCGATGATCATCGTGGTGCTGGGCTCAATCGGCATTACAGGGCTTTTCCCGAAGTCGGTGATCTCTATGTACCTGTGCTTCTTCCCGGTCGTGGTCGGCATGGTGAAGGGGCTTCGATCGCCCGAGCCCATCCTCATAGATCAGATGCGCACCTACTCGGCCAGCCCGACCCAAATCTTTTTCAAGCTGCGTTTGCCGGCTTCGATTCCATTTCTGTTTGCGTCGCTTAAGGTGGCCATTGCGTTGAGTGTTGTTGGCGCCATCGTTGCAGAGTTACCGACAGGTGGGCAGGGAGGACTTGGGGCCCGTCTTCTTACCGGCTCCTACTATGGTCAGATTACGATGATCTGGTCAGCGCTGATAGTCGCTTCGGTCGTATCAGCGCTATTAGTAACGGCGGTCGGGCGTTTGGAAAGAATAGCGCTGCGCAAACTAAACGGCGGCCAGGCGGTGGCGGTATGAACGTGGGTTCAAGAAAAGTCCCTGGATCGGTATTGGCGGGTGGCTTGTTCCTCCTGCTGGCATTTTTTGGCTCGCCTGCGCCTGAGGTGAAATGGATTGACCTCGCGGGAGTTTGGCTTACAGCCGGGGCGCTTGCAGGCGTTCTGGTCCTTTCTCTTTTGGGCTCGACTTCATCGCTATGGAGTCGCGCAGCTCAGTTGGCGCTACTGGGCTCAGCGCTTTTAGGCGCGCTTAACCTTGTGCATTTGGAGCCGATCAGCGGGTCTGCAAAGATGGGATTCTGGTTGCTGGTGATCTCCTTAGGGTTTGCCGTCTGGCACGTGATGCAGCGATTCAGTCAGGCCAAGCCCAAGGCAGTGTGGCTGCAAATGATGTTCCGCATCATCGTCCCTGGGATCTTTGGCGCCTGGTTTTTGGCCGTGTGGGAGCTAGTGACTATCGGATTCGGAATTCCGCGGGTATTGCTGCCTTCACCGGGTCTCGTAGGTGATGCCATCAGCGGATCGTTGAACATTCTCGCTGCAGATTTCCAGCAGACCGTGGTGCGCGCTGTGATTCCCGGGTTTGTTATAGGCAATCTTGCTGGATTCGGCGCTGCCTTGGCCGCGGACCGGTGGGGGTTTCTGGGGCGGGGATTATTGCCCGTGGGCAATCTGGTCAGCGCGATCCCCATTATCGGGATCGCCCCGATTATGGTGATGTGGTTTGGATTTGACTGGCAGAGTAAAGCCGCGGTCGTCGTCATCATGACCTTTTTCCCTATGCTGGTGAATACCATGAGCGGGCTTCGGAGCGCCGGAGCTATGGAATTGGATCTGATGCGCGCTATTGGAGCGAGCTACTGGCAGTCCTTCCTGCAGGTGAGGTTGCCGACCGCACTGCCGTTTATTTTCAATGCACTCAAGATCAACTCGGCTCTGGCCCTGATCGGGGCCATTGTTGCAGAATTTTTCGGTACACCCATCGTCGGGATGGGATTTCGCATCTCGACTGAGGTCGGGAGGATGAATATGGAGATGGTTTGGGCATCAATCGCGCTGGCGGCAGTGTCTGGATCAGTGTTCTATGGTTTACTGGCGGTAGCGGAAAGACGGGCGACATTTTGGCACCCCTCGTTCCGGAAACCGTCGTAAAAACGCCCCTAGGGGCACGTTCAACCAAACAGAGGAGGTTAACTATGAGACGCAACATTACGACCCTCATCCTGGCAGCGGCAATGGGTATGGCCAGTTCCGTGACCCTGGCGGCCGACAAGGTCACCCTGCAGTTGAAGTGGGTGACACAGGCGCAGTTCGCCGGCTACTTCGTCGCGAAAGACAAGGGTTTTTACAAAGAAGAAGGACTTGATGTCACGATCAAGCCCGGCGGGCCAGACGTGGCGCCTCCGCAGGTGATCGCGGGCGGTGGTGCAGACGTCATCATTGACTGGATGCCTTCGGCCTTGGCATCGCGCGAAAAAGGTTTGCCGCTGGTGAATATCGCGCAGCCGTTTAAGCGTTCCGGCATGATGCTGACCTGCCGCAAGGACAGCGGCGTGAAAACACCATCCGATTTCCCTGGCCGAACCCTGGGCGTATGGTTTTATGGGAATGAATATCCGTTCCTGAGTTGGATGAGCCAGCTGGGGGTTCCGACTGATGGCAGCTCACAGGGTGTGACGGTCTTGAAGCAGGGCTTTAACGTCGACCCTATTCTCCAGAAGCAAGCGGATTGTGTCTCGACCATGACCTACAATGAGTACTGGCAGATTATCGATGCTGGTCTTGGCGCCGACGAATTGGTCACTTTCAAGTACGAAGACCAAGGTGTCGCAACGCTTGAGGACGGGCTGTATGTCCTGGAAGACAACCTTAAGGACCCGGCGTTCGTCGATAAGATGGCTCGCTTTGTTCGGGCCTCTATGAAAGGCTGGGCCTGGGCCCGGGAGAACGGTGATGCGGCGGCAGACATCGTGTTGGAGAACGACGAGACCGGTGCCCAGACTGAAAAACACCAGCGTCGGATGATGGGTGAGATCAACAAGCTCACGGCGGGCGGCGGCAAGCTCGCCGAAGGTGACTACGAGCGTACCGTAGCGACCCTGATGAGTGGCGGCTCTGACCCTGTCATCTCGAAAGCGCCTTCAGGCGCCTGGTCTCACGCGGTTTGGGACGCGGCCTTTTAGGCCAAGCCGGGCTGTCTGTAAAGCTCTAGCTATAGGGTAAAGGCAGGGGCCCCGGATTCGGGCGAATCCGGGGCCAGCCTGCTGTGCCCGATTTCACGACTCGAACGGCGGGCACCGCCGGCAGGGTCTTTGGAGAAATAGAAGTTAGTTGGAACGATTAGCGGGAAGGATGAAAAAGTGGAATTGATTACGACAGCGCATAACGGGCCATCGGGCATCGCTGCCGAGCGGCTGAATGAAGCCGAGTGCCAGAGTAATTTCTGTGAGATGCATACGCCTCTCGAGGAGAACGCGGCTCGCGTCGAAGCCGAGCGGTGCTATTTCTGCTTTGATGCGCCGTGTACCGAGGCGTGTCCGACCGGAATCGATATCCCGGGATTTATTCGCATGATTGCCAACGGCAACGCTGTCGGTGCCGCGGGCCTTATTCTCGAGGAGAACATCATGGGCGGGACCTGCGCAAGAGCCTGCCCGGTAGAGACCTTGTGCGAGGGGGTCTGCGTCCGAAATCATGGAGATGATCGGCCGGTGACGATCGGATTGCTGCAGCGCTTTGCAGTCGATGAGGCGCTTCAGGAAGGAACAGAATTTTTCTCACGCAGCGAGCAGACTGGCAAGTCAATTGGAGTCGTGGGGGCGGGCCCCGCGGGCCTTTCTTGTGCGCACCGTCTGTCGGTGCTCGGACACAATGTCGTGGTCTATGAGGCCAGGTCCAAGTCAGGCGGTCTGAACGAGTATGGTCTTGCCGCGTACAAGATGCTGAATGGATTCGCGCAGAGAGAGACAGAGTTCATTACCTCGCTCGGCGGTATCGAGATTGTCCACGACGTGATTTTAGGTAGGGATGTCACTGTTCAGGAACTTCAGAAGCGTCATGATGCCGTGTTTCTGGGGATTGGCCTGGGTGGAGGCAATATGCTTGGGATTCCCGGAGAGGAAGCAGAGGGTGTTGCTGACGCGGTTGCATTCATAGACGGACTACGGCAGGCAGACCAGCTGTCGGCGGTTCCGGTCGGTCGGCGCGTGGTCGTCATCGGAGGGGGAATGACCGCCATTGATGCAGCAGTCCAGGCCAAATTACTGGGCGCGGAAGAGGTCACCATCGCGTACCGCAGGGGTGCAGACGCTATGAAGGCCAGTATTGTCGAGCAGGAGTTCGCGAAGATCAGAGGCGTCTCGATCCGGTATTGGGCACGGCCCGGTGCCGTGATCCTTGAGGACGGCCGGGCGGCGGGGGTCGAATTTCAACCGAGTGGTGATACGGAGGCGGGAGAGAAGTTCGTGATACCGGCGGACATGGTGTTAAAGGCGATAGGGCAGGGGTCACATCTTGAAAGAGCCGAATCCGCCGGCCTGTTTGAAGTGGCGAGCGGACGACTGGTAGTAGACGAGGAACGCCGGACTTCCTGCTCCGGAATCTGGGCTGGCGGGGACTGTATCGCCGGCGGTGATGATCTGACCGTCAGCGCAGTCCAGGACGGCAAGGTGGCGGCAAACAGCATTCATCGGGCGCTTTCACTTTAAGCCGGCTGACCCTGCCGGGCGCCCGAGAACGAAGCCTGAATAGACCCGCCGCATTTGGGAAACACGAATACAGCAAAGAGCACAGAGTGATCTCAGAGAAGAGGAGATAACCATGAACGATCTCAAAAGTAATTTTGCAGGGATCGAATCCCCGAACCCATTCTGGCTGGCCTCCGCGCCTCCGACAGACAAGGCCTATAACGTCAATCGCGCTTTTGAAGCCGGTTGGGGCGGCGTGGTCTGGAAAACGCTTGGAGAAGCAGGCCCACCCATTGTCAACGTAAGTGGGCCTCGCTATGAAGC
>CENY01054400.1_pt1 | contig 12746 bp, 10 predicted proteins | sample 356181 | NCBI WGS metagenome assembly CENY01 (sample SAMEA2619840, study PRJEB7988) | marine metagenome | isolation source: saline water (ENVO:00002010), including
TTACAGCCAGCAAACCAGCCTACGAGTGTTTAGGCCAGTCCACACCCCTGAAAGGAGTTCTTTAGAAAGATTTTTTAGAAACTTTTTCCTTACCCAATAAACTCTTCAGGCGCCGTTGGTGTTTCCTCTTCTTTCAATTCTCCGATTTCCTCAGGTTCTTGAAACTCTGGTTGAGAAGCCAACCACTCTGAGAGGTCTTCATCGCCGTCTTCATCGGAGGAATAAAACTCCATCGGGGCATAGTCAGGTGCATCCGCTTCAAAGTCTCGATAGGACCCAAGCCCTGTCCCTGCTGGAATTAGTTTACCAATGATTATATTTTCTTTAAGCCCAACAAGGTTATCAGAACGAGATTCGATAGCTGCCTCAGTAAGCACGCGAGTAGTTTCTTGGAACGACGCAGCGGATAACCAAGAATCTGTTGCAAGTGATGCCTTAGTTATACCCATAAGTAGAGGCCGAGCTTCCGCTGGCTGCTTCCCAGCTTGAACTAATTCGCGATTTGCTTCAACGTAAACGCGCCTATCGATACTTTCACCGGGAAGGAAATCTGAGTCTCCTGGTTCTTGCACCAAAACACGTCGAGTCATCTGCCGAACAATAAGCTCGATATGTTTGTCATGGATTGAAACGCCCTGATCTCTATAAACACTTTGAACTTGTTCTACCAAATAGCGTTGGGTTTCTCTCATACCACGAATTTCAAGAAGTTCCTTTGGATCTCTTGGTCCTTCTATGATTGGATCACCAGCTGAAATTTCCTGCCCGTCAACGACTTCAAGTCTAGCTTCAATCGCAATCTTGTCATAGACGTCCTCTTCACCATCATCACTAACTATGGTTACAGTTCTACTTTGAGCCCCATCATCATCGATTCTAATAACTCCGGATGTTCGAGCTAGGGTTGCAGCTCCTTTAGGCGTTCGAGCCTCAAATAATTCAACTACTCGCGGAAGACCACCAGCTAGGTCTTTACCAGCAACCCCACCGGTATGGAAAGTACGCATTGTTAGCTGTGTACCCGGCTCGCCAATAGACTGTGCCGCTATAACACCGACCGCTTCACCGACTTCAATGAAGCCTCCTGTAGCCATGGACATCCCGTAACTTGCTATGGAAATTCCCTGCTCACTTTCATCAGTTAAAGGAGTAAGACAGCGAACTCGTGAGATATCAGGATCATTCGCCATTCGATTCATAACTTCTTCAGTCACCATCGTTGCCTTTTCGAAGATAGTACCATCTGAAAGTGTTACGTCTTCAGCAAGAATCCGGCCGTAAAGACGAGTCTTTAAATGTGCCCTTTCTTTTACATCTGTCGGGCTGCTCGGCTCTTCACCAACGTAATTTCCATCACTATCCCTATAGAAATCTTCAGGGTAGATGTCATCAATCCAGGATGAAGGAGGAGTCTGGCCATCTTCAAATGGGTCTTCCTCATTAATGATTACTTCTTGGGCGACGTCAACCAGTCGTCGAGTTAAATATCCGGAGTCTGCCGTTCGGAGAGCCGTATCAACTAGGCCCTTTCTTGCTCCAGGGGTAGCAATGTAGTATTCCAGCATTGCTAATCCTTCACGGAAGTTGCTTTTAATTGGTCGTGGGATCATGTCACCACGGGGGTTAGCTACTAGGCCACGCATGCCGGCGATCTGGCGCACTTGCATCATATTTCCTCGAGCTCCAGAACCGACCATCATATCGATGGGATTAAAGGTCTCTTCCTTTAGTCCCGCCTCCATGTCATTTTTAACTTCTTCTGTGGCTTGAGACCAGATTTCTACTTCCTTCTGGCGGCGTTCACCATCTGTAATAATTCCACGACGGAATTGATTTTCAACTTTCTCTGCCTCTTTTTCGTGTTTTTCCAAAATTCCTTTTTTGGTCGAAGGTGTCTTAACGTCATCTACTGAGACAGTTACACCAGATTTCATGGCCCAGTGGAAGCACAAATCTTTGAGTTGATCAAGGCTTCGAGAAACTGTTGATTTTGGGTAATTACGGGCTAAGTCTTCAACAATTCCACCCATTTCGCGCTTGGTTACACTGTTGTTTATCCACGGGAAATCTTCTGGAAGGGCATGGTTAAATAGAATTCTACCGACGGTTGTTTCGTGGTATTCAGCTGCCTGACCATTTGCCGGAGTCTTTAAGGTTCGAGGTGACCGGAATGTAACTTTTGAATGCAGTTCAACCTCTTTGGCTTCGAGAGAGCGTTCTACCTGATCAATTCTTCGGAAAATTTTGCCTTCTCCCTTTCCTCCTTCTATCTCTTCTGTTAGGTAGTAAGCTCCGATAATCATGTCTTGTGTAGGAACTGTTAATGGATTTCCGTTCGCGGGAGAAAGAATATTATTGATAGAGAGCATCAAGACTCTGGCTTCAGCCTGAGCTTCTGATGACAATGGAAGGTGAACAGCCATTTGGTCACCGTCAAAGTCAGCATTAAACGCAGTGCAAACTAATGGATGAAGTTGTATTGCTTTACCTTCTACCAGAACTGGTTCAAAAGCCTGAATGCCTAAACGGTGCAATGTTGGTGCCCGGTTGAGGAGTACTGGGTGTTCCTTAATAACCTCATCAAGGACTGGCCATACGGCTGGACGTCGTCGCTCTACCATACGCTTCGCTGATCGAATGTTAGGAGCCATATTGTCAGCAACTAGCTGTTTCATAACGAATGGCTTGAATAGCTCGAGTCCCATCAATTTGGGAAGTCCGCATTGGTGGAGTTCAAGTGTAGGTCCGACCACAATAACTGATCGTCCCGAATAGTCGACACGTTTTCCTAACAGGTTCTGCCTAAAGCGTCCCTGTTTTCCTTTCAACATGTCTGATAATGACTTGAGGGGTCTGTTTCCTGGTCCGGTTACTGGACGGCCTCGTCGACCGTTATCAAATAATGCATCGACTGCCTCTTGGAGCATTCTTTTTTCATTATTTACAATGATTGCTGGAGCGCCAAGATCGAGTAAACGCTTTAACCGGTTGTTCCTGTTAATTACTCTTCGATAAAGGTCGTTAAGGTCTGATGTGGCAAATCGACCGCCATCCAACTGAACCATCGGGCGCAGTTCTGGAGGTATTACTGGGACAACATCGAGAATCATGGCTCTCGGGTTGTTTACACGGTTCCCTTTTTCGTTTCGGCGATTGAATGAAGATACTATTTTGAGCCGCTTGATAGCTTTTTGTTTCCTCTGTGCAGAGAGCGGCTTTTGTCCTGCCGGAGGGTCAATGGCATCTCGGAGTTTGAGTTCTTCTTCATCGAAATCGAGTCGTTCTACAAGCTGAGCAATTGCGTCAGCTCCCATACCGCCTTCGAAGTATTCTCCGTAACGATCTACTAATTCACGCCATAACAATTCGTCTTCGATGATTTGGCGCGGGAATAAACCTCTGAACTCTTCAAATGCACGTTCGCATAAATCGACTTCAAGTTCGTATTCTTCGGTGATAGCTTCAAGGTCTTTGGTTAGCTGTTTGGAAACAGCTTTAATTTCGGCCTCATTTGCTTTATCTTCTTCTAGCTCGGCTATCTCGCTTTCGTGATCCTGCCGTCTCTCTTCGAGTCTCTCGTCGCGTTCTTTATAGATTGCCTCTTTCTCTTCGAGCATTTCTGTCTCAAGATCAGCGAGAGCTTCATCTCGTTTGTCATCGTCTACCCATGTAACAAGACTGGCTGCAAAGTATATAACTTTCTCAAGTTGTTTTGCTTTGAGTTCTTCTCGGGGTTCTAATCCCATAAGAAGGTATGCAAGCCAAGATCTCGTGCCACGTAGATACCAAATATGGACTGCGGGGGCAGCTAGCTCAATGTGGCCCATGCGTTCACGTCGGACTTTAGAGCGTGTAACTTCAACTCCGCAGCGTTCGCAAATGATGCCTTTAAATCGAATGCGCTTGTATTTCCCGCATGTGCATTCCCAGTCTTTTTGCGGCCCGAAGATTTTTTCACAAAACAGGCCGTCTTTCTCTGGCTTCAGAGTTCGATAATTGATGGTCTCAGGCTTTTTAACTTCCCCGTTGGACCAGGTTCGAATTGAATCAGCAGTTGCAAGTCCAATACGAAGTTGATCGAAATCATTAACATCAAGCATTATTTCTGACCTCCGTCCCTATCGTATTCCGCCGCTACGGGCTGCTTCTCGTGCTGCGTCTTCTTCATCAGATCCTCGCTCAGGTCGTGAGATATCAATTCCGAGTTCTTCACTTGTTCTGAAGACATCTTCATCTATTTCTCGCATTTCGATCTGCATTCCTTCAAGGTCGAGAACCTCAACGTTTAGACAGAGTGACTGCATTTCTTTAATGAGCACTTTGAAACTTTCGGGTATGCCCGGCTCAGGTATATTTTGCCCCATCACTATTGCTTCGTAGACCTTGATGCGTCCAAGGACATCATCGGATTTAGTAGTCAGCAGTTCTTGGAGACAATAAGCGGCACCGTAGGCTTCCAACGCCCAGACTTCCATTTCCCCGAACCGCTGGCCTCCGAATTGAGCTTTACCACCTAAGGGTTGCTGGGTAATCATACTGTATGGACCGGTAGATCTGGCGTGGATTTTGTCGTCTACGAGGTGATGCAGTTTGAGGACGTACATAAAGCCAACCATGACTGGGTTATCAAATGGTTCTCCCGAACGACCATCATAAAGCTGAGTCTTTCCATCAGCTTGTATCATTCTGTCTCCGCTGTCGGCTTCTGGATTTAGATTTTCAAAAATCTGCTGGATAGTTGGGTGTTTTCCAGCTAGATCAGTTTCGTCCCATTTAGCTCCGTCGAATACGGGGGTAGAGATAAAGGTTGATGGAGTTGTTTTAGGACGCGTTTTTCTTGCCGTATTTGATACCGGGTCAGCACCGACACGATTACCGTTAACTTCCCATCCCCATCTAGCTGCATAACCCAAGTGGGCTTCGAGAACTTGGCCGATGTTCATTCTTGAAGGAACACCGAGGGGGTTGAGTACGATGTCAACAGGTGTACCATCTTCCATGAATGGCATATCTTCTTCAGGAAGAACAATCGATATGACTCCCTTGTTGCCGTGGCGGCCAGCTAATTTATCTCCGACACTAATTTTGCGTTTCTGAGCAACATAGACCCGGACAAGTTCATTAACGCCCGGTTGTAACTCTGCCTCATGTTCTCCATCGCGTTTAAAGATGTCAACTGCAATAACAGTTCCTGTTTCACCATGGGGAACTACTAATGAAGTATTCCGAACCTCTCTCGCCTTTTCACCGAAAATAGCTCTGAGTAGCCGTTCCTCTGGAGTGAGTTCAGTTTCACCCTTGGGCGTTACTTTTCCTACGAGTACATCTCCAGGCCCAACTTCAGCACCAATTCGGATTACACCGTCTTCATTAAGGTCTGCAAGCATCTCTTCAGAAATATTGGGGATGTCTCTTGTGATCTCTTCTGCACCTAGTTTTGTATCACGAGCATCTACTTCATGTTGGTGGATATGGATAGAGGTAAGAACGTCGTCTTTGACGAGCCTTTCGCTTATGATGATCGCGTCTTCAAAGTTGTAACCCTTCCATGGCATAAAGGCCACTAAGAGGTTTTTCCCTAGAGCTAGTTCACCTAAATCAGTAGAGGGACCATCAGCTAGAATGTCACCCTTGCTGATCTTGTCTCCTTCACGAACAAGGGGTTTTTGATTCACGCAAGTGTCCTGATTTGATCGTTGGAATTTCTTTAGCGAATATTCCTTTGTTCCTAATCGCTTCCCCTCATAGTGAACTGTCATCTGAGTCCCAGAAATCGCAGAAACGACTCCAGGCCCTTCGGCGATGATCATGTCTGCTGCATCAAAAGCTGCTCTCTTCTCTATACCAGTTCCTATATAAGGTGCCTCTGGTTGAACTAATGGGACAGCCTGCCTCTGCATATTCGCCCCCATCAACGCCCTGTTCGCGTCATCATGTTCAAGGAATGGGATTAGGGCAGTCGCTACTGAAACGATCTGCCGTGGCGAAACATCCATCAGTTGGACTTCGTCTCCCGCAACATAGGAGATTTCAGTGGTAGCTCCAAAGAAAACTTCCTGTTCAAGAGCTGTTTTTAAGCCTTGGAGTGTTGCTGCTTGAGGAGATCTTCTAACAAGAACACGGTCATTGATGAACTTACCCCGAGCATCTATTGGTGCATTCGCTTGCGCTACGACATATTCCTCTTCTTCGTCTGCAGCCAAATACCTAATCTCATCAGTGACGCGCCCATTTTTGACGACCCTATATGGAGATTCGATGAAGCCAAAGTCATTAACTTTTCCATAACTTGCTAATGCACCGATTAAACCAATATTCGGTCCCTCTGGTGTCTCAATAGGACACATACGACCGTAATGACTAAAGTGGACGTCGCGAACCTCAAATCCGGCGCGTTCACGAGATAAACCCCCTGGGCCAAGCGCAGAGAGACGACGTCGATGAGTCAAGCCCGACAAAGGATTTACTTGATCCATAAATTGAGAGAGTTGAGAAGTACCAAAAAACTCTTTGATTGAAGCAACTACAGGCCTAATATTGATCAGCGAAGTAGGGGTGATTCCCTCAACATCTTGGGTAGTCATTCGCTCTCGTACCACACGCTCCATTCGGGATAACCCAATTCGAACCTGATTTTGGATAAGTTCACCAACACTACGTATCCTGCGATTCGCGAAATGATCTTGATCGTCTAGTCGATAGCCTGGTTCAAATTTCATTAGATGAAGTAAATAAGTACATGCAGCTAGAACTTCCGAAGGGCTTAGAACAGTCGCGTCCACTTCTGGGCGATCAAGCTTTACGCCAAATAATTTCTCTATCTTGTCAATTTCTGGACCGAGTTTACGATTTAGCTTATATCTCCCAACACGTGAGAGGTCATATCGCCTGCTTTCGAAAAAGGCATTACGGAAATAGTTGCGTGCTGCTTCAACGGACTGTGGTTCTCCAGGTCGAACCCTCTTATAAATTTCGAGGAGTGCTTCTTCTTGTTTATTCTCGTCAGAAACTTTTTCTAATTCTTTGAGATACTGAGGTTCCAAAAAGTCGAAATACTCTACAAATTTTGGAAGGAAATTTGGTTCGTTCTCTTCATCAAGGCCGAGAGCTCTTATAAGTGTAAAGATACTCAATCTTCGTTTTCTCGCGATTCGAGTCCCTGCAGTGGGATCCTTACCCGGCTTCTGCTCAACATCAAACTCAATCCACTCACCTCTATATGGATGGATGGTCCCAGTAACTAACTGATTTCTTGCAAGGTTTCTTAGTCGATACCGTTCACCTGGCTGGAAGATTACTCCAGGGGAACGAACTAGCTGGGAAACAACTACGCGCTCAGTGCCGTTGATGACGAAAGTCCCATTGTCAGTCATCATAGGGAAATCACCTATAAAGACTGTTTGCTCTTTCAGTTCTCCTGTATCGCGGTTTCCGAATCGAGCCCTAACCAAGATTGGCGCAGCGTAGCTTATCTGATTTGCCTTACACTCTGCGACAGTGTGTTTCGGCCCGGGATTTAAATCTTCATCTTTAGGGTCGAACTCAAGTTCTAGTTGTAACGTTTCTGAAAAGTCCGTTATGGGGCTAATATCGCGGAATGTATCCGCTAGACCCTGTTCTAAAAACCATTTAAAAGATTCTCGCTGAACAGCTAAAAGGTCGGGTAGATCAAGAACTTCATCTAAATTTGCAAACGAATAACGATTTCGCGATGGTGACAAGGAATCACTCCTAATTGTGTGCTGATGGATAGGGTTTTAAAAGATATTTTGGATATCTCAGAAAAGAGTGCTTAGGGCTTTGCTACTCCTTTTGTTATTTTTTGGCCAGACGCGCCAAACGACAATCAATGGGGATCATGGTCAGACGCACTACGAACAGGGACTCTGTAGTCTATGTCAAGATTAGGCTAAAGCCAAACTATTTTTGTTCTCTTTTTAAGAAAATATCAGGGCTAAAGTACAAACTTGTAAACTACGGAACAGTTATCTAAAAGAAATGCTCTTTTAAATGCGATAGAGATCCCGTTAATTTATTTCTACAGTAGCTCCGGCAGCTTCAAGAGCTTCCTTGGCTTTTTCAGCGTCTTCCTTAGACGCTCCCTCTAGGACAGGTTTCGGAGCAGATTCCACAAGCTCTTTTGCTTCCTTAAGTCCAAGAGACGTCAAGCCTCGAACCTCTTTGATTACGTTTATCTTCTTCTCGCCTGCTGCAGTAAGTACTACGTCAAATGCGTCTTTCTCTTCAGCTGCGTCATCTCCGCCAGCAGCAGGTGCAGCTGCGGCGACAGCAGCGACAGGAGCAGATGCGGTAACTCCAAACTTCTCTTCAAATTCTGAGAGAAGTTCGCTGAGTTCAAGCACGCTCATATTCGCAATAGCTTCAAGCACTTCTTCTTTAGTAGTCATTGGTTATTTCTCCTCTTCATCACTGGATTCACCAGCGTCTTTTTTATCTTCGTTTTCATTTTCTGAATTTTGTTCATTCATTTGCTCTACTTCTTCAGCAACCTCAGCCTCTGCCTCAGCTTCTTCAGCAACCTCAGCCTCTTCAGAGGAACTATCGTCTGGGACTCCACCACCTGCTTCGATGAGCGCAGAGAGAGCATATGCAAATTTTTGTGGAACAGCCTTTAACAGACCTGCCATTTGTTGCATTGGTGCTGCCATGCCTCCGGCCAGCTTGGCTAATAACTCCTCGCGAGGTGCAATCTTTGATAGGGCAATAATTTCATCGGTTGTTAGAATTTTCCCATCAAGCATTCCACCCTTGATGACAAGATTTTCATTGTCTTTAGAAAAATTTGCTAAAGCCTTAGCTACCGAAACTGGATCTCCATCTTTACCATCTGGTCGAGTTCCAGTAAATGCAATTGCTGTCGGTCCAACTAAGAGTTCTTCGATTTCGAGGTCAAGTTCCTTTGCAGCGAATCGGACAAGCGAGTTTTTATATACTTTGTACTCACCTCCGGCATCCCTCATAGCATTTCGGAGGACAGCCAGATCGGTTACATTAAGTCCGCGGTATTCCGTCAATACCACAGCTTCAGAGCTTTGGAACTTTTCTCGAACTTCAGCCACAATTGCGACTTTTTCTGCTTTTGGCTCCCCCATAGGAGATCCCTTTCTTGTTAAAAACAAAATGGAGCGCTGCCGTTCAGCAAACGCTCCAGTATCCCAGATTGTCTACCTCGTCCGGCAAAGATTTCTCTTTCTTAATCACTTAGGGTGAACCGAATGTCTACGGCAACTTGTATTGTCATAAGGATGGTACAAGGTCTTCCCTTGTGATCCACCTTTGGAGATAATAATTCCTGTGTCAAAAGAATCTTAAAAACAAACGATTAGATGTTTCCCTCATCTATTTTTACTCCTGGACCCATTGTCGAACTGATAACAGCCTTTTTGATATATTTTCCCTTAGCGCCTGATGGTTTAGCCCTATGTATCTCTTCAATCACAGCATTCAGATTCTCTAGAAGAGCCGATTCTTCAAAACTCGCTTTGCCAATCGGAATCTGGACGTTGCCGAATTTATCTGTTCGGTACTCAACCATGCCTCCCTTAAACTCTTCAATAGCTTTAACAACATTGTCAGTAACCGTTCCAGTTTTTGGGTTAGGCATTAATCCTCTTGGACCTAAAGTACGGCCAAGCTTCCCAACCACCGGCATCATGTCAGGAGTAGCTATTACAACATCAAAGTCAAGCATCCCCTTTTCAATTTCCTCAGCTAAATCAGTGTCTCCTACGATATCTGCCCCCGCATCTCGCGCTAGTGAAGCTGGCTCACCTTGAGCAAATACAGCGACACGAACATCTCTCCCCGTCCCTGCAGGAAGAGCCACAGTCCCTCGGACCATTTCTTCAGCCTTACTAGGATCAACGCCTAAGCGGAGGACTAGCTCGATAGTCTCATCAAATTTAGCTGTCGCCATTCTTTTTGACATAGAAACAGCTTCACCGGCTTCATACAATTCTTCACGATCATATGATTCGATAGCCTCTTTATATCTTTTATTCATTCGAACCAATCCTTTCTGTTGTACGATCAAATGAACGTACAGTTTTCGGTTCTCCCTCTATTTCGCCGAATTGATTTGGTGAGGTCGCCAAATCTGGCAGTTTCAATGGTAAACCTTATCTAACCTCTATCCCCATGCTTCGAGCTGTTCCAGCAACCTGCAACTTTGCTTGCTCGATATCATCAGTGTTCAGATCTGGAAGCTTTGTCTCTGCAATCTCGGTAATTTGAGCTAATGAAACAGATCCGCTCACTTCTCGACCGGGGTTCTGGCTAGCTTTATCAAGCCCCGCCGCTTTACGAAGCAAAAACGAAGTAGGAGGTGTCTTTGTAATAAAAGTAAATGACCGGTCTTCGAAAATAGTTATTTCAACTGGAACGACCTGCCCTCTTTTGTCTTCGGTCTTTGCGTTATATTCCTTACAGAAGTCCATTATTGCGACCCCATGAGGTCCCAATGCGGTCCCTACAGGCGGAGCAGGAGAAGCCTGGCCCGCTGGGATTTGAATTTTAACTACCGCAGCAACTTGCTTTTGCGCCATTGTATCTTTCTCCTAAATTAACGATGCTCTCACATATTAAGTGGTTCGGATTGGTTCAATCCGCATTTCACTCTAGCGACTTTATCGAGAATAAGTGTCTTCGCCGTCGCTTAGTTTGCCTTATGCTTCTTCCGAGAGCAACCCTAGAAAGAAACTATAGAAGGCCACGTTTTATTCTGTCGCTTGAAGAATCGGCTTTTGATAGGCGCTAGAAGAGGCAGGTCGCCCAGCATCAAAGGTTCGAGCATTTGCCCGAGACTCGATATTTTTATACAAAGTACTTATTTCACCGCTAGCTGTTTTTTGAAAGAGCGGAGGAAACGCTGCATGAACTAGGCAAGCAAACGCTGCTTTTGACAGTGAGAGGAAGACCTTCCCAGCGAATCGAAAATGCTGCCAATATGTCTCTCCGACCGAAGCTGGATGCTCTGTAAAAAGTTTCCTGATTTCCATAACGTCAATCTAGTACAGCTATGGTGCAATGATTACCTAAATATTTGCATAAAAAAGCTATATATTAGTAATATATATATAAATATTATTATTTCTTAGTATATTATTACATTATGGACCGTATTGATAAAAGAATTATCTCCCTACTTCAACAAGACGCAGGTATGCCCGCCCGAGAAATTGCCGAAAAAGTCAATCTCACACCCACACCATGCTGGAGGCGAATACAACGATTGGAGAACGATGGCGTAATTACAGGAAAAGTTGCTCTAATAAATCCTGAAGACGTGAACTTGTCTGTTTCAGCCCTTGTTCAGATCCGAACAAACCGTCATAGCGCTGATTGGATGGAACGGTTCACTCAAGCATTAGAAAAATTCCCAGAAATCATCGAGGCTTATCGAACAAGTGGCGAAGTTGACTATATGTTACGAGTTGTGGTGCCAGACATGGAAGCCTACGACACTTTCTACAAACGTTTAATAGAGGAAGTAGATCTTTATGATGTCAGCACTAACTTTGTAATGGAGGAGATGAAAAAAACTACTGCTCTTCCTCTTAACTACTGCTAATAACAGCTATATAAAATCTAGAGTTTTGCGACTTGCGCGAATTCGAGTTCGACAGGAGTTTCGCGGCCGAAAATATTTACCAATACTTTGAGCTTTAATTGATCCTCATTAATTTCAATAATTTCGCCGGAGAAGTCAGCAAACGGACCTTCTTTGACGCGGACCGTTTCCCCTTCTTCATAGCCCATCCGTGGTTTCGCCCGCTTAACAGGCTGACCATCGCCATCGACATTCACACCTAGGAAGTTCTCAACTTCTTTTCTAGGGAGTGGGGTAGGCTTATTCCCAGCTCCGACAAATCCAGTAATGCCGGGAGTGTTGCGTATAACAGACCACACTTCATCGTTCATGCGGGCACGAACAAGAATGTACCCTGGGAACATTTTCTTCTGGACTTCGACACGCTTTCCTTGTTTGAATTCAACAACATTCTCTAAGGGAATTACAACCTCGTGGATGTAATCTTCCTTGTTCATCGCCTTTGTGCGTTGTGCTAGATTTCCTTGAACCTTGTTCTCATAACCCGACTGAGTATGAACCACATACCACTTTCCTGGCCTGTCATACGGACTAACTACCTTGACGGGCTCTTCATCTTTTTCATAAATCAGATCATCTGCAAGAACAACCTCATCGTTTTCACCTGTCTGGATTTCTTCAGGTTTAGAATCCTCTATTATCTGGGATTCCGAAAATTCTATTTGGTCTTCCTGGCTGGCAGTGTCATTTGGCGAAGACTCAGTCATCAGGGAAGCAGGGGGATTTCCATCTCCCTGTTCATCGGTAGAGCTTTCTTGTTCAAAGTCGTTCATTTTTTCTCTCTCTAAGTTTTATATTATCTTTCGAACATTTTAAGGAGCCCTTCGCCCAGGCCCCAGTCTGCTAAAGCAATAAGCGTTGTAAGAACAACGAGGGTAACGAAGACAACAATTGAATAATTGATGACTTCAGCACGAGTCGGCCATGCTACCTTGCGCAACTCGGCTCGAACTTCTCCAACGTAACGTCGAAAACCGACACGTTCACGTGTCTGTTGTCGAGGCGGCGGCTGTCGTCGAGTCGCGACTGGAGTACCGTCTTCTCCAAGTTCACCACGTTTTTTAAGCGCACGCTTTTGTTCACGATTTAGAGACATAACTCAGTTCCTTACTGGGCT
>CENY01054871.1_pt1 | contig 12721 bp, 7 predicted proteins | sample 356181 | NCBI WGS metagenome assembly CENY01 (sample SAMEA2619840, study PRJEB7988) | marine metagenome | isolation source: saline water (ENVO:00002010), including
GCGGAGTGCGGCAAGCCTAGGATGGCCGATGAAGGACTTCGTGAAGGGATTCGACCCTGCAGCGTTCGAGGGCCTTTTACAGCTCGCTGAGTTGTGGACCCATCAGAAGGCGGGGGCTATGCAGCGGCTTGCAGGTATGGGCCAGATGGTTGTCCACAGCCTAGAAACCATCCCGGAGCGAATGCGCTCGGCCTTCCGGGCACGGAAAACGGAAAGGGGAACCCTCTTCGATTTCATTATCGCGACTGAGGAAGGCGATTTGGTTGCCGAACTGCGTGAGGTGCAGTTCGACGCTCCCGGCGCCTGATCAGATCCTAACATGAGTGGCAGCTTCGAGCCCATCGCCATCGTCGGACGCGCATGCGTGCTTCCCGGCGCCTTGAGTCCAGAGGCACTATTCGACGCTGTCCGAAGCGCGAGGGTGATGATCGACGAGGCTCCCGAGGGGTCCTGGGGGCTAGATTCTCGTCGCCTCCTGCATGAGCAATCCCCGGGAGCGTCACGCGAATACGTAGTGAGTAACCGTGGTGGCTATGTCACGGGCTTCGATGAACTCTTCGATGAGAGCTACTTTGCGGATCGCATCGAGGACCTAGAGCGACTTGATGACTTAACCCGATGGTTACTTCACTGCAGTAGGGTCGCGTTGTCCGAGGCGGGTGCAGAAAGTGTCCCGGCTGGTACGGGATTAATTGTCGGCAACCTTTCGTATCCTACGGTTGAACATACCCGCTTCGTTCAGGATCATTGGTTAGAGAAAGGCCCAAACGCTCCAATTAGCGGGAGGGTAGGCAGTGCTTCTGACCCCAGAAATCGTTTTTCGTCTGGTGGTCCGGTGCATATCGCAGCTCATGCACTTGGCCTCGACGGCGATGTGTTCGCTTTGGATGCAGCCTGTGCTTCTTCGCTTTATGCGATCGAGATTGCCTGTCGGCGGTTACAGGACCGGGAGTCGGATCTCATGCTCGCGGGTGGTGTTGCGAAGGCTGATCCGCTCTTTATTCATCTTGGCTTCACCGCACTTCAGGCACTGAGTCCTACCGGCCAATCCAGGCCACTACATAAGGGTGCGGACGGACTTCTGCCCGCCGAGGGCGCCGGCTTAGTTGCTCTCAAACGCCTATCCGATGCACAAGCTGATGGCGACCGAATTTTTGGTGTAATAAGAGGGGTTGGCTTATCGAACGACGGCCGACAAAGCGGGTTCTTGGCGCCGGCGATGGATGGCCAGGTCCGTGCAATGAAGGCGGCGTATGAAGCGGCAGGATTGGAGCCCCGGGATATAGACTTCATCGAGTGTCATGCTACGGGCACACCACGCGGTGACACAGTCGAACTAGAATCGCTAGCTAAGGTGTGGGCGGATGCTCCAAAGCCGGTCATTGGCTCTCTAAAGGGAAATATCGGACATCCTATCACAGCGTCGGGTGTTGCCAGCCTTCTGAAGGTCTTGAGCTCCTTCGAAGAGAAGGTGCTGCCGCCGACACCTTGTGACGATCCGCTAGACGCAATCGACGCCCATGGCTTCCGACTCCTTGCGGAGGAGGAGGCTTGGGAGAGCAACGGCCCTCGTCGGGCTGCGATCTCGAACTTTGGATTTGGCGGTAACAATGCGCATTTGATTGCGGAGGAGTGGGTCGCTCCCAGAGGTTCTGAGGACAGGGACTTGGTGATCCGTGAATACCCGCAACCAGCACGAGGTCGTGAGCCAATCGCGATTGCCGGAGTCGGAGTCATTGCTGGTGAGACCGCGGGACTACCGGGATTTGTGCGGCGACTGCTAGCTGCAAGAGATGCGACGGGCACGAAATCGTCCGAGGTCGTTCTTCCGATGAAGAATCTTGGATTTCCACCGAACGACCTTCAAGAAAGCTTGGCTCAGCAGACCTCCATACTGGCTGTAGTGGAAGAGGCTCTGAGGCAGGTCGGGGGACTGAATCCAGATCGGACCGGTGTTTACATAGGGATGTGTGTTGATCCGCAAGCTGCTCGGCATGGGCTTCGGGTTAGACTGCATGAGATTCTGTCCGACGATGTAGATGTGGCTGGCTGGCGCCAGGTCAATACTCGCTCAGCCCGTCATCTTACGGCAGCGGGGGTGATAGGATGTATGCCTAACATTCCAGCAAACCGCGTCCATGCTCAGCAGGATTGGCGGGCACCCGGATTCACAGTTGCGTCCGAAGAACTCTCTGGTGTTGATGCCTTAAAGCTTGCTGCAAGGGCGCTTCAGGCACGAGAGATTGATTGTGCACTCGTGGGTGCGTCAGACTTTTCACACGAGTCGGCTCACGTGGATGCAGCCATTCGGGTGCTACCCGAAGATCGCCATAGGCCGGGCGATGCCGCAGTCGGGCTTGTTGTAATGCGTGAACAGGACGCTATAGATAAGGGATATCCCATCTTTGCTTCGATTGTGGAAGGTGGAGAGGTATCGGGGGCGGCCCCCGTCAGTCTTAGTTTGGTTCCCGAGGAAGGTGAGTCAGAAGTAACCGCACGATTCGGCCATGCTCATGGGGCGTCAGGACTGCTGCACATAGCCTCCGGAGCTGTTATGGCTCAGCTTGGTGTGATGCTTGACGCAGAAGGAGCATGGCCTGCTCCTCGCCGTAAAGACACTGCTCACACCCATGTGTCCATACGCTCGTTTATGGGCCTCGAAGGTGAGGTGTTTTTGCGCGCACCGGATCGCACTACTGACCTCATCAGTCCGGTCGATGTTCCTCTCACTCAATTCTTCGCGTCAGGAACGCTCAGTGACTTAGGCTCTGCAGTCCTTGCGGGTCGAGAGTCAATCGAGGGAGAGGTCAGGGTGGCTTTAGTCGGCCGCACAGAGGAGGATATAGAACGGCTTGCCGCATATGCCGGCCAGGAACTGATGTCCGGACGTGAGCCGAACGCCCCCGGAATCTTTTTTGGCTCGGGACAGCACGATGGGGAAGTAGCATTCTGTTATACGGGGGCTGCTGCCGCGTATCCGGGAGCGGGTCGGGATCTGCTGATGGCTTTCCCAGAGATAGGTCATGACCTCACGGAACGGTTCGCTGGTACCCCTAAACTGGCGTCCGACCTGTACGGAGCAGAGATCACTGGGTTTTCTCCAGCGACACAGCTGACAGGATCGTCTTTTGTATGTCAGGTGCACACCCAGTTCACGCGAGCCGTCTTGGGGATGAAGCCTGACGCCGCTATTGGGCTTTCTTCTGGTGAGACTAACTCATTAATGGCTTTTGGGGTCTGGAATGACCTAGATGCGATGCTCGCTGAGATTGACGACTCCGAGATGTACGTCAACCAACTCACTGCAGAGTGTCGCGCCGCAGCGCAGTACTGGAATCTTCCTGAAGGTGAATTGCCCGAGTGGAAGAACTATAGGATCGCTGCTCCACTAGCAGCCATAGAAGAAGCGATGGAGAGTGAAGACCGGGTTTATGTAACGGTAATTCACCACTATGAAGACATCGTGATCGGTGGCGACGCTGAGGGTTGTGACCGTGTAGTTGAAAAGGTGGGGCGAAGTCGAGCGATTGATCTAGGACTAGACATGGTCGTTCACTGTGATCCGCTCACGCCGTTCGAGAAGCGTTGGCACGACATTCACCTGCGCGACACTTCGAGTGTGCCCGGAGTGCGCTTCTACACGAACGCGTGGAATAGTGCGTACGTACCGACTCGGGAATCGGCGGCAGAGGCTATCACGAGGCAGGCGATCGACCCGGTCGACTTCCCGAAGACTTTGGAGGCGGCTTACGACGATGGAGTGCGTGTATTCGTCGAGCACGGCCCTCGTGCAATTCTTACCAATGCGATTGGTCGCATTCTGGGTGATCGTCCTCATCTGGTTGTGGCTCTGGATCCGCACGAGGGATCCGGGCTGGAAGCACTGACACGTTCGGTTGCTCGCCTGTGGGCAGCTGGCGTTTCTATGGATTTGACTCAGTTCCTTTCCCGGATTGCTGGGCTCCGGTCAGGTGGTAAAGCTTCTGTGGAACCGGAGGGCCCGGTTCTGAGACTTCCAGCGCATTCGCCCGATGTAGTATGGCCGAAGTCGTTCATGCGCCCCAACTCCCGAAACACATTAGTGAAGACGATGGACGTATCGAATCCCGATGAAAATGTCATGATCCCGCCCCCGCCTAATGGGTTCGACTACGATGTCGGTCGACATTTCGTTGACGTCGAGGCGGTTCCTACAGCAGTCGCGAGTGTCGAACGGCCGATCCCATCGGTACCAAAGGGTTCCGTTGCTGTTGTTGATCCGGCACTGGACCTTTTCAACGCAGTAGCACAGGCTCACACTGATTTTCTCAAGGAGCAGAAGGAGACGCACGACGCGTTTCTCGCTATGGGACTTGGGTCAACTACCGGGCTGCCAGCATCCGTGTCCGTAGAGACCGAAGTCCCTCCGGACTTGCGTGTCGTCGTGCAACCGACTGGAGAGCCATCTACTCATGTTAAGCGGAAAGAGGTGGCGCAGCGCGGGTCATCTTTGGGCATCTCTGATTCTGGAGAAGGTGCCGAAGTGGTGTTGGAATCAAGCGAGAAGCGCAGTGGCCCGCCTTCTCCTGTAATTCCCACGCACCCACCAGTTGATCGGTCAGCAATGCCCGAGACGATCTTCTTGACGCGGGAGCAGCTTGAGATCCACGCAGGGGGGGAGATCTCCAGTATCTTCGGAGAACTTTTCGAGAAGCAGGACGGTTACGAGCGTCAGGTTCGCATGCCGGAGCCGCCGCTCCTTTTCGCTGATCGCGCACTTACGATCGAGGGCGAACCAGGGAGCATGAAAAAGGGTCGTGTCGTAACAGAGACCGACGTGAAGCACGATGCATGGTACTTGCACACGGGTCGGATGGCTCCTGGGGTAGTGATTGAGTCGGGGCAGGCAGATCTGCTTCTTATCTCTTGGCTGGGGGCGGATTTCCTGAACCAGTCCGACCGAGTGTACCGGCTTCTCGGGTGTGACCTAACATTTCACGGGGATCTCCCCGCACCAGGTGACACACTGACGTATGACATCTACGTCGATGGTCATGCCAAGACGGGCGATGTCCGACTTTTCTTCTTCCATTACGATTGCTACATAGGTGATCGTCTTCTGATCTCTGTTCGAAATGGTCAGGCTGGCTTTTTCACTGAGGAAGAGCTCTCTGGATCGGGCGGTGTACTTTGGGATGCTGCCGACGACGAGCCTGATCCCAACGCTGTACTCGACCCGATGCCGAAGATCAGTAAAAAGTCGCACTTCACTGCCGAAGAAGTGCAGGCTTGGGTGACCGGAGACGCGTTCGCTTGTTTCGGTGAAGGCTTTGAGATGTCCTGCACGCATACGCGCACACCGAATACACCCGATGGTCGTCTTCAGCTGCTCGATCACATTCCCGAGTGGGATCCGACAGGGGGGCCATGGGGACGTGGATATTTGCGAGCGGAAGCCCAGGTCCCGGTCGATGCGTGGTTCTACGAGGGACACTTCAAGAACGATCCTTGTATGCCGGGGACGCTTATGGCGGATGCAGCGACTCAGGCTATGTCGTTTGCGATGGCTGCTATGGGTTTCACCATCTCACGGGATGGGTGGCGTTTTGAGCCGGTTCCGGGAGAAGTGGCCCGCTTTCTGTGCCGTGGTCAGGTCATCCCAGATGGGCCGCACACATTAGAGTACGAGATTTTCGTGGAGGACGTAGTAGACGGTCCAATCCCCGAGGTCTATGCCGCACTGTTATGTAAGAGCGATGGCTTCAAGGTTTTCCAGTGTCGGCGCTTTGGCTTGAGGTTGGTTCCGGATTTTCCACTGACGACGAAACAAGAGTTCCTCAAAGAGGATCCAATTCGGTACGTGGGTCCCGAGGGATCAGATGTTCGAGGTGACCATGAGGCGATGCTCTCGTGCGCTTGGGGTCGACCGAGTGATGCGTTCGGGAAAATGTTCACGAGATATGACGGGGCAACGAAGTGCCCACGGCTTCCGGGACCTCCGTACCATTTTGTCAGCAGTGTCTTGTCTGTCGACGTTGCGCCTGGGTCTGCGCCCAACGAAGGAACGCTGGTGTCGACGTTCGAAGTCGAGCCTGACGCTTGGTATTTTGATGAAGGCCAAGGCCACATGCCCTTCGCCGTGATCGTAGAAGCACTGCTGCAACCGTGTGGGTGGTTCGCATCGTACTGCAATTTTTTTGCAGACACTGAGGGCGATGTGGCTTTTCGGAATCTTGATGGGGAGAACTGCATTCTTCATCGCCCGATCAAACCGGATATGGGCACGTTAACTCTTACAACCAAGCTTACGCGATTCGCTAAAGCAGGTGGCACGAGCATTGTGTTTTTCGAAGTGCTTTGCGAGAACGATGATGGTCCAGTCATGACACTCGAGACAGATTTCGGTTTCTTCAGCCCGCAGATTCTCGAGGATCAGCGTGGTCTTCCGATGACGGAAGAGATGCTGGCTCGGCGTGATGCGGAATCGCCAGTGCCAGAGCTTTCATTGCTTGATGGGGGTGGTGAGCTTGCACATCTGCCGGGGATGAAAAGCGGTATGATGCGGATGCTCGATAAGGTGACTGGGTTTTGGAATGAAGGTGGAGACGCTGGCTTGGGCCGTATTCGTACGTGGCAGGAGATTCATTACGACGCTTGGTACTTCAAGGCTCATTTCTTCGAGGATCCAGTGCAGCCTGGCTCTCTCGGTCTTGAGGCCCTTATTCAGTCAGCTCGTGCTCTAGTCCATATGAAGGGCTGGCTGGAAGGCATTGATAATCCCGTCTGGGAGCATCCTGTCGTGGGCTTTCCACTCTCTTGGAAGTACCGTGGCCAAGTCGTGCCAAAGCGTAATGAGGTAGTCACTGAGGTCGAGGCACTAAAGGTCGATATCGTCGAGGGGGAGTCTGTGACAGTCGAAGTTTTCGGGACCCAGTGGGTAGATGGGTTACGGATCTATGAGGTCCCCTCTTTTGCCGTCCGCGTTAGGGCAGCGGACTGACGGAGTCACGAGTGACAAACAGGTGCACATTCGGGCTTTCGTGCGACGTTGAACCGAGTGTCGTGCACGTTTGGCTGATCAACACTGGATCGCTCTCTGTGCTGGAGTCAGTTGCCCGGCCAGATCTCCAAGTTGCTGGCGTCGTGTCCGAGGAAGATGAAGCCAGGGCAGCGTCTTTTCTTGATCCAGCTGAAGGCGATCGACTTCGGACTCGACGTAAGGTTTTACGCATTATTCTTGCTAAGTATGTTGCCTGTGAGCCGGCCGATGTGGGTATCGTGACTGCGCCCGGCGGTAAGCCAGTGCTTGTTCCGGGCTCGGCAGGTTCCTTTACCCATGCATTCTCTGTTAGCCATTCCAGTGATCTGTATGCAGTGGCGGTTGGGCGCTGCTCAAGCTTAGGTGTAGATGTCGAGCGAGTCCGTCCGTTGGACCGGTCGGTTGATATTGCTAACCGCTGGTTCGGTCCGGATGAAGCTGCCGGGCTGCGCTCGCTAGACGGGGAAGAAGGTGATCTCGCGTTCATGGAACTCTGGACTGCAAAGGAGGCCTTGGCAAAGCGTCATGGAGCTGGCTTACGACTCATGCATGGGCAGCGGGATGCCGATCGTGTCCGGAGTGAGTTGGACGTGGCCCAAGAGCGCGATGTTGGGCGTCTAATGATGATCTCCCCTCAAGACGGCTACGTAGGTGCTGTGGCCAGCTCAGAGTCACTGTCCGGTGTTGAAATCTTGAGAGAAGGCGATCCTCGATGGATCATCTAGTCTTTGCTGCACCTGATCTCGACGAAGGAGTCCGGCATATTGAGACCCATCTTGGGATCGCGACATCTCCGGGAGGCAGACATGCGGGCTATGGAACGAAGAATCGTTTAGTTGGTCTCGGCCCTAAGAGTTATATGGAGGTGGTAGGTGTCGACCTCGATCAACCCGAACCAAGCCGGGCGCGCTGGTTTGGCTTGGACACGCTCAATGCTCCTAGGCTCGTAACATGGTGCGTGGCGGTGTCGGACCTGAATGATTTGATCGTCCGAGCAAAATTGGTTGGTCTGGATCTTGGAGAGTCTAAGAAGGGGAGCCGGAGGCGTGAGGGTGGGGCTCTCCTTGAGTGGCAAATGACCGATCCTTGGGCAGAGCGAGCGGGCGGGATTATTCCGTTTTTCATTGATTGGGGAGACACCGATCATCCCGGAATATCTCTGCCCTGCTTTAGTTCATTCCGCGGCATCCGTGCAGAGCACCCTGATCCGGATCGTGTTAAGCAATGGTGTATGGCGCTCGAACTTGATATAGAAGTGTCACGGGGCGACCATGCTCGTCTAGTAGCGACCCTGCAAACACCCAACGGATTGGTGGAAATTTCGTGACCCGAGCAGGACTACTTCGAGCGCACACCGTGTGATGAGTAAAATGTTCGAAGATGTTGGCCGACTCATCGATTCACTCGAAGCGATTCTCATTGGAGATGTGCGGAGTCGTATCATTGCTAGGCTGACTGATAGAGGTACTGCAGTCGACTGGGTAGTGAGCCTGAAGGCTCAAATGGAAATCCATCGGTTCCACGCGGGAAACGACATTTTTGATGTTGGCAGAGACGTCGCTCGTTTGGACGCACGGACACGTAATGATGGTTTCAGGGCGCTTCACGCATGGAACCATGAGTCGCATGAGTTCACTAATGACATCGTTCCTGTACTGATGATCAATTTCCTGCAGCGAGTTGATGCTCCGGTCCTGCAGTCGGACGAGGATGCTAGCAGGGCAACCGTTGCGATCCTCCTCGACTACTACCTGCTCCACCTTCTCGCTTTGTGCGCTATGCGGGCCTGGGATACGCCGAGCCCGACAGCTACGATTGACCGCCTAACAGGTCTGGTTCAACACCTTCAAGGTACGGATGGCAGTGGCCATTGCTTCGTCGCTGATGCAGAAACCTTGCTCATCTATGCCATATCGCAGTTTCACCCCGAGGAACAAGCGTATGACCGGATCATTGAGAAGGTTGACCAACTAGAAGGTGATCATCCGGTCTTGTTTGCGCATGCGAGTGTCGCTGTCCTGAGTGCACACCTCAGATGGGGTTTCTGGCTTATGTATGATAGAGATCCGATCAAGATGCGGCGGGATAATACCGGAGATTATCCATGGCTCCTGAATTCAGTCTTGACTTTGGCGCGAGAGTTTTCGTCTTCTGTCGCGAAGGGTGAAAGCGCGGAGGAACGGGCAGCGATCACGCAGTCTCTTCTTCAGGGGCTCGCGGCGGATCCATATGCATTCATTGGCTCACCACCCTCGTCACTCACGGACTATGTCAATGAGTATGCTGAGTTAGAGGATATTTTGAAGAAGCATATAGATCGCCTTCTGGAAGAGTTCGAAATCCAAAAGCCGGATAAAAATACTTATGCCCCTCTCGCCCTGCATTTCAATTTCCCACACAACACGGTGGTGGCGACGGTGACTCTAGCGCTGCTAGAAGGGCGTCCGCAGCCGCTCACACTGAATGATCTATTCGTGTCCGAATTTGAAACCGGTGTGAATGAAACCCAAAAAAGTCTAGCTGAGAAGCTTATGGCTTTTTCTAGGGGAACGCCCGATCGCTTGGGGTATCGTGGTTCTATGCTTGTTGCCTACGACCCACTGTCAGGTCTGCGGTCATTCTCAATGACACGCGACACACTGCGAAAGGGATTTGCAACGTAGTTAAATACGCCTGCTCGTGTTTACTACATGGAGGGTGGCCCGTCAGGGTGAAGCTCGCATGCGGGGGGCTGGAAGCGGGTCCAGGAAAGCGCAACAATTCTCCAGCCTTCTTCCCCAGCCATCATATTGGCCGCATCAACTCCACAATGGCTGAAGTTTTCCCCTACATAGAAATCATATGGTGTCCAGATTGTTGCCAACGAACCATTCACGACGACTATGGGGTCCCAGAATCGCTCAATGAGAGGTGCTTCTGACGAAGAGATCCGCTCTGCCAAACCATCCAGAGTGGAGGAGCCAAAAGTCGTTATTCCATCTCGGGTTTCTGTGAAGTGCATCACTACCGACGGGTCGGTTACCGATCTTAGAAGCGCCTCATCTCCGGTCTCTAATGCATCGAACAGCAATTGGAGCGTGGCGGTAACTTCTGCTTTCTGCTCCGCAGTTGGTAGATATGGCGCCAGTTCGTCTGAAGGTGCCTCATAAACTCCAGTCTGGACTTCCACACAGGCAGTGGCTGTAATGGCTAGAGCTAACGTGAAGGCGTGACGTGTCATGGAGGATTCCAAACAATAATCGTTAAGGGACGCTCACACTTTTGGGGCAGCGCGGGTCAATTGCAAGGGTATTTTCTATACTGCCTCTAGAGTTGATTAAGTGAACTTGACTCATAGGAAAGCCATTTTACTCTGGCGTGATCCTAGGGTGCTTGGCATCTTGCGGTCCTTGCATAAGCCGTTCCTAGACGGGTCCGGCGCGACGCTACGTTTCCGCGTCTTCAGTGGATTACGAGGTCTGTACATGAGGAATCGAAGGAGCCTTTGGCTCACACTTGGTATTTCGGTGGTGCTCGGCGGATGTGGTGGGAGCTTCGGAGGTGCAGATCGCGCCGACGGAGTGACCGTTGATGGTGATTGGTCCGTCATTACGGGAAACCTGATGGGGCAGCGTTATTCTGACCTAACTCAAATCAACCCGAGCAATTTTGCTGACCTGGAGGTGGCGTGGGAGTATGACGCGACTCATCTGGGGTCAGTGAATGCACGGTCGATCCCGATCTATGTGGACGGTTTGCTAGTGAATGTGCATTCTCAATACCGAACGGTTGTGGCGACGGATGCTGCAACAGGCGAAGAGGTGTGGACATACACTGAGCCTGAGACATTCCGCTGGGAGTATTCGATGCGGAAGAATCACGGAAAGGGAGTCGCCTACGCCAACGTAGATGGCCAAGATGTGATCTACCTTATCTCTCCGGCATTCTTCCTGCACGCCCTTAATGCCCAGACGGGAGAACATATCGAGGGATTCGGACAGCAGGTTGATATCCCTGGTTTCCCGTCTACCGGTGTGGTTGATCTCCTAGGTGAAAATGGACTTGGATATGAGTATGAGAATGCCGCTGACGGTATTTCTCTTGAGCAGGGCTACATAACGAGTTCGTCACCAGCTATAGTCGTCAACGGGGTAGTTGTGGTCGGAAACTCTGCGGAGCAGGGCTACAACCAGACTCGCCGGGAGAATATTCCCGGAGATATTCTGGGGTACGATGCTCGCACTGGCGAACACCTCTGGAAGTTCGACGTGCTTCCCAGCCCAGGAGAGGTTGGACACGAAACGTGGGAAAACGACGCTTGGGAGTGGACGGGCGATATTTCTTCGTGGGCGCCTCTTTCGGCCGATGCCGATCTCGGACTCGTGTACGTGCCAACCAACGGGGCTACCCAAGACTACTATGGGGGCTTCCGACCCGGAGACAATCTCTTTTCTACAAGTCTGATTGCGCTTGACGTTGAGACGGGGGAACGCGCTTGGCATTTTCAGTTTGTGAAACACGATATATGGAACTATGACACGCCTCAGGTCCCTGTTCTCGCGGATGTGACGATTGATGGGGTAGCGACCCCGATCTTGGCACAGGCCACTAAGCAGGCATTCCTCTACGTGCTCAACCGTGAAACGGGTGAGCCTGTATGGCCGGTTGAATATCGGGAAGTACCGAAATCAATGATTCCCGGAGAACACCTAGCTGAGACGCAACCGTTCCCGACGCGTCCTGCGGCGTATGATATGCAGGGCATGACCGAGGACGATCTCGTCGACTTTTCGCCGGAACTCAGGCAGCGAGCGATTGAAGCGCTTGAAGATTTCCAGATAGGACCGCTCTTCCTGCCTCCTCTTCAGCGTGATAACCCCCTTGGTAAGCGCGCAGCGTTCTGGTGTCCGGCTGATGTGGGAGGCACCAATATCGATGGAACGCCGGCTTATGATCCTGACACAGGGATCATCTATGTACCCTCGCAGAAAGGGTGTAGTGCGCGCATTATTATTCCGGGTCCCGAGAAGGACGAAGGAGGGGTGGCTGAGGACCTGACAGATCAGCCAACCGGCACGACCATAACGGACTGGGTGCCAGGCCCTGCGGCTTCACCGGGTCGTATCGATGGTCTTCCTTTGTGGAAGGCACCGTACAGCAAGATCACGGCCATAGATCTCAACACTGGTGATCACCTTTGGTGGATGCCGATTGGTGATACTCCACGAAACGTGCTTAATCATCCGGCGCTCGACGGAAAAGATGATCCGCGCACCGGTTCGGGTCGGCAGGCGGCCATGTTCGCGACACCGGACATGTTGGTATATGCTAGCCACGACAGTGATCGGAACCCACACATTTTCGCGGTCGACAAGGCATCCGGGGAAGAACTTGCTCGGGTCGAGATTCCGTCGGACAACCGCTATCAGATGATGACCTATATGCATGAAGGGAAGCAATATATTGTCATCTCGACAAATGGCGGAAACTTCGCAATGACTTTGCCAAGTAGCTGACCACCGTTACCACATTTACGATTCTCGTTCGGCCAGGATAGGGGGCTCTCTGCCGTAGTGCAGAGAGCCCCCTATCTTTTGTCAGGTCGTATCCGCGGAAGTCTCAGTTCAGGGGTTCCTTCTTCAAAGTCGTGCGAGAACTTGAGATGGCTATGTCTTCCATGGACTCTACGAAAGTCTTTGACGAGAGAAGCCTGAATAGGCTAAA
>CENY01014404.1_pt1 | contig 12720 bp, 17 predicted proteins | sample 356181 | NCBI WGS metagenome assembly CENY01 (sample SAMEA2619840, study PRJEB7988) | marine metagenome | isolation source: saline water (ENVO:00002010), including
TGGAGGGCCTATTGAATAGGCTCGACGCTATCCTTACTGAGTTTCCCGTACTCGCCATAGATGGCATAGAATCTCTCATATGGAAGGGGGATGTCTATGAGGGGAAGCGGGATGTCTGATCCCTCCATCATAGAGGATTCCCATAGGACCAGACTGCTGAAGAAACTGGGCCTATTGCATAAGAATGAGCGTATAGCTCGAAAGAGTCGAGAGAGTATGGTTCGACGGCGATGCAGATATCCGGGCGGGTGCATACATGATGCGTATGAGCCTAGCATCTTTTGCGAGATGCACCAACGTCCTCATCCCAATGAGGCATTGGAACGCTTAGTTGGTGCGGTCCATAGCTTTATATGGCATGAGGAATCGCGTCGTCGTCGCAAATTGTCTCGATCTCGCGTCACTAGCGATGTATGGATTGAGCTTAGATCTGCCCTATCCCATGCCCAACACTCTATAACGGAGGATGTTTACTGACATACAAATGCAGTATAGGACTGACAACTACATTAACCGTACTCGTACACGCATATGTGTATATGCACGTGTGCGTTCCTATTGGTGGAAAAGTGGGTTTGACAGCCCTATTATGATGGTTTGCGACTCGGAGACGCCGGGTCAATACACACACACGAGGATACACACATGCCACGAGGCAAAAAGAATCGCACATTGGTCTATAGGCTCAATAACAAGAAGAGCCGGAAGGACGGTGAAGACCATAGGTATACGCTCGATCCGAAAGCGTCTGGATGCACCCCATGGAAGGACCCCAGAACGGGTAAGTCATACGACAATGTGCTTGCATGGACGGCTCCCTCCGGTATGGAGCTTCGGCAGACACTCTCCAAGAATGTCTATAGCCCATCCAATGTCGGGCCGGAGATTAGGATCACGAGCAAGCTTGAGCCCATCACCATACCGGATCCGGCACCGGCTCCGGAGGCCCCGGCCGGGATGGACATTGAGGCCATAACGAGGGCCGTGCTGGAGGCCATGGCCCGGCAGTAATACCCCATGGGGTATGGGTCCCATAGGCTCCCGCGCACACACGCGCGGGGGCCCTTCGGGCCTAGGGAAGGTCAAACGCTCGTAAATCAACCAAGGGGTGAAATTGGTTTCGGTATTCATTCGGGATACTCTAAAACCCTCACAGAATTGACAGATTCCAAGTATTTATAGGCATCAATGGCTATGGAGGTCTCATCAATTATGCTATGTTCTATGAGGCCTGCCGCCCGTTCTGCCCAATCTGTGCGGGATAAGAAGGCACATTGTGGGATATTCAGCACATCAAACCATTTACTAGCCTTTGTGCTAGCAAGCCATTCTAATGCCTCTACATCCCCGGCCCGCATGTCCGATTGGGCACGTTCTATGACGCTAACAGCCAGTTCTTTCACCGAATTCAGGTCTTCAAGCATTCTCAATACCCCCTATTGGGCTTTAAAAGTGGAATATTCTTTTTCTTGAGGTACTCCAGTGCTTCATCATCAGTGTGAAAGTACACACTATGGCCGTCTGCATCCCTGAGAAATGTACCTGTTTGGTCTACTAGCACCCATTGAGGTGGATTTACAGGGAGCCATGATGGAAATGCCGCTGTTATTTTCTTACCTTGGGCATTAATTAGGTGAGTTTTTCTCTCAAATTTCTTATCTTTAGCCATATTATCCTCGAACTTTCTTTGTAGGGTCTATAGCATGTTTTGCTAGGGTGGCATGCCATTTCTTCTGAGCGACCTCATCAATAGACTGTGCATGCGTCCTATCACGAACATTAGGGTATGTATTGGCTATAAGATCCCATATTACCTCTAATGGGACCCCTTTTCGCACATGAAAGCAGTCTTCACACATTATAGTCTGCCTCCAACTACCCTGTCCACCAAAATATACCCGCTTTGATTTACACTTCTCACACTCCATATAGCCCTTCAGGCCGGATAAATCACTTGAATCAAATGATGCTACCGGCATCGGATGCCTCCTTCACAGCTACAGAAGCCCCATCAAAGCTTTCTTTTAATGTAGTACCACATTCTGAGCAGGCAATGCACCATATAGTCTTATCTGCAGGGTTTCTCAGTGCTACGGTAGGCGCATCACATTCACAGGTAAGCTCAGGACCATCTTCAGTCCACATAGCCCCACCTATTTTCTTAAATCCTGTTAATGATTCTACAGCTTCTGTGATATGTTTCACGTACTCCATATAATGTGGAGGGAAAAGAACAGTCCTTTCTCTATTACCTTGGCCGTAAATTGCATTAACCGCCAAATAATCCGTACCATTCTTTGCTTTCCCCTTATTAAAGAAGAAAGTCTTACCACTAGCTGTGAAACGTGAGAGTTCAGTTTGTTTTGACATAAGGTCCTCCAACCTCTTTTTTAATGTGCGCCCAGCGCGAAGCGCGGGGGCGCAATTGCTTGCTAATGTTTAAGTTTTATCAGTCTATTAAAAAGCGCCGCTTTTTGGCGCGCTTCATTATAATAGGGGCAAATAGATCTTGTCAACCCCCCTAGGGCAAATTTCTTTTACCTCTTGACATTACTCCCCTAGTAAAGGTACATTTGTGACGATGGGTTCCTCCCCATCCGTCCTCCATCCGGCGGGCTCATTTCGATTTTTCGAGTGGGTCCCGCCACCAGATAAACTCGGGGACGTAAGATAACAAAGAGTGTGAGGATGTCAACTACTAACGGCATAAGTCAAGCAGAAGCTTTTATAGGAAGTGGGATTGAGTTTGATCGTTTAGATCAGATCTTCGACCTACAACGCCTGATGGGCCCCGTCATAGCCTACAAAATCCTTTTAGAGGTTGCCATCAACAGTTCAGATGTGCGAGAGAGAAGGATGGCAGCGAGTAGACTTCTTGACTCGGCGGGTGAAGATCCAGAGAAGATTGCAAACCGTTTAAGGCAGAGTGTCTTTAGTGACCTTAGCTTAGAGCAACTTCAAGCAGTTGTGCAGACAGGCATCACTGACCCTGAAGTAGCAGTAGAGGCTCTTGCCGTAGCTCAGAAGTAAAAGTATATTAAGTAAACTCAACACCAACAATAATGGCAACCAACCAATATAAAGCAAACTCTTTTGCTATCGTAGAGAACTCAACAGCAGCCTTCACGGGCTCTGACATGGTTAACACTGGGTATCGCGGAGTGAAAGTGTTTATCAAGGTGAATAGTGTTTCTAGCGGTAATGTCACGGTAAACATTCAGCAGAAAGCACCTGCGGCAGATGCAGCGTCTTACGACACTATTCTGTCCTCGGCCTCTCTTACTTCTACAGGCTTGACTGTTCTTACGGTCTACCCCGGAGTAACGGCAGCGTCGAATGTTGCTGTTGCTGATGTTCTTCCTACTCTGTGGCGTGTGACCACTTCTGCTGGTGCGACTATTAACTACACGATAAGCGCCTGTTATATCCCGTAAAATTTCGGTGGAGGCAAGGATTTAGTGACCGACCAAACACTTCAGCAGGCGGTCTTAGAGCTTGAACGCCGTCGTCGGGAGGATCCTCTTAAATATGTGTACGCTCCTCACGAGTTTCAGGAGAAGATACATAAGTCACGGGCAAACCTAACGCTTGTCCTTGGGGGGAACCGTACAGGAAAGAGTTACGCTTCTGTCGCAGAGGCCCTTTTGTACTGTGAGGGGCGTTCTGTGTACGCTGAAGTGCCTGAGGCCCCTAATACAGTCTGGTACGTAGTTCCAACGTCTGCGGTCTTCCACGACGCTGTAGAGCCTATCCTAGACCAACTCATCAACTGGAATAACGTACAGTCTTACAATAAACAGAATAAAAGGTACAAGTTCAAAAATGGTAGCACCCTAGCTATTAAGACCTCTGACCAAAGGCAGAAGAGACTTGTGGGTGCGGCTGTGGATCTAGTGGTAGCCGATGAGCCTCTGCCGAAACAGGTGTATGAGGAGCTTGCTGCTCGTCTTATATCTACTAAAGGTAGGATGTTAATGGTGATGACCCCCGTATCTGAGAAGATGGATGAGTGGTTGTGGGTGCGTGATGACCTTTATATACCGTGGAAGATGGGAGAGCGTGGTGATATTGAAGTAATCAATATGCCTGTGGTTGATGCTGAGGGAAATCCTGCGGTGCCCCATCTCACTAAAGCTCAGGTAGATATGTACACAGAGCAGTACCCAGACCCAGAGACTCGTGCAGCCCGCATGTACGGGGAATTCATCGTCAGAGGGGGGCTTGTCTTTGGGGGTCTTGACAAGGATGTTAATGTTATAGAACCTTTTGAGGTTCCAGATCACTGGCACAAGTGGTTGATTTGTGATCCACAGTATCATAGGTTTGCTGTTCTTATGTTTACTGTAGACCCAGAAGGGAACTATTATGTGATTGACGAGTACTTCTCTACGGATGAGCCAATGGCGAAGAGGGCGGACAGGATAAAGGCTATGGTCGGCTACACGGAGAGGCATTTACCTATTTACGTAGACTATGCGAACCCACAAGACATCCAAGAGCTTAATTACCATTTTGCGAGAAACGGAGCTGATGTCGGAGCCGTTCCTCTGCCCATGCAAAAGCGGGTTGAAGATATGGTCCTGCGAGTGCATGCTATGCTTGAAGGACATCCTGACAAAAAATACCACAGAGCCACAGGGTTAAAAGATATCTACGGTGCTCCTAGGCTTCTTTTCTTTTCTAATCTACAAAGTCAGTGGAAGCACGAAGGTCGTATGATTGTAGGGAGTAGACTTCTTTGGGAGATGGGAAGGTTGTCGTGGAAACGTAACAAACCAGACAAGAATACAGCGGGTGGGGCGGACGCAACTGATTGTTTAATCTACGGGTGTTCCATCCAAGCAGCATCAGTTATTCAAGACCCTTCTGATACTTGGCGAACTAATCTTTCTGACAGGGATCAGCTGCTCTGGGAGAGCATAGAGGCCCAAGATAAAAGACAAGCTAGAGGGATGCAAAATCCATTATGATTTTTGGCACAACATTCGCGGCAGGTTTTCTTATTGGCCTTGTCGTAGGGTACACTTTTGTGTACATTACACTTTATAAGTCTCTATACAAAACATTTACTACCCTTCTAGAAACACTGGTTGGGATGAAAAAGCAGGGCTTTGTACCTCAGTTCGATATAGAACAAACTAAGCAACTAGACTTGACGGACACGCATGAGTTCTAAAAAGCTGCCGGACCCGACCACAGATCGCAATGCAGATTTTTCTCGTTTCTCCTACATGCTGTGGGAAGGCCTGAACGGGAAATATAATTTCTATGTACAGAGATGGCGGAGGACTTTAGAGTTCTTACGCGACCAGCACTGGAATACTCTAAAGGAGTACGACCGTGATGTGCTTCCTGATTGGAGACGGTTCCCCTTACAGAACTACACACTGGCGTTCTATAATGACTACCTCACTGACTATCTAAAGAGTGAGGTGCGTTTCTCTGCGGTACCGTCTTCCCCGGACCCTAAAGACATTGACAGTGCTGAACTGGGGGAGCAGCTCCTTAAGTATTTGTGGGACCACCTTGACGTTGACAAGCAAAGGATTGATCTCGGCGCGTGGATTATGGCAACGGGGACAGGGGTGGTTCGAATTTACTGGGATACAAACACAGGTAATGCGATTCCTGTAGGTATCCCTCAGCCCGGTGGCGGCATCATGCCGATTGATCCCGATACGCTTCAGCCCACTGACATTCCTGTCATGGTAGACGCAGGTGAGATTGGCTTTGAGGTTGTTTCCCCACAGTATGTACGTTGGGCGGAGAATCCTGCTCACGGTGTTATGGTTGGGCTTCTTCTTACATATGAAGAAGTAGTTGCCTTCTACGGTGAGGAACTTGCAGATCAGCTTACTTACTCTGACACACATGAAGGTGTGGTTGCAGATTTAAATCAGATTGAGCAACCCGGAATTACTCCTTCTGTAGATCAGCGCACTCTAGTCATTGAGCACTATCTGCCCAAGAGTGCAGCACATCCAGAGGGTCTATGGTGGACTTCTGCACAGGGTGGAAGCATTCTGGTGCATGAGCCGTGGCCTTTACCTGCGGGTATTATGCCTGTGATTTCATTCCGGTGGATACCCATCCCCGGAGAGGAGCACATTGGTATGAGCCCTCTTTATGGGATTACGTTTGAAAATAAGATCTATGAAGAGATCACAGCTAAGATTCTTGAGTGGTATCAAAAGGCTAAACCTAAATGGTTACTTAAGAGTGGTGGAGGAGTCACACATGGTGACATCTCTGATGAGCCTTACCAAGAACTTATAGTTAATGCTGGCGGTGAGCCTGAGATGCTTAACATTTCAGATGCTCCTGCCGGTTTGTTCAGAATTCTTGGACAACTACAAAACGATATGACCATCACAAGTGGTCGTGGGTTTGAAGAAGCTGATCAACTGCCTGAAGGACTTGCACGAGGATCGCTTCGGGCTCCCTCCGAGATGAAGTCGTCACGAGCCGTGACTATCGGACACATCACTTCTCGCGCTTCATGGCGTAGGGTGGGCGAAGTGCTACTGCACTACGTGGGAGCTTTTTATTCTGAAAACCGTGTCCTTGCTATCAATGGGCCGGACCAACAGTTCTTGTGGAGAGCATTCTCAGGTCAAGATATTATGCGGGATGGAGGACTTGCAGCGAGTATCCGTGTGGATGATATTCCTCTCGTGCCGCAGAATCGTCAAAACCTAAGAGACACTACAGTAGCAATGCTTCAAAGCCCCGGAGGGCAGTTACTATTTCAAGGCTCTGACGGGCAATTAGATATGGATAGAGTTAAAGCAGCTATGCAGGCAATTGGTTTAGACGCTAACCTTGATACTGGGGATCCAGACACACTTGAGGCGCGTAATGAAGAGATGGACTTCCAATTCTGGGATGGGCAGACGCCTCTACCGGAACCGCAGTCATGGCAGGACCATGCTTCTCACTACGCTTCTCACATTCTAGTACCTAAGAGCCGCCGCTTCAAGGCGTGGGCTCCTGAGTCTCAACAGGCGTTCCTGCAGCACTTGCAGGCTACTGGGGAGATCCTCAATCAGCAGGCCCAAGAAGAGGCAAATGCTATGATTGAGCAAGAACAGGCACTCAGGTCTGTACGAGAACAAGAAGAGCTTAGAGCTGATGTCATGCGTAAGTGGGCTGAGAGCTTGATAAAACTTGTGGCTGACACCACAGGGATGGAGGTAAGTAAAGTATCAGAACTTGCAGATAAGGTTAACGTACCAATTTCTGAGGAGTAAAAATGGAGGACAATATTGGTTGGTCTGCTGAGGAAGACCGACGACTTTGCCGCATGTATATGGCAGAAGACCCACCCGCAACTATTCGGGAGATAGCCGATGAGTTGGATAAATCTAAAAGTGCGGTCGATAGACGAATCACCGCCCTCGACCTTAGAGGTCACAAGGGAGACAGGGCTGAGTACGAGCGAATCACTGGGATCACTTTGGACCCAATCATCAAGCCCGTCCGGGTTGATATGGGAAGTATCCCTGAGCCCCGACCTGTCGGATCAGACTACTCAATGCTCGTGTGGAGCGACGTACACTACCCGTTCCAAGATGACAAAGCTGTATCAGTTTTGGAGCAAATCGCCGCAGACCTACGCCCAAGGGTGCTCATGTGTCTCGGCGACATCTTCGACTTCCACGAACTATCTAGCCACAGGGCACCACGAGATGATGAAGATGTTTTTATGGACTCGCTCGAAGCCGGTGCGAAGCATCTTGCTAGGATGCGAGAGGCTAGTCAAGCGGATCATGCGTATTTTCGTGCAGGTAACCACGAAGATCGTTGGGATCGAATCATGGAACAAGCTCGTAAAGATATCAGGTTCCGTCAGTTGCTTCGTCTCCCTAAGGTTCGCAGAGCTTTGGACTTTTCTGAAGTGGTTGGTTTCCAAGAGTTAGGATATGACTACTCTCCATACATGGAAGGTGATATCTTAGTATGGAACGATAGACTTGTCTTTACGCATGGTGATCTTACAAGTAAGCACACCGCTAATGCTATGATTGGTAAGTATGGTAAGAGCGTTATGTTCGGCCATATGCATCGTATACAGAACTTTACAAAGAGAGATCTTAAGGGCCAAGAAAGTGGATGGTGCATTGGGTGCCTCTGCGATCTTGACCCACACTATAATATTTTTGCTGATTGGCATCAGGGATTTGCAATTGTCCACTGGAAAAAGATTAAGGACGATTGGTTCTATGATGTTGAACAGGTACGCATTCACGACGGTGTAGCCTTCTGGCGAGGCAAGGTTTACTCCGCTTCTTAAAAGCCTCCCCTATAAATAGAGGATATAATGTCCGACAATCCCTTCCAGCCATTGCCCGGCGCAGACGCGCCAGCAGATGCTGGAGAACCATCAATTCCTGCTTCGCAGATCGCAGCACAAGCTGCGGCAGAGGCAGTACGGGGTCCTCAAGCAGTAGACCCACCTTTACAATCTAATGAGTCTCAAACGATTCAATTTGATACTCCACAACAAACTGAACAGGTGTATGAACAGGCGGAAGAACAAGTACAGCCAGTTCAGCCTGTAGTAGATCAGACACCTCATGTCTTTGCTTCAGAGGCTTATGCACAGTTGCAACAAATGGGTATTGATTTACCTGTTGCACCTCAGGATGTAAGTCCTGAATTTGCACCTGCCTATGAAAAAATGGCGCGTTCGATTCTTGACAATCAACATTCTACGCACGAGAAAATGGTTAGAGCTGAAAATGATCTAGCTCGTGTTAAGGATTTTGCTCAGAGGCTAGGTACACCTGAGGGTCGTGAGCGTATGCTTTTAAGCATGGCTCTTACTAATCCTGAAGACTTTTCAAAGTCTATGCAAACAATAGAACGTATGCAGGGTGACTCAGAGTATGCAGAGACAGTACGTCTGAAGCTAGAAAGTATGGCTCGCATGGAAGCTGCTCAAAGAATGGAGCATGCACAAGCTTCAGCGCAAGCACAAACAAAAGGCAGACAGGTAGAAGGTCGTACTGTGCGCCTTGCTGAGGCTATGGGCATCAATACAGAGCTGGCGAAGAGTCAAGTAGCTGCACGAATTCTACAGAATGAAGCTATGACGGGTGTACGAGATATTACACTTGATGAAGTAGATATGGTTGTAAGAGATTTAGCTAATCAGACGGGAGCACAGCCTGCTGTACGCTCGCCGCAAGTGGCTCAATCTCAACAAGCTGCTCCTACTCAACAGCCCTTAGCTGATGTTGGTCAAACGCCTACTGGAACAGATCAACAAATGGCTAACCGTGTTGCGCCTACAGGGCCTGCACAGACACCTAATAGTGATGCAATGGATGCACTTCGCAGTGCTGTCAAGGTTGCATCTAAGAACGCAACGAACCGGGGACTTCGGGGCTAATCTATTTGGGGGATGTTTCTTATGGGGCCTATCCTTCGGGGTAGGCCCTATTAGCATTATAGGGTTGACATAGGCAGTTAAGAGTGTCACATTACATACAGTCACGCCGCTTACTCGGCTGGCTACCGGAAACCTAACTGAGGAGGCTAGACCTCAATAAAAACTGGCCTTAACTTTTCCTATAAGGAACTTGCTACATGGCTGCTACACAAGCCGATTTGGCAAGACTTGATGCTATTCTGAAGGATCGTCCCATTGTGGACGCAATTCAGGATGCGCTTAATACGGCTACGCCGTTCCTTGAGCGTATTACGCAAACACTCACTTTGAGTGGTCGTAAGGGCATCTTCCCGGTTAGCTTCGGAGTCAACGAAGGCGTATACGCTCGTGCCGATAAGGGCACGTTTGGCGATTCGCAAGTCGATCAGCCCGAGCTGGCGGAAGTCACTGCCAAATTCATTTATGCTCTCTTTGAGATTTCTGGACCAACGATGTCCGCTACACGCGACACGCCCGGTGCATTCGAAGAGGCACTCTCTCTATCACTAGAGAACACCATCACTGGTATGCGTCTTGACATGTCTCGTCAGGCGATTGGTGATGGTTCTGGTAAAATTGGACTGGTTTCATCTACACCCGGTAGTGCAACTGACCTCGATATGGATAGCCCCTATGGGCTTACCCGCTATAAGTCGGGTCGTCCAGTCCGCAATGTCGTTCGTAACAACATGGCTCTTGATGTTCTTGATGCCTCTACCGTTACCACCAAGCACGGTGATAACGTAACTGTTAGCTCAGTTAGTCACTCTGCCACAGAGACAACTTGTGTCGTTTCAAGTGACGCTTCGATGACCTCAGCGGCTGATGGTGACTTTGTTACCCGCGCTGGAAACTACAACTATGAAATTGAAGGTTTCCTAGGCGCTGTGGATACGGCTGGTAGTTACATGGGCATCACCCGTTCCGGTAAAACGGGATGGCAGGGTACCCTTGTTGATGCCGCCGATGGTGGTTCTTCGGCTGTTCCTCTGTCGCCGGATCATCTCCGCGACACCGCTGACCTAATTATGGAAGAGACTGGTGAAGCCCCCGGCTTTATCGTCTGCAACTATAAGCAGCGTCGGAACGTCTATAACCTGTTCGCTCCTCAGATCCGCCGTGCGCCAATGGTGCTACCGGCTGGACTACGTGAGAGCACGCTTGAGTTCGATGACATGCCTGTTGTGGTTGAGCGGTATTTCCCGCCTGAGCACATCGCAATGGTAAATTCCCGTTTCTGGGCGCACGCCATTGATAAGGATGTCGAATGGATTTCTGGACTCAACGGCACGGTTCTTCACTTCCACCGTACTGCTGACTTGTTCACTGCAGTACTTCGGACGTACCGCAACATGGTTTGCCGTTATCCGGCAACCAACGGAATCATCTACGGACTCGAAGAGTAAGGGAGGCTTATCATGGCAAAACGTCGTGAACTTTGGGCAAACCTTGTGGCCCCGCAATTTGGGGGTCCGGTCTTTCCGGTTTCTGTATCTGTTGATGTGAGTGGTGGTACTGATAACTTTGTTATCTTTGTAGCTCCGCGTGACTGTAAAGTCCGTAGGGCAAAAGTTGCTCACAATACTGCACCGGGTGGTACTAGCACTTACGCTTTGCGTAATGTGACAGACAGTGTAGATGTTAGCTCTGCTGACATTGATGCTGATGCTCTTGCAGTTGATACAGCCGGATCATTTACTATCGCTACCGCCAATGAAGATTTGGATGAAGGCGATGTGCTGGCCCTTGAAGCCACTATTGGTTCTGGTGGCGGACAGGCGACTGTCACGTTTGAAGTAGAGTTTCTCGAACTGAAGAACGACTAATGCCTCCGGGTATTGGTTATGGAATGGGAGGGGGTCCTGCTGGGGCCCCCTCCGATCCTACGGGAATGCCTCAGCCGGGAGTTATGACTTCTAGTCTTTCTGCTTCACCTGATCAGCAAGCGATGAGTGAAATCATTGCGATGCTTCGTGGTGGGCAGGTAGGGGCTGAAAGGTTTATTCAACTGCTTTCTCTCCTTGCAGCATCAACTATGCAAGGAGCAGGCGCGCCACCTCAGCAAGTACCTCAGCAAGCACAGCAACAACAGCCACCACCGGATATTACGGCTTTACTCGGAGGTTAGAGGCTGCGTCTCATGGCTCCTAGATTAACAATAGGGGAACTTTTCGGAGATGGTCCTGATGATCCGAAAGATATCAAGAAGTTTCTTGATTCTGTCTTTAGTGGGGGCCCTTTAGAAGCCGCGGCGCGTGAACGTGCTGAAGCACTGGAAAAACGGCTTAGAGATGTAATAAAAACCCGTCAAAGGCAGCATATGGATGATATAACGAGGGGAGCCCAAAAGGTATATGATGACATTGGCCTTAAGGCTAATGTATATTCAACATTAGTTAGTGAAATCAGGGCTGGAACCGATGCGGCCATGCCTACGTGGTGGGATAAGGTTACAGGTAATCGAGCATGGCAGAGAGAACGTAGGGCACAAGCGAGGGAGTTTCTTGATGAGCTTGTACGGCCCGGTTTGCCCTACGAGGGTTATCCTGAGCTTGCAGACTTAGATATGGTCATTGGTCCAGATTCTCCGTTCCCAGAAAGAGTTCCAATTAATGAAGCGGATTTTCTGGATCGTTATCTTAGTGCTATAGAAGAGATTTGGTTGGGGTTGGGAGAATATGCTGAGGATAATGTCCACGCCACCACCGCGCCGGCCCTAGGGCGCAGTGATAGTATATCACGAGTAGAAGAGCGTTCGGGAATGCGCCCTAAAGGAGATCTTCCGGGAGGTGTGGCGGAACTTATGGGTGTAGAACCAGATGAAACAATTGATGAGATGAGAGACATATTGGACGATCTACATCGGAAGGGGGTTCAGGCTCAAGGCTCCTTAACTCAAGAGAGAGCTTTGCCTCCCAGATCTGTTGAAAACACGGATGTTCAAGGCCGTAGAAGCTACGCAGAATTCTTAAAAAAGTATGGAGATTGGCCTAGCTTAAAAAATATAATGTCCGTGGTTCCTTTGTCTGCAGTAGCTGGGGCACTTAGCCCATTAGATGCATTAGAATTTGCAGCCACTCCAGTAGCACTGGGCAGTGGAGATGTTCCTCGTGAACAGCCTAGGGTGCCGACAATTATGGAAGGAATGAGTCCAGAGGAAAAAGAAGACTTAAATAGATTAACCCCAGCCAGAACTTTACTTGGGCTTGCGGGTATTGTAGGTCCAATTTCTCAACGACCAGAAACACCTGTACTGCGCCGAAGCTTTAGGGGTAGGTAATGGATGA
>CENY01097377.1_pt1 | contig 12692 bp, 28 predicted proteins | sample 356181 | NCBI WGS metagenome assembly CENY01 (sample SAMEA2619840, study PRJEB7988) | marine metagenome | isolation source: saline water (ENVO:00002010), including
CACCGAGAAAAGACTCGGGGTATTGCTTTCCTCAAGCATCCAACATTTTTAGAAACAGGAGATTCACAATGAAAAATGTGTCTAAAGTCCTACGACGATTGTTTGGATCTAAAACATCCAAGGAAAACAGTTATCGTACATGGGCTAAAACAGAGTACGGTAAAGATTGGCGCTATGCCTATGAGTATATGATTGCTCATGACAAAGCACCCCAGTCTAATCCAAATTTGAAAGGGTGGGTGTAATGCATATCTTTTCAAACATATGGCAAGGAATAATGAAGACAGTTGAGATAATAAGTTACTCAAGAGCGGCTAACGAATTAACTAGACAAGGTCATCATGACATAGCTAAAAGGCTCATGCTAGAGCTTGCGGCTGTACGGGAGCGATCCTAAATTCAGATTCAATTATCAAGCAGGGGTCTGCTTGGTTTTACTATTAACACTAATGATCACAGAATCATATGGGAGAGGCATGCTTCTCAATGTGAGGAAAGATCAACACACACAGGAACGGAGATCATGATTAAAGTAATTAAAGAACTACAAGCTAGATGCACTGGAGAATTCTGCGAAGCAGTCCTTATGTTTGGACTAGGCGGAGTAATTTTTGGTTGCATGTGGTTATCACTTGCACAATTATAATATGTGGAAGCTATTTAAAAACTTTTGGAAGGAACTTACAAATCCTTACGAACCATCTAAGCATTATTTCAAAGGAAGGAAAGACTGATGCATAATACATTAACATTATACTACTGTGAATTTTGTGAAACAGTAGGAAGATTTTTTAGCAAGTTTAGATCAAACATGAACTGGGGAGTTTATAATGACTTAAACAGTTTAACTAATAGACAGCTTAAAGACATAGGCATTAGCCGATCTGATATTGGATACATTGCACGTGGTGGCAAGGTTTATAGGAGATAACTATGTGGCCTTACAATGACGAAGAATCAGATTGGATAAATGGTAAAACGAAGTGACATTTCTGATAGTGTAGCCTTCAGCTTAACTATGTCTTTTAGATGGTTAGCAGATACTTTTTTTGTTAAACGCTATGGACATAGAGCTGTTGTGCTTGAAACTGTGGCAGGTGTACCTGGCATGGTAGCTGGCATGTGGAATCACTTGCGAAGCTTAAGAAAGATGCAACCTGATCAAAGGGGTTGGATTAAAACTTTGTTAGACGAAGCCGAAAATGAGCGTATGCATTTAATGATTTTTATTGAGATTGCACAGCCAAATGTATTCGAAAGATTATTAATTGCTTTTGCACAATTTGTTTTTTGGCATTTTTATTTGATACTTTATATTTTCTTTCCTAGCACTGCACACAGAATGATAGGATATTTTGAAGATCAAGCTGTAATAAGTTACACGCAATATCTAGAAGAAATAGAAAAAGGAGAAGTTGAAAATATTGATGCTCCGCAAATTGCAATAGATTATTATAAACTTCCTAAGACTGCAAAGTTAAGTGATGTGATAGTTGCTGTACGCAAAGACGAACAAGGTCATGCAGATGTTAATCATGGTATGGCCGATACGCTAAAGGATTGAACAATCATGAGTAGAGCCCATGTGAGAAGGCTCTACTCACTTAGTGTGTTATAAATTTTTACTTGCGATTGTAGATATGATATAACACCCAAACAGCGACTAAGCCAACAAGTCCTTCTGCAGATAGTCCAGCTATCATTCCGGTTATGTTGTCTACTACACTGATGTTAGGCCAGAACGGAATGCCTTGGCCGTTGAAAAGAACTTCCATTACGATTGCCAATGAAATAAGTGAAATACCTACTTCAGTAATCGCTCCTGCCCATCCTTTTATTTTATTTAAGATTTCCATGATGGATACCTCCTTTGTTTTACTGGCATGAACTAAAGCCAGTAATGTATTTAAGAGTAGGCGTTACATCATTTTAAGATACTATAACGATTGACCCCCGACATAGTTTCCTGTGCCGGGGGTTACTAAACTCCTATATGTTGTAAGGACTATGTCCCTTTATATCCTGTCTAGTTGTTATTTACTTTTTACCATTTACGAAATCGTAAAACTTTTCAGCCGCTTCTAATACTGCATCTGTTCCTGGTACTTCTGGCATTGTAACAGATGTTACAATTTCATTAGTTTGAGGATCACGTTTTACAGATTGTTCCCAGCCGCCAAACTTTGCATGATAGTCTTGCCATACATTGCTTTGTGCCATCTCTAGGACTTTTGTCCTGATTTCGTATCCATTTTTATTTGTTGTTACTTTTGGCATCATGTCTTTAACCATTTCTGCCATTGCCTGGGTCTGCTTAAGAATGTCAGCCCCGTATTTTGTTTCTACAGTCATTATATATTCTCCTATGTGTCTGTGTGTACGCTATATAATATAGCATAGTATTTAGCAAGTGTCAAGGTATTTTCCAGCAATTCTGTCTTCTAAATAACCTGCAACTGTTACTAATTTTTGTATTTCAGCAACATCTGGATGTTCTGCTTTTCCTAATTTTTCAACTAGCTCTGCTATTCCATCTCTTTCTGATTGTAAAAATTCCTTGACACTCCATATCTGTGGATCGTCATACTCTACCGTAGCCACGCTATCCTCTCCTTATTCATTACTCTGCGATTGTACTCTTCAAGTGAACCTGGATATCTCCAAGCCCATATTGCTACTAGTGCCATAAAAATGCCTGAGTATAGAACTGCCTTTACGTTGCCTGTGGTAAACCATGTAAATGCTAATGTGCTTGACATAACAATTATCATAAAATATTTGCCTTTGGTTGGAAATACTTTCTTCGTAGTCCAATTTGTTAAAAATTCACCGAACCAAGGATGGTTGTATAACCAAGCATGTAAACGGGGTGAACTTTTAGCAAAGGCCCATGCCGCGATAACCAAGAATATACTAAATGGTATTCCTGGAGTTACAAAGCCAACATAAGCCATGCCTACGCAAAATAAGCCTAAACTTTGATAAAAATATTTTTTAATTACATTCATATTATTCCTTTCAGCGATCATTTTATAACCTTAACCAATGCATCTACTAAGTCGCTCATCATAGCGTCAGAGTGTAGTGGTGTTGGTGCGATCCTTAATCTTTCTGTACCTTCTGGCACAGTAGGATAGTTAATGGGCTGTATATAAATCCCATATTCATGTAGCAACTCGTCACTATATTTTTTGCAACGTTTTGCATCTCTTATCATAACAGGTACAATGTGAGTACTAGCACATGATAAAACTTCTATGTCAACATCTTTTAACATTTGTTTTAATTTTTTTGCTTTAGATTGATGTTGCTCTCTTAATTCATTATGATCTTTTAAATATTTAATTGCGGCTAAGGCACCAGCACAAATCACAGGACTCATACTGGTAGTGAAAATAAATCCACTTGCTACTGATCTGATTGCGTCTATGACAATCCCTTCACCAGCTATGTAACCGCCTTGCACCCCAAACGCTTTGCCGAGAGTTCCGTTGACTATATCAACTCCACCGTTCATACCGATCTCATCTAGCATACCGGCACCAGTTTTCCCATACAAGCCTACAGCATGTACTTCGTCTAGATATGTAATGGCCCTATACCTTTCGGCAAGCTCACAGACACCTTCAATTGGACTTACGTCACCATCCATGCTATACACGGATTCAAATACGATACAAGGTACCTTATTTTGGTCTACGCAATCTTGCAATTTTTCTTCTAAGTCGCTCAGGTCATTGTGCTTCCACCTTGCCTTAGGAGCACCACTATGTCTTATACCTTCTATCAGGCTGGCATGGTTCGAGTTATCACTTAAAAACATAATGTTGGGAATGATTTTGCTTAGAGCAACCAGTGTCCATTCATTAGCGACATACGCACTTGTAAACAATAAAGCACTTGAAGTACCATGCAATTTCGCAAGCTCATGCTCTAATGCTACGTGGTAGTGCGAAGTACCGCCAATGTTTCGCGTACCGCCTGATCCACTTCCTGTCTGATCAAGAGCAGTATGCATTGCATCGATGACAACTTTATTTTGACCCATACCGAGGTAATCATTACTGCACCAGTTTACAATATTTTTAATTGCATACGGGCCGTACCAAATTGATTTAGGAAAGTCACCACGTTCACGAACTATGTCGTTAAACACTCTGTACCTACCTTGCTTTTTTAAGTCCTGTAAGACTTTATTAAATGGATCCTTGTTAATCATCAGTGTATTTAAGGTAAATATTTATGTTGGAGTATTATATTGGCTACATTTATATACATATGCGGAGCGATTGTGTTTGTTTATGTAGTAGGAGTGTGGGTAGGCACAAGACTTGAAAAAGCACTAGAAGCAGATCGTGTAGCAGAAGCAAAAGCACAAAAAGAAAAAGCAAAGGCACCACGTAGAAGATGAAGTATGTTTTTATTCTACTAATCCTTACACTTGCTGGTTGTAACACAGAAACACACGAAAGTAATATTCCTACAGGCAAAGGCAAGGTACATGGTGAATTAAATAAAAGAGAAACACCTTGCAGATTACGTACAGTTGAAAAGTCTACAGATTTAGAAAATCATTGGGTATGTGTTTACGATCATCCTAAATCAGAAATAGATGATAGGGTTACTATTTGCTATGAATGTAAATGCCCAAAAAAAGTATACTGTGATTTGAGATAAATGGATAAGCATTACTATTATACAGGAACAGATTATAGCACAATGCATCCTTTTCATTGGGATTTTTGGTATCATATGATTTTGCCATGGGACTTTTTGAATTGGGCATGGTTAGTTTTAGGATTTTTGTATCTGTGGGTCAAGTTTAATGACAGCATAATAGGTCGCTTTGATAAATAAACAGATGAAGAAATAAGCTCAATTTTTTTTTGAGCAAATTTTTTTTAGGTTGAATTTACTAAAAAGGAAAAAGAAATGACGCAACTAATATCCCCTACGAAGTTTACAAAAACAGTTGGCCTTTTAAGGTCATTTTTTTTGGACAAAGGTTTTGAAGAAGTCCATACACAAAACAGACTATCAATACTTGCCGCATGCGAAGATCCATTCAATGTAGCAACGTACAATTACGCAGGCCAAGTTTGGCCTTTGCCACAAACAGGCCAAATGTGGCTGGAACACGAATTATTAAGTAGCCCCGATAGTAAGGGGTTTTTTTGTGTCTCCACTTCTTACAGACAAGAACCAAATGCAATACCAGGTCGACACGATATAATATTTCCAATGTTTGAATTTGAAATGCCAGGAGATATTAATGATCTGAAAACAATGGAATATGAATTATGTGAATATTTAGGTTTTGATGAACCTACAGAAAAAACTTATGCTGAATGGCAGTGGCATTTTGGACTAGGATCTTATGATGAATTGGAAGCAGATCACGAAGTAAGAATGTATAAGCAAAATAAAAGCTGTATGATTACAGATTTCCCAGAGTTTACTAGTCCGTTTTGGAATATGAGTAGACATGAAAACGCAGAGACAAGTAAGAAGATTGATGTAATATTAGGAGGTATGGAAACAATAGGCAGTGCAGAACGTTCATGTGATGTAGAAATGATGCGTGATACCTTCCATACTATTACAGGTGGAGAATATAGTCAACTGTTGTATAAGTTATTTGGTAAAGAAAGAGTAGAAGCAGAACTAGAAGAGTTTTTAAAGTTTGACTTCTTCCCAAGAGTTGGCGGCGGCATAGGTATGACTCGTATGATTGCGGCTTTGGATACTTTAGTCAATCCTGAATACAAGCGTCCTGTGCCAATGGGTATGATTCAAAAAGGCACATCTATTAAGGGTCCTTTGATGACTAACGAAGATCCAGGGGAAGTTTTAGTTATAGACGGTAAGCATGTAATTGCAAACTAGTTGACCAGTTTGGGGTGGTGGAATGGTAGACACGCACGACTGTTTATCGTGTGGTAAAGATACTGCAATATATTTACCGTGAAGGTTCGAATCCTTCCCCCAAAGCCAATTAAGAGTATAAATATATGTGTATACAACACATCGTATACACCATTGTCATGGTTTAAAAGACTACACATCGTTCATTCACGGCAGTATTGTGAACGGAAGTAGACTATTACGTCGAAGGAACGCATCTTTTATAGACAAAATAGGAGATGAGCAATGACAGATCTAATCTATAGAGGTTTCAAAGTATCAAAATCACCAAAAGCTGACACAAAAAATGTGTCATCTAAGATCAAATCTTTGATCTATCGTGGTATTGGTTACTCTAACGAAACAGTAGAAAGATCTACTCAGCCTGCTAAAGTTGAAAGACTTTATCGTGGCATTCAATGGGTAGGCTAGCAGTAATAGAACTTAGCCACTTCGGTGGCTAAGTTTTACCATCCAAAGTCCATACGCCAAGGTAACATTGTATAACCTAGTGGTGATAGGACGTAAGTTTCAGTACAGTAAAATATAATTAATACAAATATAGTTTTTGCCCACCAAGGCCATTTTTTCACTCTATTCAATAAAGGTCCTAGTACCCATTCTAATAATCTATTATAAGCTCCCCAAAAACGATCACTAATATTGTAAGGAGGCGTTTTCAATATGATTAATACAAATGCTATCCACCATACCCATACCGGATGTTCTTCACTGACGCCATATCCAAACATGAAAGGTAAAATTAATGCTGTGAGATATAGTCCTATGTATTTTCTAAGATGGTCTAACATTATTGTACTACATAATCTTCTAAGCAAACAAATCCAACTCCTGGATCTGCAAGAGATTCATGTTCAACTGCGTCATAATAACATTTTTTTAAATCTGTATAATAATCTAATGCTTTACCATCTACAACCCCGTCCGATTGAATGTATACAGCAACAAGAATATATCCTATAACTTTAATCATATTGATGTTCCTTGTGTTTCCTCTTTATTAATATTGTCAAGCTGTTGTTTTATATCTTCATTAATACAATTAACCCCACGTATCCTTCCAGGTAATTCGCCTTTGTAAGCTTCGTTAAGCTTTTGTGTATACATGTATATTGATGGTTGATGTGTCAATGTTGCTCTACATTCTTCTTCTGTTGCAAAACTAGGATTTGTAAAAACAAATAACGGTTGAGGATCTAATGGGTTCAATGTCATAAAGAACACAATTACATACCACATTTTATTTCCTTTCTATAAGTGTCTCCAGTGTTGAAAGAACTGCTTCACTATTATCTTCTCTACCAGTAACAATAGCATCTTTGACGCATTGTCTAGTGAACTCCAAAGGATAACGCACACCATTTTTGTCCATTCCAGTGTTAACAAGATATACATTAACCTTATGCGTATCAATTTTATGCATTAACATATCGCTGTAAACATCAACATGGCGGGGCATAAACGGTGAACCATAGCAGGGACTGAACAAAGGACGTATTTCATTTACACCTTTTTCAGTCCCTGGCATTTGGCTTGTATATCCTGTTTCGAAAAACCGTCTTACAGTATCTCCACTAATTTTACTTATCGGAGGAAACACACCTTTGGCATCCATTGTGAGAAAGAAAATGTTATTAGGGTGATCAAGATCTTTCATTTCCCAAGAATTTTCAACGAAGCTTAAAGGATAACTAAGTCTTGCATTTGCCTCACCTGGATTTTCTTCAACTAGACAATCGTTTAATTTCGCACGTTCTACTGCATCAAATATTGTTGGGTGTGTTTCAGGAGATAGGCCTTCGCTCTTTGCATAACAGCCTGTTTCGATCATGTTTACACCTTCATAGTTCCATGCTATTTCATCATCACCAATTAGTTTGTAGTCAGGATCGCTAGATAGTGTAGTTTTTCCTGTGCCACTCAAACCAAACATAAGATTAGTACTATTCTCATATGTAAATGCACTACAATGCATAGGAAGAACTTTGTGTTCTGGTAATTCGAAACTTAAGATACCAAACACACTTTTCTTTATTTCACCTAAGAATGTCGTCCCAACGATTATCGCACGTTTTTCATTTAAGTGAATATAAATTTTAGGTGTGTCTATTTTATAATCTGTATTGTGATAAATTTCCCAATCAGATGAATGAGCCCAAGGGTCATCTTCAACAGTAAACATATTTCTTACAAACTGTGCATGCCTATCGTCATTGGTGTGTACACGAAAACATATACCACAGGTATAAAATACTAGCACATGTGGATAGTCTAGTTCATATACTTTCCAATGAAGGTCCCAAAAATCTTCTTCATTTCCTATCCTATTGTATTTGGGTCTTGATAAATCTAAAGCTTCTGCTCTTGATCCAAAGTACCATTTGTTTTCAGGACTTCTTCCTGTTGGCTTTGTTGTTATACTAATATTCATCCAAATTTTTTCCTATATGCTTCTTCGAAACCTTCTCCATGACTATAAAACTCTTCGTTGTGCCATGCTCTTTTAAAATATCCCCAATAGCAACTGTATATTGTTTCTTCAGTGGAATCTATGTGTCCTTTTGTTTTGTAGAACATTTCGTAAACTTCTTTATGACTAGGAAATTCATCGTTCAAATATATGTTCTCCATGCTTCATGTTTTATAGGCATATCTAATTGTTTACGTTTTGCAACTAGATCATAGTAATCAGGCCTGTAAGGTTTACATTTAGGTTTCATACGTGTCTTGTTGCCTTTTAATGTATTACAAGGACCACATGCGGCAACCATATTTTCCCAGGTTGTTTTTCCTCCTAGGCTTAATGGAATAACATGATCCATTGTAAGTTCTTTTCTTGTGTGGGTAGTGTTGCAGTATTGGCAGGTGTATAAGTCGCGAATGTAAAGGTTTGTTTTTGAGAATCTAGGACGGCCACGCCGTCGTTGCATTTGTTTTAGCATTACTACTGCTGGAACTTTTGTTTCCCAATTTGGACTACGCACCATCCAGTCATCGTACCAATCAAGTACAACTACTTTGTCCATCCAAACATAAGTAATTGCTTCTTTCCAATTGATTACAGACAATGGAAGGTAGCTGGTAGGTTGTGCGTCAGCATTTAATAATAATACGTCACCCATTAGAAATCTATCTCTCTACCTTTATTTTCCCAAGTGCCAAACCTAGTAGGTTCTGGTCCATCAGGCCCGCCTACCTCCTTGTCTTTTTTCTCTACTAAAAAATCAGAATCAACATTTTCATTTACCCATTTGGCAAATTTCAAAGGATCTTTTTTAAAATCCTTTATCTTTCTCCTAAGAATATGTTCATTTATCCAATTGTATATCATACCATCATATCAAGTTTACTGCCAAGATACCAAGCGCCTTTCGTGCTTCTAATATGCGAACGAAACTCGTCAATTACTTCTTTAACTGGTTTAACTGCAATAGGATCAGGCGGAAAAACTTTTTCCTGTTTATAAACATTCACTGGAGTACCTGGCACAAAGTAATGTGCATAGTAAGATATAGGACTGATTACTGTCATGGTATATCCTCTTCATGACTATTTATAAAATTAGGTTTTGTCGCCTACGATATAAGGTTTAAAGTTTTTGCCACCTGCTAGCACACAACCTAAACCGTTGGGCCATATACCCATCATCATATAGTCACCTGTTTTAATGTTTACAAGCATAACCATGTCAGGGGCACTGAATTGAAAGTTTTGCCCGTTTCTCACTGTGGCAGTTCCTTGTGCAAATGCTTGCATACCTAATTCATTTTGCATTCTGGTTATAAATGTGTTTGCATCATGACAAGGTAAAACTTCTTGAAATATGACAACGTTTGGCCATTCTGGTAAAGGATCACCTTCTTCCATTTCAGGTACATTAGGTATACGCTTTGGATCTGGTAAGGGTGACGGTGATAGTGGATTGGGTGTTTCGTGATCTACTTTTTTAAAGCACTCTTCTGCACCAATACCCTTTAGACATAGCTCATAATCTATAGCTAAATTTTCACACATGCAAGGTACCTTTTCACCTTCGGGCCAAGGTATTTGTCCTAATGGATCTTCGTGTGCTTTAATTGTTGTTGCCCATAATATAGCAATGCCTATAATTGAACAAAATACAAGTATCTTAGTTACTGCTTTCATTTACTTTCTCCTAAAAGTATTGAGCAGTAGTCTCCGAAGCTACAAGATTGAGAGCTTTGCGCCACTGCTTGAGTCCTGTACTATTAAATAGCATAGCATCATTCGGCGTTGCTGTCAACCAACTTTTGTTATGATTTATTTCTTGTTGTATTTGTCCAGGCGCCCAACTGCATATTCCTGTTACTAACCTAAAAGCATTTGGCCTATTTCCCATTAATACTTTTTCAATCATTAGTTCGTCACTGCTGATAGCAAGACCTCCAGGAAGATACATTGTATTGCTAGAACTAAAGTCCTCTGTATGTACCATTACTAGTGCAGATGTATTAAGTGGCCCGCCTTGATATAAAACATCGCCTAGTTCCCAACTGATCCCTCTTTCTTGCATAATTTGATTAAGATTGTGCGGAGAAGGTTTGTTCATTATAAAACCTACTGTGCCTGTTTGGTGTGCTTCAGTAATAAGAATAACACTTTTCCCAAACAACCCGCTTTCTAGATTTGGGTGTGCAACTAATATCTTTCCAGGACTAACCATGTCAACTATAGTCAGGCAAGGGACCACCGTAATCTTTTCCCTTGATCTTCTTGCCTCCAACCTTGACTCTTTTGTTTGGCCCTATTTTATGACTTTTGTTGCCAGTTCTGCGTCTATACCCTTGACTCTTACAACTTGCCAATGCAGAAGCACCAAGAGCATGATCTGGTTTAGAACTCTTGCAAAGACTACGTGTAGCCTGCCACTCTTCGATATCTTCTTCTAACTGTAATATGTCTTCAACACGCATACAGTTATTTATCGGTATTTGTCAGCAGGGCTCTCGTATTGATTGTTTGATTCACAAAGCTTAAAGGTTAAAGCACTTCTAGGGCCTTTTGTAGTATTTAAGGATACCTCCCCTGACTTTTCATGAAATTCAATCTTAGTTATGGTTGCAGGTGTATTGTTTTTGCCCACAAGAATGTTTTGCCCAACCTCGAGATTAAGCGTAAGGTTTCGTAATGTCATTGGAGTTCTCCTTTTGTCGTACGGTTGTACTCAAATATTTATCTGTGTAAAATTATATAATATAAGTAATAGTAAATATATTGTATGGAGATCTAAATGAAAATAGAAGATATTCCTGCCGGAGAAAGTTGGGCATGTCGTTTTAAAACAACAACATTTGTTGACCCTAAAACAAATGAAGCTGTTGAAGAGAAAAATTTAGCCATTGGACAGGCGCACCGCGGCATTCCTAAAACCTACGAAAGTATTGGGCTTATACAAGTTAGAGATACTGATACAAGAATAGTACAACTGTTAGACACTGTTTCAAATATTACCTTTAAAGTACCATTTGATGACTGTTGGGACGTAGAAGTCGTTGAATGGATAAATGAACCAAATGAAACAACAGAATTGGCATAGAACTGATTTAGATGTTACCAATGCACTTCGCTTAAACCTCAAAGATTACCTACTAAGTGACCCTTATCGTGAGGGTGAACACAACATATACATTGAAAACACTGTAGGTGTTTGGACTATTGCTCCGCAAACTATTTTTACAGATAAGTTTTTAGGATATCTAGCAGACAATTTATTATTACAAGTTGATCTAGCTCAAATATTTTACAGAACTAGTGGGTACCAACACCCTGGAGCTCACGTTGACCTTGGCCAGAACAATAAACTTTATGGGTGCGGATTAAATTGGACTGTTGACCCTGATGATGCTGAAATGGTATGGTATGACATGCCAACCACAGAAGGGGTGAGCACCAAACGTAGTGAAACCGATCGTAATATGGAATGGCCTCTAGAACAATTAAAAGAAATAGATAGGGTATGCATTGGACAAACTCCTACCCTAGTGAGAACAGATATACCTCATACTGTTGATATGGGTGACAATGAACGTTGGCTTATAAGTGCTAGATTCTTATGGCATACAACATGGGAGGACTATATGAAAAGTTTTAAAACAAGGATAGTAACATGACACCAAAAGAATTAGCCCAACAAGAAGCAGAACGCACATATAAACAATTTATATTGTGGTGTAAAAGAGGCACACTATATGCTGGTTTATTTTTAGCTGTTGTTGTAGTTGGTTGTAACAATGGCGTTGAAACAGGAGACAACGCAACTGGAAGCAAATATAACGGAGAAGTATATGCTCCTATGAACGTAGGAAAGTAATATGAAGAACTGGGTAAGACTAGATATAGATACAAAAGATGCTATTAAGATAGACGTCAAAAAACACTGCTTTGATAATACTGATAGGGCTGATATCTTTATAGAAGGCCACGGGGGTATATGGACGTTTGGTAAAGATGAAATTTTCAGTCAAGATTGGGTAGACTATGTTAAAGAAACATGCCCATGGCTAGACGTTACCGGTGCCCTTATATTTTGGAGAGCACCTGGCTATCAACACCCTGGAGCTCATATAGATGTAGCACCTAACAATAGTCCAAGCAGGGTAGAGGGGGTTGAGTATGAGAATAACTTTCATGCAACCAACGCAAGCAATAGCATGGACAAGAAAGACTTTTATCCTGTAGTATCTAGTTACAATTGGATACTAGATAAGGGTGATGACAGTGCCATGACATGGTTCCGCCCTAAAGCT
>CENY01016679.1_pt1 | contig 12659 bp, 10 predicted proteins | sample 356181 | NCBI WGS metagenome assembly CENY01 (sample SAMEA2619840, study PRJEB7988) | marine metagenome | isolation source: saline water (ENVO:00002010), including
TCATATTTGCGGACCACAAGACCTATATCAATTAATCCCGTAAGAGCCCGGCTTACTTGAACCTTGTCCAGCGCAGCATGAGTTACAACATATGATGCTGAACAATTAGCCTTACGAGCTATTGAAAATAGGGTTCGCCATTGCTGATTGGTTATACCAAATTGGCTCTCGTAAGTTTTGGATAGGGTGGTCCCCACGGCTTTCGCAAGGATAGCCAACCTGTATGGTATAAAATCGTCCAGTATAATGGTATGCTTTTCAGATGTAGACATATTTGATTTAGTATATAATAATTGTAAATAGTTTCAAATGAAACTATTATTTAATAGGTAAGTATTGAGGATGTAGATTATGGATACTTCCGTGTCAGTAACTACTCAATATCAGAGTGGGTTTGGCAACGAGTTTGCTACAGAGGCGTTGCCTGGTGCTTTGCCTAAGGGCAGAAATTCGCCTCAACAGGTTCCATATGGCCTTTATGCTGAGCAATTTAGCGGTACAGCTTTTACAGCGCCCAGGGATCATAATTTAAGAACCTGGTTTTATAGGATAAGGCCCTCTGTTAAGCATAAGCCGTTTAAGCAATTATCTAAAAGTTTGATTAGGGGAGCTCCGTTTGGCGATGTTCCGCCGAATCCGAACCAAATGCGCTGGGATCCGCTACCCATACCTGATGACAAAACAGACTTCATCTCCGGTCTTGTTACAATGATGGGAGCAGGTGAAGTCGGGATGGCGGGACTTGCCATACATATTTACGCAGCAAATAGTTCTATGGAAGATAAATATTTTTATAATGCTGATGGAGAAATGTTACTTGTGCCTCAACAGGGAGCACTTCAGCTTTACACAGAGATGGGTCTTCTTGAGGTGAATCCAAACGAGATAGCAGTTATTCCCAGAGGTGTTAAATTTCAAGTAAAACTCCCTGATGGCCCATCGCGGGGGTATGTATTAGAAAATTATGGCTCGGCCATGCGCCTGCCGGACTTGGGACCAATAGGTTCCAATGGGTTAGCTAACCCTCGCGATTTTTTGTATCCGGTGGCAAGGTATGAAGACAAGGAGGGTGACTTTAAGTTAATTTCTAAATTTGGAGGTAACATATGGCAGGCGGAAATTAATCATATTCCTCTGGACGTAGTTGCCTGGCATGGAAATTTTGCACCTTACAAATATGACCTAGCAAATTTTAATGCGGTTGGGTCAATTAGTTTCGATCATATAGACCCAAGTGTCTACACCGTACTAACATCCCAGAGTAATACAATGGGGGTCGCCAATGTAGATTTCGTAATATTTCCACCTCGTTGGATAGTTGCTAATAATACCTATCGGCCTCCTTGGTATCACAGAAATATTATGAGTGAATTTATGGGTCTAATCAGGGGTGAATATGATGGCCGAAAAGAGGGATTTGTTCCCGGTGGCAGCAGTCTTCACAATTGTATGTCCCCTCATGGAAATGATGCGGACGTTTTTGAAGCTGCTAGTGTAGCTGATTTAGAGCCAGTATATATTGATGGTTCAATGGCATTTATGTTTGAGACCCGTTACGTTTATAGACTAACAGAATTTGCCATGCAGACGCCCTGTCTACAGGCTGACTATTTTAAATGTTGGCAAGGGCTTAAAAAACACTTTAACGAAAGTATGGAGTAAAATGATAGATTTAAACTCAACACACGACGTAAACCTTAAAAGCTGGGTAGACTCGGCTAACGAGGATAGTACAGATTTTCCTATACAAAACCTCCCGCTCGGTGTTTTCAGAGAAAATGAAAAAGAGCAATTTAGGTGCGGTGTCGGTATAGGCAATTTTATATTAGATATTTCCAAGGCAGCAGATATTGGATTGTTATCTGGCGTTGGGGTAGAAGCATGCAAATCTTCAACCCTAAATTCTTTTATGGATCTGGGTCCGGTGGATTGGTCAGAGTTTAGAGCAAATGTATCAGCACTATTAAAATTAGGTGGTCCTCAAGAGGAAGCTAGTTCTTGTCTAGTTTCTATGCAGGAGGCAGAGATGGGATTGCCAGCCAGTATAGGTGATTTTACTGATTTTTACTCTTCAATAAATCATGCTACTAATGTGGGAAGTATGTTTCGCCCGGATAATCCATTACTTCCAAATTACAAATATGTACCCATCGCCTATCATGGCCGAACTTCCTCAATAAGGGTAAGTGGTGAGCAGACTATCAGACCTAAAGGCCAGCTTAAGCCTCCGGACGCCGAGGTTCCAGAGTTTGGTCCATGCAAACGCCTTGATTACGAGACAGAGCTGGGGATTTTTGTGGGATCCTCAACCAAACTGGGTACCAGTATAGATATTGAAGAAGTCGAAAACCATATCTTTGGGCTTTGTATATTAAATGACTGGTCTGCTCGAGATATCCAAACCTGGGAATATCAGCCGTTAGGTCCGTTCATGGCAAAAAATTTTAGTTCCATAATATCCCCTTGGGTCATTACTTTGGAAGCTCTAGCGCCATTTCGGACAAAAGTATTTGAGCGGCCAGATGGCGATCCAATGCCACTTCCATATCTCAACTCAAGCAGTCACCAGGACTTTGGGGGTCTTGATATTAATATTGAAGTTGCCGTTAGTACGGAAAAAATGAGAGCTAGTAATCTAGACCCTCACGTGATTGGTAGTCCTGGCTTTAAGGATATGTACTGGACTATTTTTCAAATGTTGACGCACCACACCAGTAATGGCTGCAGCGTAAATTCAGGCGATCTGTATGGGAGTGGGACGGTTTCCGGAACTACCTCAGACACGTATGGCAGTATTTTGGAAGCCTGTAAGGGAGGAAAAGAAAAAATTGAGTTTCCGGGTGGGGAAACTCGAACATTTCTGGAAGATGGAGATGAAGTAATTATGCGAGCATGGTGTGCTGGCGCTGGAAAGGCTCGAATTGGTTTTGGTGAGTGTCGGTCAATAATAATGCCTGCCTCATAGGGGTACGTTATGAGACTATATTTTATTCTTCTTGGTCTAGACCTCTTAATAAGGTTTGTGGCTTGGAGAAATACGAGTTTTCGACGGCGCCTAAAAGAGAAGAGTTTTGTGGCGCAGATAAAGGTATCAGATAATACTAAAGGTAGATTTTATATCTTTGGCAAAGGAAAATTAAAGTCTGAAGCTGGGATCCACCCAACTCCTGACGTTTGTTTAGCCTTTAAAACAGAACAACTCGCCATCAGACTACTTATGCCTCCGGTAGATTATCAGGAGCAGATAGATGCTCAAAAGGAGTTTAACTTGTCTATGGATGGCCCAGATGAACTCACATACTGGTTTGCCCAAACAATAATGTTAACCCAGTGCTACAATTGGAAATACGGAATTAAATTAAATGATGGGTCAATTCGTTACACAAGTATGACCAATGGTGGTCCAATTTTTGTCTATGTAAAGGATGAAAAAATTATAAGGACCACAAATATGGAATTTGATGACACGGATCCTAGTACATGGACTATTAAAGCAAGAGGAAAAAAATTCACTCCACCTCGAAAAACAAGCTTATCCCCGCATGGACAAAATTGGAAGTCGGCTGTGTATTCTCCGGACCGAATACTTTATCCAATGAAAAGGATTGGTTTTGATCCAAACGGTGAGCGAAATTGTAAAGACAGGGGTGTGGATGGGTACGAGAGAATAAGTTGGGACGAAGCCCTAGAATTAGTTGCTAGTGAAATAAAACGCATGAAAAGAGACTATGGTACAGGCGCTATTGCTTCCAGTCATGGTTCACACCATACATGGGGAAACATAGGCTATTACCTCTCGGCCAATTTCAGATTTATGAATTTAATTGGACATACCGAGGTACACCATAATCCAGATAGCTGGGAAGGGTGGTATTGGGGTGGTTTGCATCATTGGGGACATTCTTTGAGGGTTGGTATGTCAGAAAACTATGGAACAGTGGAGGACCTTCTTAAGCACTGTGAAATGGTTGTTTTTTGGTCCTCTAACCCCGAGTCAACAAGTGGAAATTATGCATCTCAGGAAGGGAGTATAAGACGACAGTGGCTGAAAGAGCTTGATATCAAGTTTGTACATATTGATCCTCATTATAATGACACGGCGCAAATGTTGGGCGGAAAATGGATCTCTCCAAAGCCCACTACTGACCCAGCACTAGCTTTAGCCATTGCCTATATATGGATAACAGAGGATCTTTACGATAAGGACTATGTGTCCAAGCGAACAGAAGGCTTTGAAGTATGGAAAGATTACATACTTGGGGTCGAGGATGGAATAGAAAAAACACCTGAGTGGCAGGAGGTGGAAACTGGAGTTCCAGCGAAGGATGTTAGGGCATTAGCAAGAGAGTGGGGAAATAAGAAAGTCTATTTATCCGCTGGTGGCGCTGGAAATGGGTATGGTGGTGCTTGTAGGAATTCTACTGGAATTCAGTGGGCTAGAACCATGGTCTGTCTCATGGCTATGCAGGGTATTGGTAAGCCAGGTATTAATCTAGGGAATATGCAGCGCTCTACACCGGTTGATCTCAATTTTTATTTTCCTGGGTATGCCGATGGTGGTATGTCTGGCGACCTTCAGGGTACGGCATTGTCTGTTGCATTATACCAGCGCATGCCTCAACTACCCACAGTTAATACTAGTACACAGAAAATACCCCGTCTGCAGTTGCCTGAAGCTATATTAGAAGGAAAAGCTGAGGGCTATTCATGGAATGGGAAATCAATAGAGAGCCAATTTGACAAAATAGTTTACCCAAAAAAGGGGCATGCTCCAGTTAAGATGTTATATAAGTACGGCAGCTCTCTATTTGGCACCATGAGTGATACCAATAGATATGTTAAGATGTATAGAACGGATAAATTAGAATTTGTTGTAAATCAGTCAATTTGGATGGAAGGTGATGCTAAATTTGCTGATATTATTTTGCCAGCCTGTACAAATCTCGAGAGGCCAGATATTAGTGAGTGGGCTGGCATAGGCGGATATACACACCATGGTCAAAACCAACTTAACCACAGGGTAGTAGTTTTCCAACATAAGTGTATTGAACCTCTGGGGGAGTCAAAGTCTGACTACCAAATTTTTCTTGAGATTTCAAAAAGGTTAGGACTTGGCTTGTTGTTTTCTGAGGGAATGAGTGAGTTGGACTGGGTAAAAAGGCAGTTTGAAGCCTCAGATTTACCCCTTCATATTTCATGGAAAAAGTTTTTGCGAAAAGGCTATTTTGTAGTTCCACCTCTAAAAGAAGAATTGAGGCCGCCAGTTTCATTTAGATGGTTCGCCGAAGGCAGAAAAAAAGATGTCCCCGAGCCACACCCTCTACCTTCAGATTATACTGAAGAGTTTCTGCGAGGATTGCAGACGCAGTCGGGAAAGATAGAGTTTGATTGCAATACCTTGAAAAGATTTGACCCCAATGATCCTGAGCGTCCCACTATAGTAAAATATAATCCATCATGGGAGGGGCCGTCTGCTAAAGAGCGTGTAGGAAAGTTTCCTCTTCAATTGTTAACACCGCATGCAAGGTTTAGTTACCACAGCCAGGGCGATGGCAAAGATGCTTTTATTAATGACATAATTGATCACAGGATAGAAGTTGACGGTTTCTTTTATTGGACGTTGCGTATTAACTCTGATGATGCCAAAGAACGAAATATAAAATATAAATCTCTGGTTAAAGTTTATAATGACCGAGGTGCAGTTATTTGTGCTGCTTTTCCAACGCAAAGGTTACGAAAAGGATTAGTTCATGGCTATGAGTCGTGTGCTACTTACGAACCTATGGGTGAACCAGGAAACTCAGTAGATCGCGGCGGGTGTTTAAATCAATTGACTCCCAAGAAAAGTCAAATAAAGCAGGCGCATTCTATGGCCACTAGTTCTTCATTAGTAGAGGTCGAATTGTGGGATGGAAGTTCACAATTGTTTTTTGAAAAATCTAGTTCTAGTCAAATTGCTAGTGACAAAGAGTTAGAACCAGCAGAGTAGGTTTGATAGAGAATGCTGAAGGGTCGTTGCGGATGAACAGTCAACTTTCAGATTACGAAAAAGCAAAAGCGTTTGATATCCAAAGCATTGATCAAGGGTTCCTGGACGACCCATTCCCTACCTATCAAATATTAAGAGAACATGACCCTGTTCATATTAATCCTGATGGCACCTACTTTTTGACCCGATACGATGATGTGGTTAAAGCTTTCAAGTCGCCTAACATGAGTTCTGATAAGACTCAGGATTTTAAGCCTAGGTTCGGGGAAGGACCTTTATATGTGCACCATACAACTAGTCTGGTCTTTAATGATGATCCTTATCACTCCATTGTAAGGAAACTTATGTCTGAGGCTTTTACACCAAAAAAAATGAATGAGTTAGATTCGGTGATAGATGGAATAGTGGATAAGTTACTCGATAATGTTGAGGCAAAGGGGGAATTTGATGTTGTGCAAGATTATGGACTAGCACTTCCCACTGAAATTATTGCTGATATGTTAGGTATACCCGAAGAGCACCGTAATAAAATGCATCACTACTCTACACTCATATTGGGTGCTCTGGATCCTATTGTATCCCCAGAAAAAATTGATGAGGGTCATAAGGCTGTTGAAGAATTTGGGGCGTTACTGGAAGACTTGATAGCAAAAAGAAGATTAACTCCATATGGTGCGGAAATGGGGGAGGTACTTGTTTCACTTATTTTTGGGGAAGTTGATGGAAGAAAGTTAACTCCTGTTGAACTTGTGCAAAATTGTATTTTTCTTTTAAATGCTGGTCATGAGACAACAGCGAGTTTAGTAAGTAATGGAATAGGTACTCTACTTGATTTTCCTGATCAGTTAGAGTTGCTACGAAATGAACCAGGTCTTATAAAGACGGCAACAGAGGAATTTCTAAGATTTCAGAGCCCACTACAAATTGGCAATCGGAAGGTAATCGAGGATACAGAGTTTGGGCCAGAAGGGGAGAAAATACTTATTCCTGGGGGTTCATTTCTTCACACCTGCTTAGGTGCGGCTAATAGAGATCCCGAAATCTTCAATAATCCAGAAAAGGTTGATATCAGCAGGAGACCTAATCCACAAATAGCATTTGGAATTGGTAAACATATTTGTATGGGAAATACTTTGGGTAGAATGGAAGGTCAAAAAGCGATAGGAAAATTTGTTGATAGGTTTCCTAATTTGAAATTGAACGGAGAGAAGAAATTTCATGGTCGGGCAAGATTTAGGGGGCTTTCTTTTTTACCTGTGGCTGTATGATTATTAAGCAGCTGTTATCACTGCTTTCCCTCTCGCCTCTCTCTTCTCGCTGAGTAAATAATAGTTATAAACACAATCAGCCCACCGCATATAGTTAATAAATCTGGAATATCTTCAAAAATAAAAAAACCAATTATCGCACCCCAAATAAGCCTCATGAAAGTAGTCGGTTCAACTGCTCCAATATCTCCCAATTTTAGAGCCCACGTCATTGTATAATGAGAAATGATAGTAACTAGAGCAATAGCTACTAACCACAGACTTTGTACAAGTGTGGGATGCTGCCAATATAAAAATGCTAGAGGTAGGGTAAATATTGTTGTCCAAAAAGACATCCATACAACAGTTGCTTCAGGGCTATCTTTTGTGGACAGCCACTTGATAATAAGCCTATTTGTAGAAAATAATATAGCGGTAATAATTAATACAAACACCCCGGGAGTAATTTCGACAAAGCCTGGCCTTACAATAATCATGGCACCTAAGAATCCAATAAATAAAACCACCCATCTCCAACCCTTTGTTTTTTCTCCCAAAAAAATTATTGCTCCTAGCATCGCATAGAGTTGGCTGGTAAAGCCAATAGCGGCTACCATGTCTAAAGGTACTCTCGGAAGACACCAAAACCATCCCACAACTGCGCCGGTAAAAACTAAGCCATTAAAAAATTGGTATCGATGACGTGCAGGCCTTATTCTTTCGTATCCAGCTAAAATAAATGCGGGCATTAAAATAGCTACAATTATTGCAGATCTAAAAAAAGTGATCAGAAATGGGTGTATTTCTTCGCCAAGATATTTTCCGATTGCCCCATTAATCATTAGCATAAAGCCAGATAAAATCGCTAGGCAGACACCCATAAAATTTCCCGGTTCTACCCCAACTCGGTAGGCGATTTTTTGAGTAATAATTTTGAGACGCTCTCGCATAGTTTTATTTATAGTTTTTATTCAATTTATTTGCTGCGTGGTAGAAGTTGGTTATCCTTAAGCAGTCTTTAAAAAACAGCTTAAAACCCTAAACTAAACAATGATCATAACAAGATATAGTTGTATCGTTCGAGATAGATAAAATATAGATGGAGTAATATATGACAAGTACAGATATTGTTTCCCCAAATGCTCGTTTCACTCATTTTGGCTTTTGGGTGACAGACATAGAACGTATGGCGGACTTCTATCAAAAATTATTTAAGATGCATCGTACTGATGAAGGTTATATTGAGGGGCATGACATCAAGGCAGATTTAGTATTCTTAACCCGAGACCCTATGGTTCATCATCAAATTGTTTTGATTTCTGGTAAACCAGAGGAAATATCTTTCAATGTGATAAACCAAATTTCTTTTCTGGTAGAAACACTTCCGGATCTTCGTAAATTCTGGAATATCCTTGAAAAAAGAGCGGATATTACTGATCTTTATGCTATTAATCATGGGGTTGCCTGGAGTATATACTTTAAGGATCCAGAAAATAATAGGGTCGAACTATATGTAGATACCGATTGGTATGTTGAGCAGCCATTTAGGGATGACCTTAATTTTAATTTAACGGATAAGGAAATAACTGATTATACTGAAAAAATGGTCAAACAGTATGGGACTTGTGAGCCAATAAATCAATGGCGCCAGCGCGTAGCAGATTCAATAGGTCTAGACGATTGGAAACCAAGTTAGAAATAAAAATACTTTCCCGTTTGAAAGTCTCGTGGTCAGATACTAATAATACTGCGAAGTCGTATAGGACTTAATTATTTTTTATTTTGATATGAATAGGACTTGAAAATTGAGTACAGAACAAACATCACCATCGTTAGTTAATGAACCCCCATATTTTAATTCTTTTTCTTCACCTAATCGCTTACTAATGGGTGCCGGACCATCGCAGGTTCACCCGGATGTACTAAAAGTAATGTCAAATATTACTATCGGGCATTTGGATCCAGCTATGCTTGTTATGATGGATGAGCTTAAAGATATGCTCCGTTATATTTTCCAGACTAATAACTCAATGACCTTTCCGGTATCGGGGCCAGGGTCGTTAGGTATGGAAGCCTGCGTGAATAATATGGTTGAGCCCGGAGACAAGGTGCTAATTTGTATCAATGGTGTTTTTGGGGGCAGAATGGCGGAGGTAACTCGCCGGGCTGGGGCGGAGGTTGTAACAACGGAGGATGACTGGGGTAAACCGGTTGACCCAGATAAGGTACGAAAAGCATTTTCTGAAAATCCCGATATTAAACATATGGGGTTTGTCCATGCCGAAACATCCACAGGGGTTTTATCTGACGCTGCTAATCTATGTCAGATTGCCAAAGAGAATAAGGCTTTCATTATTATGGATACTGTGACTTCGCTAGCAGGCGTTCCTGTTCAGGTAGATGTGTGGGGTGCAGATGCAGTCTACTCAGGCAGTCAAAAGTGTTTGTCTTGCCCCCCGGGTCTGTCACCTGTCACATTTAGTGATGCTGCAGTAAAACATGTGGAAAATAGGAAGCAGCCAGTTCAGAGTTGGTTGCTGGATCTTTCTTTAGTTTCTGCCTACTGGAATAGTGATGGAGCAAGAACCTATCATCATACGGCTCCAGTAAATTCGCTGATGGGCCTTCATGAGGCACTTCGCAGGATTGTGGAAGAGGGGCTTGAGACAGTTTGGGCTCGTCATAGAGATTGCCAACAGCGGATGGTTGCTGGTTTATTGGAGCTTGGGTTTGAAATGTTAGTTGACGAAGAGTTTAGATTGCCAGAACTGCTCACAGTTTTTCTCCCACCGGATATAGAAGATGCTCCGTCCCGCACCTTATTACTAGAGGATCATGGAATTGAAATCAGTGCTGGCTTGGGACAATTTGCCGGTAAGCTATGGCGTATTGGTATGATGGGAGAGGCTGCACAGTTGGAAAACGTTGACAAGCTTATAGGAGCTCTGAAGACAATTTCTAGGTAGTTTTGCTTGAAATATCTAAAGATAAGTTATGAATACTCAAGAACTTTCCGGTAGGACAATAATTGTAACTGGTGGTGGTCGGGGGCTCGGCAGAGAAATGGCTTACGGACTTGCCAAAAAGGGTGCCAACGTTTGTATTGCTGCCCATATAGAGGAAGATATTAATAGTGTTAGCTCCCAATCTAACGAAATGAATCTTGGCAAGCAACTATATTCAATTTTGGCTGATTTAAGGGATCCAGAAGATTGCAGAAGAGTAGTTGAGAAAACAATCTCCCATTTTGGTGGTATTTTTGGATTGATAAACAATGCAGCCCTAACATTTACCTATAGTTCTCCTAATAGGTATAAAAAAGACTATTCAAACAAGTTTTATGAACTGAGTGATGAAGTGGTTCAAAATGTTCTGGATACCAATTTTATTGCGGCAGATAGAATGGCCCGCCTGATCACTCCTCATTTAATAAAGAATAAAGTTGGGAGATTGATAAATGTGACCACCAGGTTGGAGACAATGACTAAGCCTGGTGCATCTCCTTATGGTCCTTCCAAGGCAGCTCTTGAGAATGCTTCGGAGGTTTGGGTAAAGGATCTAGAGGGAACAGGTATTACAGTTAATATAGTAAATCCCGGAGGAGCTGCAGACACAGAGGGTTTTGAAATCTCTGAGGATAGAGAATTGGCTGGTAAGAAGGTCGGAGGAATGGTGGCGCCATATAAAATGGTGGCGCCGGTGTGTTGGTTAATGTCTGAACAGGCCTCACAGATTACTGGTATGAGATTTGATGCTATTCACTGGGATGAGAACAACCCACCGGAGGAAGAGGCAAAACGAATAGGCCGACCTCTAGGCTTTTTTTTAAAATGATGAGAAAAAACTGACTTAAAGGATGTGAGCTATGAATAATGAAGAGGGGGAGAGGGCATTTACTGCGTTAGATAAAGAACGTTACTTTGAAGATTATATAGAAGGTAAGTCATATGAGTTGGGGGAGGTTACAGTTGATTATGATGAAATGGTTGAGTTTTCTCGCAGATTTGACCCTCAGGCTATGCATATTGATGAAAAAGAAGCCTTGGCGGGACCTTTTAAGGGAATTATAGCAAGTGGTTGGTTCACAACTAGTTTAGCTATGAAACTTTTTGTTTGTCACTATTTATCCGATGTATCTAGCATGGCTTCTCCAGGTTTAGATGGGTTAAAGTGGCTCCATCCAGTAAGAGGTGGAGATAAATTAAAGGTAACCGCTACCGTTAAGCAAACTTTGCGTTCACGGTCAAAGCCGGATCGCGGAGTAGTAAAGACATTTTTGGAAGTAAAAAATCAAAATGAAATTTTGGTTATGACCATAGACGGAGTTAATATGGTTGCCTTGAATCCTGATAAATTATCTTAATATGAAAAAACTAGTTAGTTATTTCGAGATGTTCTAGAGCTTTGGTACCAATTTTGTCTCGAAAAGGTAACGCCGTTTTAGAAAGCGCTTTTTTAAAGGCTGCTTTCTCATTATCAGATAAATTATAAACTAACACACCATTATTTTTTAATTTTTCCAGTACCACTTTTTCTTCAGTTATAGCCAATTCTCGTTGCGTTATTGCAGACGAGGAGGCCGCACTCAAAAACTGCTTCTTTTGTTCAGTGGTTAGTGTGGAAAATGTATTTTTGTTACATATAAGAAGTGCCATCCCAAGGAGGTGGTTAGTTATAGATAAGTAGCGATGGTAATGATGGAGTTGAAAATTATAAAAATTAGTGAGAGCATTTTCCTGTGCAATTTTTTCCCCACTTTTTATTCTGCTTAGATACTCACTTACCTGCAGCATTTCTGCTTTGAAACCTAAAGATGCAAACATTTTTAGATGCAAATCATTAAGAAGAGTTCTAAATAGTAATCCTTTACAATCTGCCAAAGTTTTTATTGGATATTCGTGGTTGGAAAAATGGCGAAACCCATAGTCCCAAATGGAAAGAAGCGTTAAATTGTACTTTTCTGAAACTTCAGCTGATATTTGTTCTTGGTAAGGGCTTTCAATCAGATTGTACGCTTGTTGTCTATTTTTAATCAAAAAAGGTATATCAAAGATATAGAGTTCAGGTATTTTTTTTGCAAAATAGCTACTTGATATGTAGCCAACATCGTAGACACCGTCAGATACTAATTTGATAATTTCTTCGGGTGCTTTACCTATGTCCATAATATTAAAAGTAAATTCCGTTTTGATGTTGGGGGTTTCATTAGCTAGTGACTTGCCAAAAATATTTAGGCTCTGGCTTAATATGGATCCTTCAGGCTGATACCCAGCTATTTTTATACGTTTTTCCACGTCTAGTTAATTTCTGTAAGTGGGGTCTTGTTTTTCTAATTCGCGAAGTGCGGCTGGCCAATCATCCAGGGCTCTTCCCTTTGTGTGTTGGTTGTATTGTTCGGCTACATAGCGACACATATCCTCAGA
>CENY01170501.1_pt1 | contig 12627 bp, 9 predicted proteins | sample 356181 | NCBI WGS metagenome assembly CENY01 (sample SAMEA2619840, study PRJEB7988) | marine metagenome | isolation source: saline water (ENVO:00002010), including
AGAGGAAGATGACATGTATTATATACATCCCGACGAATGTATTGATTGTGCTGCATGTGAGCCAGTTTGCCCTGTGACAGCTATTTTTGCGGAAGAAGATGTACCAGCAGAATGGGATAGCTATACAGATTTGAATTACAAATATTTTGATGTAGAAAGATAGTCTAATTAGAAGCAACTTTTTGATTTAGAGCTTGGTTTATATATAAAAGTTAGACCCTATGTGTTCGATAAAAATCGATCAAATAAACGTTACTTGTTAGCATAGTCAGTCAGGTTGGAGTTACATGAGTAGTAAGCGTGATTTATCAGATTTAATTTCAAAGAAAATCTTGAAAACTTCGTCTGGAGATTATACTTTTTATTCAATACGAACGCTTGAAGAAGCTGGCTTTATTGATATAAGTAAAACTCCTTATTCTATTAGGGTATTATTGGAAAATGTACTGCGTAATTCAGATGGTGGTCCAGCAACTTTCGACCATGTGAAATTAGTATCTTCATGGAGGCCAAATAATAAACCCACTAGTGAGTTCCCATACATGCCTGGGAGAGTGGTTTTGCAGGATTTTACAGGAGTACCTGTAGCTGTAGATATTGCTGCAATGAGGGATGCAGTCGCAACATTAGGTGGAGACGCATCTATAATAAATCCTATTGTCCGGTCAGACATGGTTATAGATCATTCAGTCCAAGTTGATCATTTTTCTGTTAATAATGCACTTGATTTAAATATCAAAAAAGAATTTGAAAGGAACACAGAAAGGTACCAATTGCTAAAGTGGGCTCAGAATGCCTTCGATAATTTCAACATTGTTCCTCCAGGTACAGGTATAGTTCATCAAGTTAATTTGGAATATCTAGCCGAAGTTGTCCTCAGTAACACTAATGATCAAATTGGATTGGCTTATCTTGACACATGTGTTGGTACTGATTCACATACAACGATGGTTAACGGATTAGGTGTGTTGGGTTGGGGTGTTGGTGGAATTGAAGCAGAGGCTGTAATGTTAGGTCAGCCATACTATATGGTTGTTCCTGAAGTGGTCGGAGTGCGCTTAACTGGTAATCTTCCTGAAGGATCAACAGCTACAGATCTAGTACTTTCATTAGTTGAAGTTTTAAGGTCGGTGGGAGTTGTTGAAAAATTTGTTGAATTTTATGGCCCAGGGTTAAAAGATTTACCTTTAGCAGATCGCGCTACAATAGCGAATATGGCACCCGAGTACGGAGCGACATGTGGATTTTTCCCAATCGATGATCAAACCTTAAGATATTTGAAAGATACAGGTAGAGAAGGGTCTCTTATTGAATTAGTAGAAGGATTTGTGAAAGATAATGATTTATATTACGATGAACAAAATGAGCCAGAATATACTACTAATATTCATTTTGATATATCTAAAGTTGTACCTTCAATGGCAGGTCCAAAGCGGCCTCAAGATAAAGTTCCATTAAATCAAGTTCCAGAGAATTTTAGCAACTCATTTGATAACATACCAAACGGGAATCATAAAATAACTATTGATAATGAAGAAGTTATTTTAGGTGATTCATCTGTGGTGATTGCTGCTATTACGAGTTGTACTAATACTTCTAATCCTTCAGTAATGGTAGGAGCTGGTTTGTTAGCCAGAAATGCCAGAAACAGAGGTTTAAAAAGGAAGCCATGGGTGAAATCGAGTTTAGCGCCTGGTTCTACCGTAGTAACTAGATATCTTGAAGCTGCTGGTTTAAACGAGGATTTGGATTACTTGGGCTTTAATACGGTTGGGTATGGATGTACTACATGTATTGGTAATTCAGGACCATTACCGGATCCAGTATCGGAATCAGTATCAGCCAATGATTTAACAGTTGCTGCGGTTCTGAGTGGTAATCGTAATTTTGAAGGTAGAGTACATCCTCAAGTTAAAGCAAATTATTTAGCTTCTCCAATGTTAGTTGTAGCTTATGCTTTAGCAGGTAGAGTAGATATGGATATAGTAAATGAACCAATAGGTCAAGATGAATTTGGAAAAGACGTTTTTCTTAAGGATGTATGGCCATCACAAGAAGATATATCTAATACGATATCTTCTTCGTTAACCCCTGAGATCTTTAGGGAGCAATATGGTGCAGTTGTTGATGGGCCAGATGAATGGCAGAACTTGGATACTTCTTCGACTTTAAACTTTGCATGGGATGGGGGATCAACTTATATACAAAAACCACCGTATTTTGATAATTTTTCAAAAAATCCATCATCGAGGCCCGAGATAACTGGTGCTAGAGTTTTAGTGTATTTAGAAGATTCTGTTACTACTGACCATATTTCCCCAGCTGGTTCTATACCTCCCAAGGCACCAGCAGGACAATTTTTGTTGAGTAGTGATGTTCCTCAACATGAATATAATTCGTTTGGTTCTAGAAGAGGAAATCACGATGTAATGGCGCGCGGGACTTTTGGGAATATTCGTCTAAGAAATAAATTGACTCCTGACATGGAAGGAGATTGGACTAAACATTTTCCAAGTGAAGAAGTTATGAGGATATATGACGCTTCTGAACAATATAGGTCCGAAGACGTTCCTTTAATTGTTATTGCTGGAAAGGAGTATGGTACTGGAAGTTCTCGTGATTGGGCTGCCAAAGGTCCTATGCTTTTAGGTGTAAGAGCTGTAATAGCTCAAAGTTTTGAAAGAATTCATAGGTCAAATTTGATTGGCATGGGGGTTTTACCTTTAGTATTTGAAAATGGAGAATCTGCTGAGTCTCTGGGGTTGGAAGGAACCGAGACTTTCGAAATACTTGGTGTTGCTAATAACGTTAAGCCCGGATCTAAAGTTAAAGTTAAAGCCGTTTCAAATTCAGGAAAAACAACCGTGTTTGAAGTTTTAACTAGAATTGATACAGAAATTGAAAATCAATATTATAGGCACGGAGGGTTGTTGCCTTACGTGTTACGCCAAATGATGTCGGAATCCAGATAATAGAATAAATCAATATCTGATTTTATTGAAAACTAGGCTTTGTACATAGTCCTTAAACAACGAGTACATACCGATAATTGTTTGTTTATTCCGTTTATATTAACAGTTGCTTTTTGGGTGTTAACTTGCCATTTGGTCCTTGTTCTTCGCTTAGAATGGCTTACGTTATTCCCTGATTGGCTTGATTTTGAACAAATTTGGCATCGTGCCATAATATCACTTTATCCTTTCTTACCCTCTAAACATATCGTTAATTGTTAAGTTAACTTAATTGCTCAATTAATTACTGTATTAGATATTTATATGTCAAAAGTAAATGCTACCATATGATGAAAATTTGAACAATCATATCGATATGGATAAAAAATCAAAAAATATATTGAATGGGGTAACCCTTGTAGAGATGTTTTCAGTGGCATTATCTAAACTTGAGGAAAATATTGAAGCGGTTAATTCTTTAAACGTTTTTCCCGTTCCTGATGGTGATACTGGCACCAATATGGTATTGACCTTGAAATCAGTCGTTGAAGCTGCTCAGAATGGTACAGTCGAATCTGCTGGAGAAGTTGCAAAAATATTTTCAAAAGCAGCTTTAAACGGAGCAAGAGGTAATAGTGGCGTCATTTTATATTCATTTATTAAAGGGTTTTCTTTGGGTATAGGTGACTCAGCGGAATTAAATGATTCTTTATTTGTAAAATCACTTGAACAATCTAAAATATCGTCATATAAATCAGTTAGTAAACCTGTCGAAGGTACAATGTTAACGGTGATATCCCGTATCTATGATATAGCATCTAAAAGCCTCTCAGATGTATCAGGTTTAAAAGAATTATTAGAAATAATTGTTAAAGAAGCAAACAAAACTGTTAAAGAAACACAGTTTATGTTGCCTGTGCTGGAAAAGGCGGGAGTCGTAGATTCAGGTGGTTATGGGTTGCAATTGATTTTAGAAGGGATGTATCAATACACTGCTGGATTGTCACAATTTGAATCATTAGATGTTGGTAGCAAAGTACCAGATTTGTCATCGAGTGCAACATCTGGATTACTAGACTCAACAAGTGGTGATTCTGGATTCATGCAAAGTGGACAGAACGTTGACGATTTACACAATATAGAAAAAGACGATTATGGTTATTGTACTCAATTTTTGGTTGCAGGTAATAAACTTGATGTTGACGCAATTAGGGAAGATATAAGTAAAATCGGATCTTCGACTGTTGTAATTGGAGATGTAAATAATGTAAGGATACATGTTCATATAGAAGACCCTGGGTCAGCTATATCTTTTATGATTTCTTATGGGGTTATAAGCGAAGTATCTATTCAAAACATGGATCAACAGCATGAGGAATTTAGGGGTAAAATACCAACTCAGGTAAATGGTTTCTCAATAATTGCTGTAGCTGCAGGATCTGGTATTTGTGAATTATTTAGACAATATGGTGTAGATGCTATTGTAGAGGCGGGTCAAACTAGTAATCCATCTATAAAACAATTACTTGATGCTATAGACAAAGTTGATTCAGAAGAAGTTGTTTTATTACCAAACAATTCAAACATAATATTATCAGCAAATGAAGCTGCAAAATCTTCTGATAAAAATGTTAGTGTGATTCCATCTAAATCGATACCGCAAGGAATAAGCGCCCTGTTAGCTCTTGATAAAGAAAAACCGTTGGAACTGAATTTGCCATCTGCATTAGATGTTATTGAAGATATTTGTGTGGGAGAAATTGCTAAGTCTGTTAGGCCGTTTAAGATAGATGGTGGAGCGGAGATTGAAAAAGGAGAATATTTAGGAGTATTGAATGGTGAAGTAGTGGTTGGTGGTAAGGATCTAGTTCGAGTTGCCTTGGATCTGATAAGAAAGGGACTTACCGACTCTTTTGAGTTAGTTAGTATATATTGGTCAGATTCTGTGGGTTTAAATTTGGCGGAAGAAATAAGTAATGCTATAGCTGATAACTTTGAAAATATAGATGTTGAAATTTTTGAAGGAAACCAACCAATTTATGACCTAATTATATCGATGGAGTGATATAGTGATTTGGTTAGGGTACTGCAAAGAACTTTGTGAGTATAGTGTAGGTTAGTTCTTTTAAGGGTTGAGTAAAATAAATAATTTAGAGGAGGTTTAACTTGGGTGTAAAAATAATAACGGATAGTACTTCTGATATACCGGAATCGGTTGTTTCCGATTTAGATATAGAGGTGGTACCTTTAAATATACACATTGGACAAGATGATTTTAAACATGGAGTTGATATTGGTACCGATGAATTTTATACCAAACTATTGACTGGTTCCCAGTTGCCTAAAACTTCTCAACCATCTCCGGGAGAATTTTTGGATGTATACAATAAATTTTTAGATAAATCAGATGCTATAGTTTCTATACATGTAACCTCAAAATTGAGTGGTACTTATAACTCAGCGATACAGGCCAAAAGTGAATTGAATACAACTAAGCCAATTGAAATCGTAGATAGTGCCACTGTTAGCATGGCTTTGGGGTTAATTGTGATAAGAGCAGCTAAACTAGCAAAAGAAGGTGGAACTCTAGAACAAGTTGTGAAAGAAATAGATGAGTGTTCCCGCAAGTCTGAGGTTCTCGTTGTGCTTGACACTCTGGAGTATCTTGCAAAAGGTGGTAGGATTGGAAAAGCTAGTGCACTAATTGGATCGATTCTAAGTGTGAAACCTATTTTGACCGTTGCAGATGGTGTTGTAGATACTTTTGGTAAAGCAAGAACATTTACAAAAGCTATGAATAGTCTGGAAGAAGCTATTAAAGGATTTACTCCTGTTACAGATATGTCTGTGTTTTATAGTACAGATAAGAACATATCAGATGATATGATTGACAGATTATCTGGCATTGTTGAAGCTGATAGATTGGTGGTTTCTCGTATAGGTCCTACAGTTGGTACTTATGCTGGGCCAAAGGCTATTGCTGTAGCAGTTATAAAGGAATAATATTCGGAAATTTTGGATAGAGTATTAGCTTTTATTTAAAGGATGTTTCTACTTGGCAATGTGTGAACAAGGAACTTTCCAATCGACTAAGTTAAATACATTTAAGAATATACTTGAACAGGAATTAGATTCTGGGTTTGATGATAGCGTAGTTATAGGCGGGGTAGATGCATTTATTGATAGATGGAAGATAGAACTTTCATCGGGATTAGGTGAGTTGCCTTGTTATTCAAAGCTTTCAAAACCAAAGCGTAAATTATGGATTTCTAGTATTTTGAAAAAAATTTCGGAAGCCAACGTTGGGCAACATTTGAACAAAACAAATTCCAAAAGCCTTAACAATAAAGCCAATAAGATTCAAAAAAAATCGACTAAACTGACTGATAGTGTGTACCAGATCGAAGGTATGACTAGAAGAAATATTTCAGAATCTGAATTAGCAAAACTAAATATAAATAATATTAACGATTTATTGTATTTTGTTCCTAATCGCCACAATGACTTTGGGGATATCCGTAAAGTATCAGATTTACAAGATGGACAAGATCAAACTATCATGGCGAATGTTTGGGAAGGAAGTGTGAAAAAGATTAGGCCAAGGTTATGGTCTATAAAGGTAATTGTTGGTGATGACAGCGGTAATGTTTCATGTAATTGGTTTAGGCATGGATATAAGAAACCATATTTGCTAAGTGCATTTAAGCCTGGCACTAAATTGGTTATAAGCGGTAAGACAAGTTTGTTTGCTGGAAGAATAACCTTTCAATCTCCTGAATACGAATTGGTTAATGAATCGGCTGACTCTTTGGTTCATACAAGTGGGTTGGTGCCTGTATACCCAATAACTGAAGGTATAACGCAGAGACGTATTAGAACTGTTGTGAAAAGGGCAGTTGATTCTATGGCGGATGAAGTCAATGATCATTTGCCAAATCACTTGAAAAAAGAATTGAAATTTATGAACCTTTCTAGTGCTATAAAAAACATACATTACCCAGATTCTATATTGCAGTATAACGAAGCGAGAAGAAGATTGGCTTTCGATGAGTTTTTTGTTCTTCAATTAGCTGTTTTAATGAGGAAATTGTCTTTAAAGACAGAAAATCATTTTTTAGATCTTAATATAGATTTAAACAAAATAAATGGCTTTATTGATTTGCTTCCCTTCAAACTAACGGATTCACAAAATTTGGTGATTGAGGAAATTCTCCATGATTTAAATAGTCAGGTAGTAATGAATAGATTGTTGCAAGGAGATGTAGGTAGTGGCAAAACAGTTGTAGCGCTCGTTGCTATGCTTGCATTAGTTTTTGATGGATATCAAGTAGCATTGATGGCACCAACTGAAATATTGGCGCAACAACATTATGCTACTTTATCGAGATTATTGTCATCTGGTCACATTATCGAAAGAGAAGAAAATTATATTGTTTTGAAGTTGCCGGATTTTGACAAAACTATAACGATGGGGATATTGATTGGAAGTATGAAGCAATCCGCTAAAAAGATTATTGTTGAAAAATTGAATCAAAAAGAAATCAATATAATAGTTGGTACCCATGCTTTAATTCAGGATGATGTCAATATTCCCAATATGGGCTTAGCTGTTGTCGATGAACAACATAGATTCGGAGTGGAACAAAGGTCAATTCTTCGAAAGAAAAGTGATAATCCTCACATGTTGGCTATGTCAGCGACTCCTATCCCTCGGTCTTTGAATTTGACTGTGTATGGAGATTTGGATATATCGATATTGAATGAATTACCACAAGGTAGAAAGGAAATTAAAACTCGCTTCATAAACGATGAAGACAGGTTTAAAGCATATGAATTTACTAGGCAACAAGTACAAAAGGGTAGGCAAGCTTTTGTTTTATGCCCGCTCATTGAAGAATCTGAAGTGTTGCAAACCAAAGCTGCTACTGAAGAGTATGAAAAGCTTGTATCAGACATTTATCCTGAATTCAATGTGGGATTATTGCATGGCAGGATGAAGTTAATTGAAAAAGATGAAGTAATGATTCAATTCCAAAATCATGACATTGATATTTTGGTATGTACTCCAGTGATTGAAGTAGGAATTGATATCCCTAATGCAAGTGTGATGATAATAGATGGAGCGGATCGGTTTGGATTAGCTCAATTGCACCAAATAAGAGGTAGGGTTGGGAGGGGTCAGTTTCAAAGCTATTGTATTTTAATTGCTGATGCCCCGAGTGAAAATGCTCAATTTAGATTAAAGTTATTAGAAGGTAGTAATGATGGATTTGAACTAGCTGAAGAAGATTTGAAATTACGTGGTCCAGGTGATTATCTGGGAACTAGGCAGAGTGGGTTACCAAATTTTAAAGTCGCACAAATTAGTGATTTTGAAATTTTGCATCAGGCACGTGAAGCAGCGTCAAAACTTCTGATTCGTGATCCTAAATTACAACATAAAGATAATTTTGATTTAAGCAAATTGGTAATAGGATATGAAGAGAGATTGTACTCTGATATCAACTGAAGTTTATCTTTTTCAATCTGCTGTCACGGCTGCTAGCATTACTACTTAATTATCGAAGTTGACACTTGTATTTTCCGTATATAAGATGAATCTGATGGACCTTTAATAAATCTAAAGTAAAACTACCAGGATAAATCGATAAACTAAATGGTTGATTACAAGAAAAATGAATCTAAAGATTGGGCTAAATCATATTTAAAAGGCCAATGGTCTACTTTAGTAACTCCATTTACCCCCGATGGATCTCTAGACGTTGATGGATTAATATCCAATATAAGTCATATATCAGACCTAGGTGTTTCGGGTTTAGGCTGCACTTGGGGGATGGGTGAATTTTGGAGCTTAACACTAGAAGAAAGAATGAAAATTTATGACCTAGTGGCCGAACATGCAGGAGATAAACTGCATGTAGCAGCTCATGTAACGCATTCAAGTGTTCAAGATATGTTGAACCTTGCAGAAAAAGCTCAAAATACAGGATTTGATTTATTGATTGTTACATCACCATATATTGTAGCTAAAAGTCCAAGCCAAGTGTTTGAGTTTGTCTCAAAGTTAGCTGAAAATACAGATTTGGCTATAATGTTCTACAATTCTCCACAGTTCGGGATAGTTTTGCAACCTGAATGGTTAAGTAAAGTTTCTGAAATCCAGAATGTTGTTGGCGTTAAGGAGGCTAGTTTCGATAGAGAACTTTCAATAAACACCCATTTGTTAATTGGAGATAAGGTAGTAATTAGTACTCCAGATGAATGGATTTTTTTCAAAGGGAAAGAGATGGGTTTTGAACAGCAAGTAATGTTTGCAAATACATCTGATTGGAGATTCGATACGAAAGAAAATAATTACTATGTGGATTTTGTTAATAATGCAGTGAAAGGTGATTTGAACGAAGAGTTCTATGAAAAATATATAAAACCGATTAAAGGCGTCTCTGATAAATGGTGGATGAAAACAGTACAAAAAAACAACGGAGTTTTACCTGTTTCATTATGTAAATATTGGGGAGAACTTATGGGTATGGCAGGTGGTCCACCTAGATTGCCACTTTTTGATTTAAATGATGAAGAAAAAAACCAATTGGAAATTGATATATCTAATGCGAGAAAAGAAATTATGATTAATGTTAAGGATAAAGTCTAATGTTACTAATGGTTAGTGTTCAAAATATGGAAGAGGCGAAACAAGCTCTTAAGGGAAATGCAGACATAGTCGATGTCAAAAATCTTCAGGAAGCTTTGGTGGGTTCTGCTCATCCTTGGTTAGTGAAAGAGGTTAGGGATTATGTACCCCAAGAAACTCATGCAAGCGTAACTCTAGGAGTTGTACCTAATCAAGTTGGTACCGTTGCAATGGCTGTATATAGTGCTGGATTACTTAATGCGACGTCAGTGAAAGTAGGTTTTATGAAAACTGAATACCAAATGGCTGTTGATATTTTATTGGCTAGTAAAGAAGCATTGAATGGTACAGAAACTAAATTGATTGGTTCACTTTTTGCCGATAATGAACTTTATGATGGATTAGATCCAAATAAAATGGTAGATTTAGCTAAAGATGGTGGATGCGATGGTTTTTTGATAGATACTCTAACAAAAGATGGAAGGAATTTATTTGACTTTATGTCTGAAGAGGTTTTGACAAATTTTGTTTATCAAGGTAAATCAATGGGAATAAGCACAGCGTTATCCGGACATCTTCGTCTTGATAATTTAGATGAATTAGCTAGGATTAATCCTGATATAGTGGGTGTTAGAGGAGCTGTTTGTTCAAAAGGAGAGAGAGACAATTCTGTTTATTGGGAAGCAGTTGCTAATTTTCGTAAAGAACTCAATTTACGCGAGTCAGGAGAAATAGCCGTAAGAGATTTAGATGATTCTGCTAACAGTATAAATGGTGATGAATGGATTGTAATTGATGGTACTGGTAAGAGTTGTGCAAGTATAATTTTAGAACTGTCTGAACAAGTCGAAAGAGATACGCTTTCATTTGTAGAGGTTGTTATGCCAGATGTTCTTAACACTTATGACGTAATTGTTTGGGCACAAAAAGGTGGCCATAAAGTAATATCGCAACGTAAGGAAAATAATGGGTCTGTTCGAATTTTAGTGCAGCCAAGATGAAAGGTAGATAAGTCCAAATTCATAATAAATAGGTAATTATTAACAGATATATTGTTATGGCTGAAGTAGCACAAATAATAGGTATTATTAGAGATATAATATTAGTTTGTGTATTGGTATTTGTGCTAATTGTATTGTTACGTTTGAATAGAAGATTATTGTCTGTGTTTGAATCTTTGGATAAACTAACTGCTAAGCTAAATGATTTATCTGATGGGAAGCAAATGGCGTATAATTTTGGTAAAGTAATTTCTTTTGTTGCTGGCATTTTTGGTAAACGAAATAAAGATTGATAAATTAAGGAGGGTATAATGGCTGACAGTGGTGGTGGTTTTATTACGGGATTTTTATTTGGTGGGATAGTAGGAGCTGCTTTTGGTTTATTGCTTGCGCCTAAGCCAGGTCAAGAAACCAGAAATGAACTTAGAAATCAATCAGATATTATTAGATCTAAAATGGAAGATATAGGTACTGCAGCAAGGGATAGACTTGCTCCAGCAGTAGATGAAATTAAAGACAAAATTGGACCGAAAATAGATGAAGTTATTAGTAATCGCAGACAATCATCAGGAAGGTCTGAAGATGCTATAGAGTTAGATGACGATTTTGAAGAAGAATTTGGTTTGCCAAAGCCTTAGAAGATCAAGTTTTATCTTCATTGATTTTAAATCTAGGATAAGAACCAAATAGCCTAAACATCGAAGACGATTTTTTAAGAGCAGAAAGCGCTAGTTGAACTTTAGGTTCATCTCTATGGCCTAGTAAATCTATAAGAAACATGTATCTCCCGAGGGATTCTCCTGTTGGTCGGGATTCGATTTTACTCAAATTTATATCTCTTGAAGCGAATTCTCCTAAAGATTCATAAAGGATTCCAGGTCGGTCAGATTTTAGCTCAAAGCATATAGACGTTTTATCATCTCCAGTTGATTTACTGTCTTTGTTCGATAGTATGGCAAAACGAGTAGAGTTGGATTTGTTGTCTTGGATATTTTCACCGATTGTAACCGCATTATTAAGTATTGATGATCTCTTGGTGCCTATTGCTGCACTTTCGTTTTTTGATGTGTCAAGCATTTGTTTGACTGCCAAAGCAGTACTCATAGTTGCCGTGATTTTTGCATTTGGTAAGTTCTCTGAAATAAATGTTTTACATTGTGCAATAGCTTGTGGATGTGAATATATATACTTGATGTCATTAAATGCTACTTGAGCTTTCGTAATCAAATAATGATTTATTGGTATTATCAACTCGTATTTGATTTTAATATTTTTATGAAATATTAGAACGTCCAATGTTTCGTTTACCGACCCAGCAAGACTATTCTCTATTGGAGCCATACATTCTTCAGCTTCCCCTGTTACTATTGAATTTACAGCGTCTCTTATTGACGGGAAAGGTATCCTGATAGCAGATGAATTGTAAGCAATACATGCTTGCTCTGTATGTGTTCCTTCTGGACCTAAGTACGCCAGAGTTTTAGACTTGGGTTTCATATGGGCCTGACACCAACATTTCTCTTATTTGATCTTCTATATCTGCAGTCGTTACGGCTACGATTTGATCTCCTGGCTTAATCATCGTTTCCTCAGTCGGATGAGAAGTAGAACCATCAGTCGTGATTACCAAATAGGCCTCTATGTGGTTCAATAAGTTTGTGTCACCTAATCTTACTCCGTGTAGTCCAACTTCTCTTGGTATTCTTATGGATATTATAGATTTATCTGTTTGTTCCGGTATAGGCATTAGATGTTTTAGTCCTGGTACAGAAAATGATTCCATTAGTTCTTTAAGAAGAGTTTCATTTATGTTGATTATTGTGTTTATTCCCAACAAGTTAAAAAGTTCTATTTTGTCAGATTGATTTAATACAGCTATAGTTGTTATGGCATTATCAAGTTCTTTGGAATAATCAATAGCTAATTGACATGCTATTAGGTTGACGTAATCATGTGGAGTAGTGGCAATAATTGTATCGCAACGTGTTATGCCAGCGTTAGTGAGAGAATCCCAATTAGTGCCATCTCCGAGGACAGATACCAT
>CENY01057469.1_pt1 | contig 12581 bp, 7 predicted proteins | sample 356181 | NCBI WGS metagenome assembly CENY01 (sample SAMEA2619840, study PRJEB7988) | marine metagenome | isolation source: saline water (ENVO:00002010), including
TGCTGAGACTGGGGCGATTTGGGAGTATTATTTGTTGCAACTTGGGGTTGAGATATTTGTGGTTCTGGTGTTGATATAGGCGCACGTGCGGGTTCTAACAAATTATTTTGTGAAGGTGAGGGAACAACATTATTTGTAGAAATTTCTGATGTGAAAGCTGAGGCTAATGGATCTAAGGTATTTGTTGGCGGAGGAGTGGGGGACACAATTTCTATTTCTTCACCAAAACCAGTCATAGCAGCATCAAAAGCAGATTCAAAGATACTACCCCCCACTGCATTCCCTTTTCCACTATCTGCTATAGGTTTACGAAAAGTCTCTGCTATTCGCATGTCAGATGAATGAGGGCCTAATTCAGATTTTTTAACACCGTCTCCAGCATCATGTTCTATTTTGAATAACCAAGCGCCTGAATCATTAGGGACGAAATATGAAAAATCTTCTCTCATACCTGGTGAAATAACGCCTGCGGACTCGTAAGGTTCAACCCCGCCACCATCCATTGTTCGCATTTTGGTATTTACTATTCTAGTTTCATTGACGCCTTCGTTGGTAACTTCTATGACTATTCTTAGTGCATCCCTGTCATCATCATCAATATCTTCTACAACACAATGAACACGTATCTTTAACGCTCCGCTGTTGATAACAGTGCCCTCAATCATTGTCTCACCAATACTCCGACTATAGCACCATTACTTGAAGCGCACCCTCTTAAGGGCATATGATAAAACCTCATTTCAAATGCTTACGATTCGCTGGCGACAATGAATTACCATCTACCACAATTGAAGCAACTACTAAATCGATAGAACTTTGGTGTGTGTGTCTCCTATGAATTCGCATCATATCTCTAAATCCAAACCATAGCCAACCAATTACTGGGAGTGCATAGCAAATTTTTCTCAATGCTCGTCTATCCCAATCCATTCGTGTTAATGGACCACCATCAACTTTGACAATCGCTAAGCCCAGCCAACGCTGAGCTAGAGTTCTAGAAAACTTAATTCCTGTATATTTATGATAGAAATAATTGGACCCGAAGATCAAGAACCAATCTACAATAAATAATGTAGTAGATTTACCACCACCCGTTAACAATGAAATATTGTATGCTTGGACAATACTCGCCGCTTGACCACCAAGAATTGAAGTTAAAAGATATAAAACACCCATTACAAAAATTGTATCCAAAATGTAAGCAAATGCGCGCGTCCCAGTACTAGCAAAAATTGTACCTTCTGGAATTGTAACATTACTAGAATCTTCTTGAACAGCCATTTTAGCAGGATTTACATTTCCACCTTGATGATGAGAAATTACGGGCTCGCCATCACTCATTTAACCACCCTCAACCACTTTGGAGGACGTGCCACGCCTCAAGTTTTCTCTCACGTGCCCAATCAAGCCAACTCTCCCAATCAACATCATGACGTAAGGTATTAGGGGAACCAACTACAATTAATCCTCGTTTAGACCTAGTTAAAGCAACATTCAATCTCCTATGATCAGACAAAAATCCAACCTCTCCATTTTCATTTGCCCTTACTGTTGATAAAATAATAACTTCCTTTTCCCTACCTTGATAACCATCAATACTACGGATTTCTAATCCATCTGATTCATCATTGATTTCCCCGGCAAGTATCCCACGCCCATCTAATAAATCTGTTAATAATTGGACTTGGCCATTATATGGAGAAACTACACCAATATCCGAAGGATGTAAATCGCCCGGCGATAATAAATCATCTACAATTTTTACAACCCATCCGGCCTCATCACGATTAAGTCTAGACTTACCATCTGCTGCCAACTCTTCAGAACCGTCTATTGGAATAAATGCGACAGGAGCATCCCAATCAGGCCACAAAAACCCAGCAGGGGCCTGACGTTCTTGAGAAGAAACCCCATTTTCTAATTGATTATCGTAGTATCTAGCAGAAGAGAATTCAGAAATTACTGGATGCATGCGGTACTGAGTTTTCAACATTTGAGGCTCTAACCCTATTTCAACTAGGCGTTCGAACATACTAAGACGTAATCCATCATTTTCAGCCCGGTGTGAAATTACTGTTGGTGGAAGTTGCTTGTGGTCACCCACCAACACTATCCTACGACTTCCACGCATTATTGGAACCCATGTGGCTGGTTCAATTGCTTGAGTTGCTTCATCGATTAATATATTTGAAAATTTTCGGTTTTCAAGCATCATGTGCCCTACCCCAATACAAGTTGAACAAACAACATCTGCTCTTTCAATAACATCCTCAGTCATTGAATTTTCCAGAGCACGAATTTCTTTCCATCCCAATTTCAAATCGCGGTGGGCGAGACCTCTTTCTTTTCCTTTCAAAGCAGAAATTCTTCGTTGTAAATTTTCTTGCAGCCCGATTAATTCTCTGACTTCTTCCTGCAATGGGTGATCTTCAACCCTTGCCCTTACAGTTGCACCCCGTAATTGTGCTCTAACTTTAACGGGTTGACCAACTCTAATTGCATTTACACCAAGTTCTAATAAACCTTCTAATAAATTATCAACTGCAACATTACTGTCAGCAGCTGCAAGAATTGGCCCTGTAACCTGTTCTGACCAACCTTTCAAAATTCTTACAGCAGTATGAGTTTTTCCGGTACCTGGTGGTCCTTGAATTAAACTTAGTCTCTGATTCATTGCTGCATTAAAAGCATTAATTTGACTTTCATTTAAATCATGAGGAGGAGATACCTCTCGTTTCTTTACACCGCGGAAATTAGGACCAATTTTGGCAGACTCATTGATATCTCTAGGTCGCCCAAGCAACAAATCAGCGAGTTGGGTTGGAGGTTCATCTCTAAGAATCTCACGTAAAGCATCTTGCATCCTATCATGTGCAACACGATTGGCACCCCTATCAACTCTCCAGACACCTACTTTGATTTTGTCTAAGTTTTCTGAAACAACTACGGATAAAGAGTTTCTTTTCCTCAATAATACAATTCCTTCAATCGGGTTTTCTTTTAGTGGATCAGAACGACAAATCGTAACTATGTCTCCTTGAGAGAAGCGATGACTACCCAATGATGCTCCTTTACTAGCACTAAATCTAACTATTCTTTCTCCAAAAAGCCAACCATTATTTTTTGCCTGTAGTCCAACTAATGTATATCCGTGGGTAACCAATTTATGTTTGGACCATTTACGTAATCTGTCTTCTACTTGAGACATTTCATCTTCTAATTCCCACTTAATTAATTTTGAATATCTATTGTAGAAATCTTGTGCTCTAATAAATCTCGTAGTGGGCTCTAGAGAATTATCTTTATTGATAGAGGCATTATTATTGGGTTTGATTCGGCGAACCTCCCCTCTTTTATTACCCCCCACAATTACTCCGATGAACCTATTACCCTTCAACCTTCCAATAATACCAATAAAGAGAAGAAACAATTCTTCAATCATTTGATGGTGACTATTATACCTTAATCGTGCGCCGATAGATATTGAGGGAAATGTTCGGACGATGGCGTAAGGGCAAAGATGAGTCCGGTATTACTTGCCCATTATGTGGTGAAGTTTCTCCAGACGATACCGTTGAATGCCCAAAATGCTACCATCAATTAGGAAAAAGCATTATTGAACAAAACGATGGCATTGATCAAGAAGTTAGCAGTTCATTATTTGATGAACTCCTTGCTGATGATGAAGATGAAGATGATGGTGAAATAGTTGATTGGTCTAAACACAGTTTTGAAATGGATGATGTAACAATTGATGTAAGTCAATATGAAGAAGATTCTGAATCTGTTTCACTTTCTGCAGCCCCAAATTTTGCTGCGATAGTAGATGATGTCCCTACAGCACTTAAGCAAGATACGACAGATTTAGATGATGGAGAATATGAATTAACTAGCAAAGATGCCCCAAAGAATGTAGAAAAATTCGTTGTCCCTACTGCTGTAAATGATACTGATCCTATTGACGAACCAGAACATAGAGTTGATTTAGTGGTACCATTACTACCATCAGGTGCCACTGGATTTAGTGATGATGAAGATGCCCCACTTTCAGACCCATCTGATGTAAAAGATGATGATGAAACTGGAGCCACTCAAACAAACTCTGGCATTTCTGTAGAAAACGCTGCTTCAAATGAGGCTCCGGCACCAGAGCGAAATAGCGCGAATGTAAAACCTACCATCCCCCAATTACCTGGATTAAAATCAACCGATGTGAATGGTGCAACAGCTCCCGCACTGCCAGCATTGCCCGCAATCCCAACTAAGGAATCAACCACTACTAAAAACTCCGGAGCACCATCTCTTCCTACTATGCCAACTAATCGACCTGACCCTGATGCTTTCAGCCAAACAGTTGATATCGACACAGGAAATTCTCAAGAACCCATAGTAAACGAAGTACCTAGTCGTGAAGGTGAAATGTGGCCTTGGCCACAACAAGATGCATATGATGATTTAACTGTCAAAAAGGCATTGAGACAAGTTATGGAATTAGTCAAGGCTGGAGATATTGCTAATGCAACTCGTAGCCTTGATAAATTAGGACCTCATTTAGGCGACCGTATTGAAATTCTATTTCATGTAGGAGTAGTCCTCAAAAAGATTGGACGAGAAGATGCATTGCGCACAATGCTAGAATCTGCCCGACGTCTTCACCCAGATGATCAGCATGTGGCCACGGCATTAACTAGTCTAGGAATGTAAATATTGAGTTAAACGTAATTATTACGATGCACTTGTTAAGTGGTGAGATTCATTACCATTGAATAAATGTGATTTATTTCTTGTTTTAGGGTTAAGTTTTTGGGAATACTGAACAACGGCTTAACGATGGCACTGGAAGGAATGGGGCCCATTCTACCCTACTACTGGGACAAATTTACACAAATCAATTTCCAGACAGGAGATACCTTGGGATTAACTTACATCATTTGCATACTCTCGATTTTGACACTTATTGTACTCTGTTTCTTAGCTATACTGATTCTCAAAGCACGAAGCCACGCACCGGAAAATCGCTTCATGGCAATTCTTCTATTTGCCGAAGGGTATCGGGTAATGGCCTCTTGGTACAACACATACCCTTTCAGTGCGGACATGTTGGACGTGATGCAATACTACCGAGTAGGGTGGTATTTCTGCTCACTTTTGTGTCTGTTCATGTACCTCTCCACAATTTCATTCTATCCAACCAAACGGTTGAATTTCATGGCAAATGAAAAGATCCGAAACAATCTTTGGTGGGCACTTCCGGTGTTCACTGCAATTCTCATCGGGGCTTTGATTTCTTCAAGTGGAAGTGTTGTAGGGGCCTTTGGTGGGAACTATCACATTGAGTGTAATGCTATTGATGAAGAAGTGATTCTTACTGCTACACCTGGTTCACCTCCAATCGAGGCAGGTTGTGTCGAGACTGAGGAATCCTTCCCTTATTCTTGGTTTGTACCCGGCAGTTCCGACGCCGGCAAACTTTTGCTTCTCGCCCCTCCCCTTTCCGCCATTGTTGCTGCCTTCCTAATGCGCGGCGCATGGAAACGATTTGATGAAGAAGACGGGATGGAGAATCAAGCGAATGAAGCTCGCTCGTTGTTCATTGGATTTGCTGGAAAAGCGACAATTAAGGGTTTACTAGTCATGTCTATCGTTTACATGACGGCACGATTCGGCGACTTCAATTTAGCTGACTTAGCTTCGATTGACGGAGACCTATTACCAATCTATCTGTATTGCCTATACGGATTTATGTTCAGCATCTTGCTCACCGGCATGTTTGAAGGATTTATGTTCAGTTATGCGATTCTTAAAAATGACATTCTCGGTATCGATGATACATTGCGAAGAAGCATGTCTTGGGGTGTCTTCGTCTTCGTCGGTGCTGTGGCTATTCTTATTGTTGCTGAATTATTGGAGGGCAGACTTCCATATGGAGGGGTTGCGAGTGCACTTGTCGTAGGTGTTCCGCTGACAGTTATGAGGAAGCCAATTTACAATACAATTAACATTCTCGTCTTCATCTTGATGCCCGAAGCATTCACCAAAGAAGAACAGAGTTACCTTGAAGCCTACGCCATGGTGATGGATGATGGTATCCTAACAGAAAATGAGAGGAAATTGCTGACTTTGCAAGCCAAGAATCTCGGATTGGACGAGGCGCGCGTTGAATACCTTGAATCATGGTATGCAGCATCATTGGAATCTTCTGGTGAAGAAGAATAGTATCACAAGAACAAGCATTAGGGTTTACTAATATTCTTATTTGGCGAAATCATAACACAACATGACTATTCGAGAACCATGATGCGGGCCATCCCAACTCTCGTAGTTGACAGCGAATTAGTTCTAAGACCCGCAGGCCCCATCCATCTTGAAGCATTAGTTGAAGCATTTGAAGAATCAATGCCCGAGGTAGTACATGGATTGCCTTGGTATGATATCAATGATGAAATGTTATCTCAACTAAACGATTATCTAATTGATGTTAACAATATGGGGAAAATTGGAAGGGCATATCATTGGGCTATTATAGATTCTAGAGATGATTCTTTTCTTGGTTTACTAGCCTTTGATAGATATACACGAACAAGAAGAGCACATTGGAATCTTGGTTATTGGGTACGCAAGAGTGCGTGCCGACGAGGGATTGCAAAACGAACATCAATTAGATGTTTAGACTGGATTTCAACTACTCAAGGCGGACCGACTGCGGTTGAAATTACAGTGGACCCGGAAAATACTGCTGGATTAGCAACATGTAAATCATTAGTGGATTTATTTCATGGAATCAGAGCACCAGAAGGTGATGGGAAAGTCGAAGTTGCAGGTAAATCACGAGAACATGTCACCTACATTTTACCGCGTTTACCAATCCCTGTATCTAAGGAATCTGATCAAGGCACAATTTGGCTTTCTATCGACACTGACGATTTATGCCACCACCCCAATAATTATGGTCACCCCACACGAACTAAAAAGAAAGTAGAAGAAACACATTATTCCATGACTGATACTCTAGAATTAGCATGGAAAGGGTTCATTAATTGGAGAAATAATGCAGGAAAAGGAATTCCAATAACTCTATTTGTTATATCTGAACAATTAGAAGATGAACGTTTTTCAAATCATTTAAGAAATCTATTACAAAGTGATAATTTAGTTACCATTGGAACACATGGACATAAACATCGTTGTTGGTCTGCTTGGCCCAAGGATCCTGAGAGGTTTCATCACGATTTGTCATTTTCAATTAGTCTTCTTTCACGTTTTGCAGGAGATAAATTTAGGCCTTGGTTTAGAGCACCTGGAGGTTATATTGCTCCATGGATGGCCGACATCATTAGTAGAGAAGGAATAATTTTGGATTCCTCAATTAATCATTCATTCCTTACTCGTAAAAAAGCGGGAGAAAAAAGAGATTGGCAGTCTGTAAGAAGCATTCTTTTCCGTAAAGGAATTGTAGAAAGAAGTTGGAAAACATGGGGTGGTATTCCTATAACTGGCCCTGCCCTAAGAATTCCTTTTTTGAAATTATTATCAAATTACCAATGGAAAAAAATCACTAAGAAATCCATTTGTGTTCAAGAAAACATACTAATAAATCAAAATTATCTAGTTGATTCATTATACTGGCATCTACTAGATTATTCAAGAAATAATGGGACTTGGGTTCCACCATTACACCACACACTAAGTTAATTTGAACAATTGTTATCTCCAAACGGTAATATGAGAACGCTAATTCGTGGCACACGACCCAAAGGTCGTCAGCCTTCAATGAAGTTAAAATTGGTGAGATTATGTCTGATATACAATATCCTGGAATTCCGACCACCACTGATGGTGCTGGAAATGTTGTATGGGTTGAAAGTCACATTACAGATGGGTCCTGTGCCTATCCAATTACCTCATCTACTACAATGGGAGTTGGATACAACTTAGAGGTTGCAAACGGCAAGGAGAATCTTTGGGGAACTCGTCTTGCATTTATCGAACCAGAATCGGAGCACTCCTCGGCCTCTGCTGCAGAGGGCTTTGCTGTTGCCGGGGGCAGAGTAACTAATTTCACCAGCGGCCAAGGGCTGATTTTAATGAAGGAAGTACTCTATGTCATCAGCGGAAAGCGCTTACCAATTGTTTTCCACATCGGCTCTAGGGCGATGACAAGTCAATCTCTGAATGTTCATGCTGGCCATGATGATATTATGGGTGTATCCGATACTGGTTGGGGGATTCTCTTTGCTCGTAATGCTCAAGAAAGTGGAGACATGGCTCTTATCTGTAGGCGAGCTGCAGAGAATAGCCAAACCCCATTCTTTAATGTTCAAGACGGTTTTCTTACTACGCATACCATTGAGAATGTACGTCTACTTGAACCAGAGATGATGAGAGACTTTGTTGGAGACCCCAAGACAAAACTTAGGAATTTGTTTGACCCATACCATCCAATCATGACTGGAGTTGTACAAAATCAAGACGCATACATGAAGGGTAAAATAGCGCAACGGCATTTTACTGATCAAGTCAAGCCAGCAATCATGGAAGCAATGCGAGAATTTGGCGACTTAACTGGTCGCCACTATGACCTCATTGAAGGCTATCAGATGGAAGATGCAGAATTTGCAATCGTCGGGATAGGTTCGATGATTGAAACCGCAACTGCTGTTGTGGATCGCCTTCGCGAAGAGGGGAGGAAAGTCGGTTGTGTTCATGTTACATGTTTCCGCCCATTCCCAGGACAAGAATTGGCACGAATGATTGGGGGGTGCAAATCCGTAGCCATTCTAGAACGAATGGATGACCCCCTAGCTGGCGATAATCCACTTACTGCAGAGACCAAAGCGGCACTCTTTGATGAAGGATTTAGCCCAAAGGTACACACTGGCGCCTACGGCTTAGGTTCACGTGATATTACTTCAGCAGATATCATTGCGGTATATGACTTGCTTGCATCAGATGAAAAGTCTCGTTACTTCACACTTGGTATTGATCACCCAACTGTTCTTGAGCGCACTCAAACAGTAGACGGGCGCCCAGAGGGATCTTTCAGTATGCGTGGGCATAGTGTTGGTGGATTTGGTAGCGTAACCACTAACAAGGTAATCGCCACAATATCTGCTGATTTATTTGGAAAATATGTCCAAGCTTATCCTAAGTATGGTTCAGAAAAGAAAGGGTTACCCACCAATTTCTATCTTAGTATAGCAGATGAACACGTACGCATTCACCACGAACTTGATATCCTCGATTTTATTGCTGTACAAGATGTAAATGCATTTTCTACCGGTAATCCTCTGAAAGGTCTCAAGGATGATGGTACTGTATTTATTCAATCAACTGCAGAAAGTCCAACAGAGGTCATTTCAAAATTACCTACATGGGCGCAAAATGAAATTAGTAATCGTAATCTCAATGTGCTTTACTTAGATACTGCCAAGATTGCAAGAGAAGTTAGTAGTAGTGCAGATCTTGTTGTTAGAATGCAAGGAATTGTGTTGCTTGGGATATTCCTCAAATCCACCCCATTTGCTCAAGGTATGGATGATGCAGAAATGTATCCTGCCATTGAAAAATCACTAAGGAAATACTTCGGAAAACGTGGTGAACAAGTGGTTCAAGACAATCTTACCTGTGTACGACGGGGTTATGATGAAGTACAACTTATCACCGCAACAGATATTGCTACAATGGAGGCGGAAACATGACCATTCATTTACCAACTGCCCATGATGAAGATTTCTTCGATAAAGATGATTTTGAGAAGCGAATAATTGGTGCTTACAACGACGGATCCGCCCCCGAATCCTTGCCTGCTGACACAGTACATGCTCGTTCAATTATTGGACCTGGTTCTGGCAAATTCCGAGATTTCTCATACATTGCTCCTGAAATTCCAGAATTCATTGCTGAAGCGTGCGTTGGGTGCATGGATTGTGTTACTATGTGTCCAGACACTGCGATTTTAGGAAAGGTGGTTGATGAGGAAACGCTTGACATAAATATTCAACAACTTCCAGAGGAAGATCGTTCTGAAATGGATCGACTATGGCCAAAGACTCGTAAATATTGGGATAATCGTGAGAAAAAGGGTCAGAAACCCGGGCGATTTGGAATTTTTATAGATCCATCAAAATGTAAAGGGTGTGCTGAATGTGTTACTGTTTGTGGCGACAAAGATGCATTAGCGATGGTTAGTAAGGAGAAGTTCGGTCTTGATCATCACCGAAGGTTATGGGATTTCTATCAAGCACTTGGCCCAACCGATCATGATTACATAAATGAGAAATCATTGATGGACATGATGCTTGCAGACGAGTCACTTCTCTATGTTGGTGGAGCTGGTTCGTGTGCAGGTTGTGGAGAAGCTACTGCGTTACGTATGATGACTGCTGCCACAGGATTCGTCTATGGTAAAGAAAATTTTGGAGTTGTAAATTCCACTGGTTGTTCTACAGTATATGGTTCAACATATCCGTTTAATCCATGGGATATTCCTTGGACCAATTCTCTATTCGAAAACGGGCCAACTGATGCAATGGGAGTTCGTGCTCGTTGGGATCAAATCGGTTGGGAAGATAAGAAACTCTGGGTTATCGGTGGGGATGGTGCTATGCTTGACATCGGTTTTGGCGCACTTTCAAGAATGTTATCTAGCGGCATGAACATCAAAGTCCTCGTCCTTGATACTCAGGTATATTCCAATACGGGAGGTCAAGCCTCCACTGCCTCATTTACAGGCCAGGACGCAAAATTTGCTGCACACGGTAAAGATATCCATGGCAAAACTGAACGACGCAAGGAAATTGGTACTCTAGCAGCCATGCACCCCCACGTCTATGTTGCTCAAACAGTTACCGCATTGCCCAATCACTTCTACAAATGTATCATGGAAGCAAATGAGTTTGACGGGCCTGCCGTTATTAGCGTATATACTACTTGTCAACCCGAACACGGTGTTGCTGATGATGCAGCAACTCGCCAAGCACGCTTGGCAGTAGACACCCGTGCATTTCCCATCTATGTCTTTGATCCCCGTAAAGGTCCACGAATGAGTGACAAGTGGAGTCTAAGAGGCAACCCGAGCGCAAGTCGTGATTGGCATCGAAAGAAGAATGAAGATGGCGAGTTTGAGGATATTATGTTCCGTGATTTTGCAATCACTGAAGGGAGATTCCGTAAACAATTCAAGAATGGTGAACCCAGCGAAGCCATACTTGCTTCTGAAGCGGATAGACTTTCCTTTTGGAATCGGTTGCAAGACTTGGCAGGGATAGAAAGAGAAATAATTGAATAATAATTAATTTGGATTATTTCACAAACATTAATCACCATAAATGATTAAAAAACGATGTTTATTTCATAATAATATAATTTATATTAAAAAAGTCTACCAATACAACCTCCCACTTTACTTATTATTGACTTAAGGACCAGCGATAGGCATGGCGAGGCGTAGCGTAGCCCCTATGATTTTGATTGCACTGATGTTAATGATGAGTTGGGGAACTCTAATTGATGCTGTGAAAGAGACCGAAAGTGAAAATATGATTGCTTTAGAAACTGAAGATGTGGTGTTTAGTGCATCTGACCCGGGACATGTTGTATTTTCTCAATATATCACATCTGATAATTGTGGTTATTGTTATCAATATGGTTCGCCAGCACATAACAAATTAAAGACTGATTATCCTGACAGATATGTCTATATTTCTTATCAATCACAATCTTACGGAGATACTGATACTACTAGAGCAGGAAATACAGCCAACTATAACTGGCCTTGGACAGCAAGTGGTGCACCCGATTCTTATTGGGGAGACCGTTTGGATAAGAGAGCAAGTGGGTGTGGCTCAAATACTTGTTATGATTCAATGTTCAGTAGTGGAGGAGGAATGTCTGCAGCAACTACAAGCCAATACAGTATGGGAGCAGGAGTTTCAGCAAGTGGGAGCAATCTAATCATTACTGTAACTTCACAATATGTAGGTAGTACTACTCCACCAACTAACATTTACCTATATGCTGCATTAACTGAAGAAACTTGTAATTCTTACCCATACTCTAATGGATATAAAGGACACAATTGCTGGAAATCATGGTTAACTTCTGGTGGTACATATAAATCACAGAGTAGTGGTTCTGGAAGTTCATTTGAATCTGTTTCACTTGGTGGAGGAAATCAAGTTTCATTTTCATGGACTGTGCCAGCAAGTTTGGTTAGTGGCGGCGTAAACAATGCAATGGTAGTTGCTGCTTTAATGACTGGATCCCCTAGCACAGGAGCTAGTAACGAACACACATTGTCAGCAATTGATAGTTCTATGAATCCAATGGATTTGTCTATTTCCACATTTACTTACACCAACTTAGATGCTCAATCTTCTGGATTCCAAACTGGTGACATTCTAAAATTAGATGCTACAGTTGAAAATTCAGGAACTGCTGATTATTCTGATGGTGGACAACTACAATTTTTCCAAATCACAAGTACCGGTAATGAAAATGCAATCGGTTCACCCGTCCAATTAAACTCTCTTAATATTGGACAAAGTCAATCAATTTCAGAACAATTTGACACAAGCGGTATC
>CENY01139366.1_pt1 | contig 12540 bp, 11 predicted proteins | sample 356181 | NCBI WGS metagenome assembly CENY01 (sample SAMEA2619840, study PRJEB7988) | marine metagenome | isolation source: saline water (ENVO:00002010), including
TGTAAGTGGGAAATTTTTGTCGTAGGCGATGGCCCGTATCTGGAAAAGCTGCGCGCCGAAGCTCGTCGACTCCTAGTAGATGTGACATTCACCGGCTACGTGCAAGGCCAGGAGCTGCTGGATCTCTATGCGTCGGCCAAGGTATTCGTATTCCCCTCGCTACAGGAAAACTTTCCCACCGTTTTAATGGAAGCAATGGACGCAGGGTGTGCAATCATCACCACGAAGGCCCGCGGCTGCGCCGAAGTGGTTGCAGACGCAGGCGTTAGTGTAACTCCCGGGTCTGCTGAGGACATACGCGCTGAACTCCAGCGTTTGATTTCCAATCCCCTGGAGATTGAACGGCTTGCCGTGAAAAGTCGGCGGCGCATAAAGGAGCTCTCATGGAAGCGCATCGCGCAAGACTATGAGGCCTGTTTGGGAGAAGCCTGCGAAATTGCGTTGCCGCCGTCTGTGCTCAAATTTCCATTAAACCCCGATCGGAAAGCTAACGACACGCCCCAAACCACCCCATGAACTGGCTTATTGACTCCGTCGTGCAGGTTTCGGTGGGATTCGCACACCAAGGAGTCGCCAGACTATTTCCATTTCGCCGGCAAACGCACAGGCCAGAAGTCGCCTGGGACATTGCAGGCATGCTGGCTGGGGTGTTGTTCGTTACGGCTTACTATTTATGCGCAGATCCAATAATAGCTTGGCTTTATGACTCATCTGCAATGGGCTCGTGGCACGAGCTGATTGCGCGTTGGCCGGCGGTTCTAATGTTTGCAGGCAATCTTATTTTGTTGGATTTTTGTATGTATTGGGCACACCGAATCTTGCACACATCCGCCTTTTGGCCGACACATGCATGGCACCATTCTTCGCGCTTCCTTTACTGGGCCTCAGGTTTACGCGGCTCGCTCGTACACGTTGTTCTTCTTCTTGCTAGCGCAACTATCGCCCATCTGATTTTTCCGCTGAATCCCGACTTCGGTGTCGCAGTACTGGGGTATTCGCTGTTCCACACCATCAACCAGCACTACCTGCACTCCAACATCTATTTGCCATATCAGCATGTGTTAGAGCGCGTCTTTGTGACCCCAAGAGCACACTTCGTGCACCATAGTAAAAACCCGAATCTCAGCAACAGTAACTATGGATTCGTATTTTCCATTTGGGATAGATTGTTCGGGACATTTACAGATCCCGCAAGTGTGCCCGAAGGTGACCCGCTAGGGATCGATTACGAAATCAGCAACCTGCGTTTGTTGATTGGTCTTCCCTCTCATTCTGATTGGAGAACAAGCCCCGTCGAACGTCCTGCCAAGTAAACGCCCCCCACTTTAAGCGAGCCAGACGGTATCGCCATGCCACCCAAGCCTCAAGCAAATTCCAGCGTTCAAGGCGCTCTCGCAGCCACGGACGTACAAGGTATTGCAAAACATATATGCACATGGGGCGAATTTTGAGCTGAACAAAATGTTGGTGATGTGTTTGGCGACTTGTGGCCGTCCAGCGCAGCTTGTTGGTTACAAATCCTCCGAGCAGGTCAAACTCACGCAAGTTCTGAGAGAAGCACGCTTCGAGCTCGATAGATTCCAGGAGTGTTCCTGGTGAGGCGCGATCATACTTTTGGTCATGGACGATCATTAGAGAGTAGAAGACATCTTCGAAGCGAATACCGAAGGTGGCGGCCACATCAACGCCATCTACCATTAGAAATCGTAACTGAAAGTCGCCTGACTCCGCGTAATGGCGAGCTAAGGCATAGTAAAAGGCGCGGTCGGCTATGGCCTTACCAACACCGGTATTGCTCGTAGCCTTCCAACTGCGACTCTCCAATGCGAGATATCGATCCAAGCCTGTTGCTACCTGACGCACGTTCGAAATCACCTCGACAGAAACGATCCCATGCTGTTCTAGCTGGCGCCTTGCGCGACGAAGATTCTGACGTAGCTTGCGTGAACGATTACCCAGGTATTCGTTGAATTGGCCATCCAGCTCAATGTAGGGGCACAGATAAACATCAGATGAGAAAAGCCTACATCCTATCCTGCGAAATTCTTTGCCTAAACGATCCGTTGCCGCTTCATTTACCGACTGCTCAAAGAAGCTGCACATGTCCCAATCTTCCTTGTGCGCTTCCAACCAGCGCATCAATACCTTGAAACAAATGGCAGCGTCGCGGCCAAACAAATGTCGAGCTCGATCCACCTGCGAAGGGCTGCCGATGAAACTCAGTTGCCGTGTCATCGAACCAGCCGAGTGGATCACCTTAGACATCAGCGGCGATATGCCGACAATGTCGTCGTCTTCGGTCAGGACAAGGACGTTGAGTTGCCCAATCATTCGGAAATGACGACACCAGAGCAACTGGTAATCAAAACTCTGAAATATTGTATGGTCCGGAGTTTCGCGCAGGAGCGTATCCCATATAGAGCGTAAGGAAAGAAGCTGTCTCGCAGTTTTCACTACCCTCACGCCGAATTGCCGCCCCTCGACTTCGGTCCTCCAGGAAACGTCCGGTAATGGGAGTGGCTTATCAACAGCGGCCGTTACGCCTTCCACCCTTTCCCAGCGCAAACCGTGAAGCCAGATCCCCCTGGCTTGTTCCGTAGTTGGACGCGATTCGGTTAGCTTGTATCCATTGCGAATTGCGAACGCCTGCAGGGCCGACCATCCATTTGCGGTCTCGGCCAGCGCTTCGGCTTCCAACGGTGCGCCGGGACAGTACGCATCCATCAGCTCGAAAAACCTCGTGATGAAATGCACTAGCTTGGAGCCGTATGACGGCAGAATGGCCAATTCTCGGAGGTAGGCTACAGTCTCTGATCGATCGCCAAATACACTTTCAGCTTTGATGTAACCAATGAGATACCCAACTAAACGGCGCCCATGGAACAGACCGACACTCAAGTTTTGGTGATTTTTTTCTGTGTCACCAAGAAGCTGTGCGAGTACCCTGGCCCCATCACGCACCGATCGCGCGAACAGTCTACGCTCCAGTGCGGCAATAGCGCCGGCGTCCTGCAGCGTCAGAGGTCGAAAATTTAGTGGCTTAATCAAGCTCCATCTCGATCCAGCTTCGCCCCGAGGACCTCACCAGGATTGGCAACCGGCGTTGGAATCCAATACTAGGCCCTCAAGGATGAATAATGGGTCGCCATCCTGTTTAAGCCAATTTTACGACACATTCGATCCCGGCTCCGTGATGCTGTTCTCGCTGGGCTATAACCCGGCCGCGGACTGCGAGGTGTCCGCCGTTCTCTCGCTCACCAGCTCCCTAAAATAGGCGCTGGTAGCGAGCAGCTGCGAATAGCTCCCGCTCACGCTCGCGTGCCCCGAGCGGAACAGCACGATCTGATCACAGCGGCGTGCCAGCGACGCGCGATGAGAGACAAAAATGAAAGTCTTGCCAGACAGAGCCAGCAAGCGTTCCAGCAGTGTGCTTTCGGTGAGCGCGTCCAGTTCGTTGGTTGCCTCGTCGAGCACCAGCACTGCGGGGTCGTGGTAGAGGGCGCGGGCAATACCAAGGCGCTGGCGCTGACCTCCGCTGATGCTCAAACCTCGCTCACCCACTACGGTATCGAAACCCTCGCTGAGATCATTGACGATGAAATCTAGAATTCCGGCAAGCTTTGCTGCTTTTTCTAGCCTGTCAGCGTCGATCTCTTCTTCGTCCACCCCGAAAGCGATATTGCGACGTATGCTCTCGTCGGTCAGGTAGACCACCTGGGGAACGTACCCAATCTGGCGCTGCCAGGTGGACAGGTTGTGGGCGTTAAGGGCGACGTCATCGATGCGCACCTCTCCCGACTGCAGGCGCAGCAGTCCCAGTATGACTTCCAGCGTGGTAGATTTGCCCGCGCCGGAATCGCCCATGAAGCAGGTGCTGGCCAATGCCGGGATTTCCACGTGCAGGCGCTCCAGTGCGGGCACATGCTGGCCTGGGTAGCGATATGAGGCGTCGACGACCTCGACCATGCGACTCAGCTGTAGCTCGCTGCCCGGTATATCTTTCAGCTCCGGCTGCTCGCCGTTCGCATCATAGTCGTCGAGCAGTTCATCCAGGGCGGCGGCGTTGTAACGGATGGTTTCTACTCCTTCGAAGATGTCCTTCATCGCTGGCAGCAGCCTATAGGCAGCGAATGCGTACATCGCCACCAGAGCCAGCGAGTCACCCGTGCTGCCGTGGCTTATCATGAAGTACAGAGTGATGCCGATGATTCCGCCGAACGCTACGGCTTCCAGACTCTGAGTGGGCAGCAGGCTCATGGTCCTATAGGACACGGAATTACGGGCCGCCTGGAGACTATGCTTGGCATAGTTGTCCACGAAATAGCGCCGACGGCCCAACACCTTGATCTCCTTGACGCTTTCCAGGGCCTCCCGAGCGCGCGTGAAGATGAGCGCATTCAAGCGCACGAACTCTCGTCCAAGGCGCGAGACGCGGCTCTGGATGGCAAGGAATATCAGCCCGTATGCCGTGGCCAGGGAAAGGAATGTGGTCAGCGTAACCCAGGGATCGATGAGCACCAGCAGCGCCACGATGAATATGGTGAGCACGACGTCTGAAATGATGCCAATGGTCGCCAACAGGATGCCCGACACCACACGTTGAACTTCGGAGAGAATGACCTTGCTGAGTTCCGCCGTATTCTTCTCCAGAAAGAACTCATAGGGTTTATCCAGGTAGCTGGCCAACAGCCGGCAGGCCAGGTCGTGCTCGAGATGGTTGCAGAAACGCAGGGTGAACCAGTAGCTGATGGTGGTCACCGCATTGCTGAAGATGAGCATCACGAAGGCTCCGGCCCCGAGAAAGATCAGGAAACTCTGGGTATCGGAAAACTCCATCGCGGTGTACAGCCAGTGTAAGTACTGATTGCTTGTCACCAGCTCCGGGTTGGTAACCACCGCAATGAACGGCATGATCGAGGCAATACCAACCACCTGCAGCAAGCCGTGCAGAGTGGTGCTCATGACCATCAGCCAGATCTGGAATCTCTCTGTCGCGGTGAACAGTGAATTAAAGATGTTGCGATACTTGCTCACGATCATCCTTGCATGAAACAACGCAGGGCATCGTCGGTGGAACGCAGCGGTATGAACTGCGTAGGTACTTCGAGGGCGCCCGCTTCCTGCTCGTCAACGCCCGTGAAGCGATTGTCGGCAAACACCTTGAGCTGGCTGAGTCCCGGCACCGCATAACGACGCAGTACTGCCTCCAGCTCGTGGTCCGTTGCGCCGACGCTAGACACCCAGAGCCGGGAGACCAACCGGCCATGCTCCAATATAGCGAACGGGTTGTTGGCCAATGCGCTCGCGCAAGCACTGGAATGCTTGGGTGCCACAATCTGGAACAGGCCTTTCGGAACCTTTCCTCGCCGGATGGCGGCACCCCATTTCTGCTTGTATCTGAGAACGCCATCGTCCAGCTGCGGCCGACAGTGGCCCATATCCAGTTCGTTCAGGCCGCGCTTGACCGCAATGCGTAGAGTTTCCAGATCCAGGGCATCGGATGCGCCCTTGACCCGGTCGGCATCGAGTTCTTCGGTGCTGGAACCAAACCATTTCAGCCGCAGCGTGTCGTTGTCGACATGCAGTAGAACGGCAGCTAGTACGCGGCCATCGCTGGATACTCGGGCGATCTCGCCCTTACTGCATTCCGCGACGAAGAGGGATTCGTCGACGATGACACCCTGACTACCGAATCGCTTGTGCACGCTGGGACGATAAAGCGTCCGATAGAACTCGGGGCCCCACGCTGCACCCGGCACGAGATCGAACTTCAAGTCGAATTTGGAAATGAATCGTTTGGCTTCGTTGCGCGTTTTGCGGCGGATGTTCGTCCACATGTCCTCCCAGCTTTGCGCTCTGACCGCAATGCTTTGCTTCAACCAGCGAGGCACCGACAGTACAGGGGCGCTGCCAACGAACCAGCGGGTGAACCAGTGCAGAGGAAAATCGAGATCGAGCACCAACAGGTCTGCGTCCGATCCAAGTCGTTGGAGCGCTGGCCTGATGCGCCACCAACGTACGGGAGGACTCGCTGTATTTTGCTTGCTGTCAGAAAAGAATACCGACGCGAGGTATTCCAAGCCTTCACCGCCGCCTACGTAACACAATGTCATAGGCCCGCCGCCGTGACGTTCTGTCCCTTGAATCAAGCAGCACCCGAGTTCACCGCGCAGCAGTGAGCGGGTCCAAGTCGCCGTTTTGCTCCAAAGCAATGCGGCCGCGCGTGCACCGGGCCAGCCGCGCGGAACCCGGGTTACGTCATTAAACTCCGCTCCGCTGTGGAGTTCTGTCTGTGTCTGCATACCAAACAATTTCGGCGCGTTCGGGGCTACTGCCCTTCCAAGCCATGCAGTATGGCCTATATGGCGCAAGGTGTTTGTGAGCCAGCGCCGATCCTCAGAAAATGAAGTAATTGTAAGGCTTTGTGACTTACCGTTACGACAGCTGGCCGGCGGGCAAACCCGGCGGCATCCAGTCTACGAACTATGAACCACGGCTCCCAGCTAGTCGTACGATCCGACAATACAGACCGCCGCCACATTGCTCATGGGTGAGCCGCCGAGGTTGTGGGTCATCCCGATGGACGGGTTGGCCAACTGGCGGTCCTCGGCGCGCCCCTGGAGCTGCAGGTACATCTCATAGAGCATCCGGATGCCAGAGGCTCCGATTGGATGCCCGAAGCACTTCAGTCCTCCATCGATCTGGCAAGGAATTTGCCCATCGCCGTCATAGAAGCCGTCCATTACATCCCGAATGGCGCCCCCCTCTTCCGACAGCTGCAGATCTTCCATGGTGACCAATTCCGTGATGGAAAAGCAGTCGTGGCATTCGAACATGCTCACCTGGTCACGGGCATTGTCGATGCCGGCTTCCTTGTACGCTTTGCCAGCCGCGATGCGGGTCGTGTGGAAATAGCTGCCATCCCAGGAGTTATGCCCGGATTCGGATCCGTTGGACAGTGCCAATTGCAGCGCTTTAACGCTGACGATGTTTTCCTTACCCAGGCTCTTGGCGATCTCTGGTGTTGTGACGATTGCGGCCGCAGCGCCGTCACTTACGCCGCAGCAGTCAAACAGCCCGAGCGGTTCTGCGATCAGCGGCGCATTGAGCGCCTGTTCTTCGGTGATGGGCTTTTGGAGATGCGCTTTGGGGTTCTTGGCACCGTTGGCGTGGCTTTTCACCGAGATGTGCGCAATAGCTCGCTTGAGGTCATCTCGGTCTACCCCGTGTTTGGATTGATAGGCGCTCGCCAACTGGGCGAAGTTGCCAGGTGCCGACCCTGTGGCCGCCCACTGCGGGGTCAGCGTGCCGCTGGCGCCGCCAGGCAACCCGCCGTAGCCGGTATCCTTGAGCTTCTCTACGCCCAGTGCCAGTGCGATGTCGCACGCACCAGAGGCCACCGCATACACCGCGCCGCGAAACGCTTCTGAGCCGGAGGCGCAGAAATTCTCCACACGAGTCACGGCGATATTGGGGAGCCGCAGCGCGATGGAAAGCGGCAGCCCTCCTTTGCCCACGTTGATCTCTTCGAAGTGGGTGGAGAACCAGGCTGCGTCTATCTGGCTGACATCGACGCCGGCATCGCTGATGGCCTCGTTGAACGCCTCTACCATGAGTTCCTCGGCACCAGCTTCCCAGCGTTCTCCGAAGCGCGAGCAACCCATGCCAAGAATGGCTACTTTGTCTTTGATGCCGCTTGCCATCTCAATCCTCCGAACTTGAGGGAATGTGGGTCGGGGCCGCACCACGCGCAGCGGTCCGCAGCGAATACCCTAACACCCATTGACCAAGCCATAAACTGGCATCGAAACGCGCAGAGGCTACGCGTTCACGGGCGTCGCTTTCCAGAAATAGCGTACAAATCCCCGAACCGAATCAACGGACTTGATCCGAAATACCATCCGCACGTCGGTCCCCACCTCGATATCGCCAACATCGATGTCGGTGAAATCGGTCATGAACCGCCCGCCGTTGGCGAACGTGATCATGCCATAGTGCGAAGGCGGATCCGGCGTGTAGGTTAAATAGTCCGCTGACCATGTCAGAATGCTCGCTGCCTCATCGCGAAATGGGTGGGGTTCCTGAGTGTCGACAGCGTGGCACTGTGGGTTTACACAAATGTCCGTGCGCGGAAACTGCAGCGTCCCGCACTGCGTGCACCTGCCTCCAATCAATCCGGTAAGCATGTCGCGTTTGCGGTAGGTGACAGATAATGCCGTTTTGTAGTCCAGCGGTTCGGCACGCATACCTCTCTCCAGCGTGACCAGGTCGTTGAACGCCAGAAACTTCTGATAGTTGGATTCGGCAACACCACTGGCCATTGAGTCCGTCAGGCTGCGAGCGTGATCGTAGCCTGCGAAGCCTTCTGTGACCTTGAGCACCACAGCGTCACAACCTTGTGCGAAACTCACCAGCAGGATCACATCGCCCGGCCGGGCTGCCGTCTCCAACGTGTGCAGCAGCATAACCAGCGAGTGGGCGGCACCTGCCTCGCCCACGTGCGCGTGTAGGTTGTCGCGGACTGCATCAGGGTTTATGCCGGCTTGTCGGGCGATACCTGCCACAGCGCGGCCGATGGTGCTGGGCATGACAAAATGATCCACGCTCGCTGCCGGCACGCCAGCTTTATCCAGCGCACGTTGGATGCAGGGCGGAGCGATCTTGGCCAGCCCCTCATCTCTGATCCAACGCTCCTCCCAGGTGTAGTCGAAGCTTTCCCCTGCGGCCCTGAAATGATCGACGAAGTCGACCGTGCTGCTTTGCGCGGCGAGCAGGTCCACGATGGTATCGGAGGTGCCAATGCAACAGGCCGCGGCAGCATCGCCGTACGCAAGCTCCCCGGCGCTGGCCGCCTTGGTTCTGCGCTTGTCACCGACAACCAGCAAGGCGCTGGCGTACTGTCCGCTCTGGACCCCTGCGCAGGCTTGAATCAATGCGGTGGTGCCGGCCCGTTGGCTGGAAGATATGTCCGCGGCTGCCACCTCTTCAGACAACCCCAGGGCGGTGGACACGATGGCGGCGTGCTGTCGGTCGGCAAACGGCGCGCTGGTGGAGGCAAAATAAACGGCTTCGGGGGTTAGCGCGGATCCCTCAAGACAGGCACGCCCCGCCTCAACGCACATGGTGACGGCATCCTCATCCCAGTTGCACATGCTGCGCTCGCCCTTGGCACGCCCCGCCAGTCCAGGATCCGCCCAGCTGTGCGCGTCGACTATCGCCTGGCGCTGCAAACGAAGGCGCGGCACGTAGCCGCCGAATGACGTGATTCCTACCATGTATACCCCGGATTTTGTATACGAGTTTACTTGGGCTGCCGGGCAAATCCCATCGGGGCATAATGCACAGCTGTTTCAGTGCAAGACGCCAACCATGCAGCCGCAGATCAACCCCGTACGCGAGTACTTCATAACACTTCAGGATGCCATCGTGGATGCTCTGGAATCCCTCAGTGGTGCCGGCCAGTTCCAGAGCAGCGACCTGCCCGGACCGGATGGCACGCTCAGCCGCCCCCGCGTTCTGGAAGACGGCGAACACATAGAAAAGGCGGCGGTCCAGTTCACCCACAGCCGCGGCGCATCGCTGCCCGATGCTGCCACCCAACGCAACCCCCATCTGGCCGGACTGGGCTTCCAGGCGACGGCCATCTCTCTCATCGTCCATCCACGCAACCCCTACGTGCCAACCACCCATGCCAACCTGCGCTTCTTTCTGGTGGAGGCCGATGAGCCCTTCTGGTATTTCGGCGGCGGCTTCGACATGACCCCCTACTACGGATTCGAAGAGGATGCGCGCCACTGGCACGAACAGGCCCTGGCGGCCACCGGCGATCACTACGCCAAGCTGAAAGCCGCCTGCGACGACTACTTTTATCTGGCCCACCGCAACGAGCGCCGTGGCATCGGGGGCATTTTCTTCGACGATTGGCAGGAAGGCGGTTTTGACGAAAGCTTCGCGTTGACCCGGCGCGTGGGCGACCATTTCCTGCCGGCATATCGGCCCATCTTCGAGCGTCGCGTAAGCGCCCCTTATGGTGAGCGGGAGCGGGATTGGCAGTTATACCGCAGGGGACGTTACGCGGAATTCAACCTGGCCATCGACCGAGGTACCAAATACGGGCTGCAAAGCGGCCGTCGCGTAGAATCCGTGCTGGCCTCGCTACCGCCCATGGCCACGTGGAAGTATGACTACCAGCCGGAACCCGGCACTCCTGAGGCCCGCTTGTACACCGATTTTCTTCCCCCAAGGGATTGGGTCCCGTCGGCCTGAACGCTGTGGATAACTTTGGGGATTAAACTGGGGCCGATGTCAAAGGGGCGCCACAATGCATACAAAATAGGCAGTTGGGGATACCTAATAGTCACTTATAACAATAGGTTATTGCCGATATCTATAACAAATATATAAACACGAAAACGCTGCCCGGATGGCCTGGCATGTGTATAACACCCATGTCCGACACGTCACAAAACGTGTCATTTGGTAACAACGAAACGGCCCTCTACGGCGAGCTGCCCGATCGTACGCGAATTTCCCGTTCGGTAGCCCTCACACGCCGCAACTACAGAGTTCCCAGTAGCGCTGCGAGAATCAACCGTCGAATAATGTTCACGTCAGCTATGGATCGCCTTGGAATGGTTTGGTAGCCGATGGCGCCGCCGTTAGAATGCCGTTGCCTAGGGTCCAAGACAAGGTACCGTGGCACGTATGGATTTGATTTGCATGGGGAACGCCAAGCGTGAGTGAGACCACCGTTCTAGCCACCGGACTGAGATTTCCAGAGGGTCCCATTGCCATGCCTGATGGCAGCATCATATTGGTAGAGATTGCGCGGGGCACCCTGTCCCGGGTGAGCGACGGAGAGATCAGCGTCATCGCAGACCTCGGCGGCGGCCCCAATGGGGCAGCCATGGGACCCGAGGATTGGTGCTATGTCTGCAACAACGGAGGCTTCAACTGGATCGAAACGCCCAGCGGCCGAATCTTGCCGGGAGAAGAACCAGACAACTACTCGGGCGGCCGCATCGAGCGCGTCAACCTGGTCACGGGCGTGGTGGAAGTCCTGTACACCCATTGCAACGGGCAACCATTGAGGGGTCCCAACGACCTCGTCTTCGACCGCACCGGGGGCTTCTGGTTTACCGATCACGGCAAGACGCGCGCGCGCGAGCGTGACCGAACGGGGGTGTTTTACGCGGCTGCAGATGGCTCCTACATCGAAGAAGCCATATTCCCTATGGAAGGCCCCAACGGAATTGGATTGTCCCCCGCCGAAGACGAGCTGTACGTTGCCGAGACCCCAACCGGCAGATTGTGGGCCTACGAGCTTGCTGGCCCGGGCAGATTGTCCGGAGAGCGCCGTGACAAGGCCGATGGAGGTCGGCTGGTTCAGGGGCGCCCCGGCTACTATCTGTTCGACTCCCTGGCCGTAGATGCCCAAGGCAATGTTTGCGTAGCCACGATCATGAATGGTGGTATCACCATCCTTAAGCCAGGTGGCGGGGCGGCTGAACACGTGCCCACGGAAGACATTTTGACCACCAATATCTGTTTTGGTGGCGAGGGACTGCAGACGGCCTTCATCACGCTCTCGTCCACCGGACAACTGATTTCCATGCCCTGGGAAACACCCGGGCTGGCGTTGAATTTCTTGAACAAATAGCACCGTGCCAGCGTTCCACGTGGAGCAATGGGACGCACAACGGCGCTAGGCATGGGCCCGCATCCTTGGTTACACTAGCCGGCTTGGAGCCATAAGCAAAATTCTGGGGGGAAGCCACCGGTGCGCAGACCATTTGGTAGCAGTCGCGGCGAAAACGACGACGAGCAGATCAATCTGACACCCATGCTCGACGTGGTGTTCATCATGCTGATCTTCTTCATCGTCACCGCCACCTTCGTCAAGGAAGTTGGCCTAGACGTCAATCAGCCGGATCAAGACCGTCCGAAGAACGTCGATCCGGACAAGAAGAGCATCGTGGTGAGAATCTCGAGCCGAGACCGTATCATTATCGGCGGCAGAGACGTGGATTGGCGCTCGGTCCGTGCCAACATCGAACGACTGCACGCCGAAAGCCCTGAAGCACCGGTGGTAATCCAACCCCACGAGGACTCGCGTACGGAAACCATGATTCATATCATGGACTCGGCGCGACTCGCTGGGGTGTATAACATCTCGCTGGCCGGTACCTAGGTGCTCTAAAGCGCAGATGAGGCCGGGCAACCGGCCTTTTTTTTTGCCCGTTGAAGCAATTGGGAATGAATCCAGAAGCTTCTGACAAATCCGTCGACCTGCGCAGCGACACCGTGACACTGCCAACCAGCGCCATGCGCCAAGCCATGGCACAGGCTGAAGTGGGCGACGATGTCATGGGCGAGGACCCCACCGTGACCCAGCTGGAAACCCAGCTGGCACGGCGCCTGGGCAAGGCCGCGGCGGTGTTCGTGGCCAGCGGAACGCAATCCAACCTGGTCGCATTGCTGACCCATTGTCAGCGCGGCGATGAATACATTGCCGGCACAGGCGCCCACGCCTACCGGGCC
>CENY01020331.1_pt1 | contig 12518 bp, 10 predicted proteins | sample 356181 | NCBI WGS metagenome assembly CENY01 (sample SAMEA2619840, study PRJEB7988) | marine metagenome | isolation source: saline water (ENVO:00002010), including
GGGGAATCCAATCCGCTGTCTCCGAGCTGCCCGCTTAGGGCCAATCGGAGAGCGTTCGCCCGCCCTCGGGTCGAGTGCTGTTCTTGGCGGGTTGCACGAAACGACGGACACATGATACCAGGGTCGGTCTTTCTACACGCTCCATTGTTGTTGCACCGTTCTGTTGCTCCGAGTAGACCTCCAGGTTCCCAACTTAGAACAGTGGGGAGCACCTCCTCAGCTCTTTGTTCATCGTACTGAGGATGGAACCGGAAGAGCGAAGGCTCATCCATCTTTGGCGCGTCGACAATCTTGCCCGGGTTTAGGATCCCAAGGGGATCCAAGGTGTCTTTGACCTCGCGATATACGCGGGTCACCTGCTCCCCAACCATTGCCGGAAGAAATTCGGATCTAAGGATTCCATCGCCGTGCTCACCGGAGTGAGTCCCTCCAAAGCGCCGCACCACCTCGTGTGTTTCTTCCGCAATACGGCGGACAAGTGCTATGTCCTCGGGGTCTCGAAGGTTGAGAGCCGGACGAACATGAAGACATCCCACTGAAGCGTGAGCGTACCATGTGCCATCTGTGCCATGACGTCGGAATATCGCATTGACCTCCATGGCGTATTCGGCGAGATGCTCGAGTGGCACGGCACAGTCTTCAATGAAAGAGATGGGTTTTCGATGTCCAGCCATAGACATCACGATGTTCAGTCCGGCCTTCCTTACATTCCAGACAGCTGCCTGTTCAGCTAATGTGATTGCACTCGTCACGGATGAGGGATATCCGAGTTGGGTCATGAGGCCATCTAAGTGTCCTAGCTCTCTCTCCAATTCCGCTCCTGAATCAGGCGATGAGAATTCGACGAGTAGAAGGGCTCCTGGAGTGCCGTGGACGAACCTTGCAATGGTAGATCGGAAGTCTGGTATCCCAGCAGCAAGTGTGAGGACATTGGAGTCGACTAGTTCCACTGCAGAGGGGTCCAGTGAGACTAGGTGTTGGACTGAGTCCAACGCTTGGATGAGGTCTGGAAAGTGGCAAAGACCGAGAACGCGTTTCCTAGGTAGTTCGGCAAGCCCCAGTCTAAGCTTTGAGAAGAAGGCGAGTGTGCCCTCGGATCCTACCAGGAGCCTTGCCAGCGCTTCTGCGCCAGGGCCAATGCGGTTCAGGTTGTATCCGGCGACGTTACGCATCGTTCGCGGTTGTCGTTTACGGATTTCTGCTGCGTTATTCCTATATAGGCTCTGCAGTCGTTCACGTTCTGTAGCGATGGTGTCGGCACAACCGGTTCGCACCGACTCACCAAGCCAAAGTCGCCGCCCATCTGCGAGGACGACTTCTAGGTCGATCACGTTATCTACCATCATCCCGTAATGGATTGATCGCGACCCGGCGCTGTTATTTCCTGCCATGCCACCGAGCGTGGCTCGGCTACCCGTTGAAGGGTCTACAGGAAACCATAGGCCGTCAGGGGTGAGAGTCGCGTTCAGATGGTCGAGTACTACACCGGGTTCTACATCAATGCATCCTGAGAAGGAGGCCTGGGATCCACTACCAGATTCTTCTCCGTGGCCGAGTGCCTCAACCGGACCCACTCCGTTGAGGTGTCGGTGCGTGTCTAGCACTATAGCGCGGCCGATCGTTTGACCGCACTGAGATGTCCCACCACCTCGGGGTAGCACGGGAACATCATGGGAGCGTGCGACTTCGAGGACGGCCTGGACGTCTCCGACTGAGCGGGGAAAGACTACACCGAGTGGCTCCACTTGATAATGTGACGCGTCGGTGGAGTATAGACCGCGGGTGAAACGATCAAAGCGGACTTCGCCCTCCACAGCTCGCGCGAGCTTTCGTTCGAGAGTTGGATCGCCTGGGGCGAGTCGAGTCAGTGCCATCTGGTCGTGTGATTGGTTTCCGGACCCTATGTTGGGCCGTTCGTGGACGGTGCCAACGTACCGATCGTCGTTCTCTGTCGCATCTAAGTGAGTGCACGTTGACATATCAAAGTGGACGCCATTTCCTGCAGCTTCCTGGCCCGACTAATACGCCTGCTCGTGTGCTTCAGGCTATGGCAAAGGCCACGATCGATCATCGTGGCCCTGAATTCGCCGATTTGACGGCTCGTCTTCTAGAGGGGCTCCGTTACCTCTTCAAGACCAAGCATGACGTGTTTATGTACCCTGCCTCCGGCAGCGGTGCCTGGGAAGCGGCTATTGCTAATACGCTTTCACCGGGTGACCGGGTTCTTTTGTTTGAGCAGGGTTTCTTTGCCCAGACTTGGGCGAAAGTGGCAAGCCGATTCGGAATTGATGTCGTGAATGTTGAATGGAACCCACGCATAGGTGTGAGACCCGAAGCGGTCATTCGGCAGTTGGAGCAGGACGCTACGATAAAGGCGGTTTGCATCGTGCATAACGAGACTTCGACTGGTGTCACAACTGATATTGAGTCGATCGGACGAGCAATGCGTGACTCGGGCCATCCAGCGATGCTCTTTGTAGATGCAGTTTCATCATTGGCTGTTACGGACCTACAGCATGACGCTTGGAGCATCGATGTGACCGTTAGTGGGTCACAGAAGGGTATGATGTTGCCGCCCGGGCTGGCTGTCCTCGCGGTCGGTCCACGTGCCATGGAGGCACATGAGGGTGCGATGCTGCCTAGGTCTTATTGGGATTGGGATGATCAGAAGCGTTTCAATGAGAGGGGCTTCTTTCCCTACACTCCAGCCACCAACCTTATGTTCGGTCTGGAGGAGGCTCTTGCTATGCTTGCAGAAGAAGGTCTTGAGAATGTTTTTGCGCGCCATGCATTGTTTGGACGCGTGACGCGAGCAGCAGTTGAGGGATGGGGTCTCGATGTCGTCTCGCAAAACGAGTCGGAGGCGAGCCAAGCGGCCACGGCCGTCCTAGTGCCCAAGGGCCATGATGCAGATGCGGTTCGCGCATTGATCCTAGATCGTTTTGACATGTCACTGGGGACCGGACTGGACCCCTTTCGGGGGCAGGTCTTCAGGGTGGGTCACATCGGAGATCTAGGTCCGTTGCAGCTCATAGGAACGCTAGCGGGTGTGGAGATGGGTCTCCAGCTTTCTGGGGTTATAAGCAAAGCCGAAGGGGTGGCTGCTGCGATGGAGGCACTGATCAAGGACACTGCAATATGATCAATCGAATAGGTTCCTTCTCGTGTCTGCAGTGGTTTGCCTTGGCTGGGTGCGCGGCTTTGTTTTCAGGCTGCTCCTCAGATGCGTCGTCACCACGTGAGTTGAAGTTCGGTCATGTTGGGGAGCCAGGGTCTTTGTTCGCACTCTCCGCTGACGAGTTTGCTAGACGTGCCAACGAACGGCTACCAGAGGGTTGGGAGATTGTGACTTATGGCTCCAGTCAGCTTGGTGGCGACGAGTTGCTTCTGCAGAAAATCAAACTTGGGACGGTCGATTTCGCTCTGCCGTCCACGATTATGTCTTCACAGGTGGATGCCTTTGGCCTATTCGAGATGCCATACTTGGTTCGTGATCGGATGCATATGCAATCGATTGAAGAAGAGGTTGTTTGGACGGATCTCGCTCCTTTGGCAGAGGCTGCGGGCTACAAGGTTCTTGCTGTTTGGGAAAACGGATTTCGGCACGTTACCAATAGCTCGAAGCCACTCGAGACACCGGATGACCTAGAAGGCATAAAGCTTCGAACACCCAGTGGGGTCTGGCGGCTCAAGCTCTTCCAGGCCCTTGGGGCAAATCCAACGCCAATGGCATTGTCAGAGGTCTTTATTGGCTTACAGACTGGTGTGATTGACGGACAGGAGAACCCCTTAGCACAGATCTGGGGGTCGAAATTTTATGAAGTACAGGATTACCTATCTCTGACAGGCCATGTCTACACGCCAGCGTATCTAGTGGTCTCTCCGACTCGCTGGGGCTCTCTTCCCCTTGAGATTCAGTCGATTCTGCATGAAGAGGCTAGAGCGACTCAGGTTTACGTTTATGAGACCGCTAAGCGGCTTGACTCGGAGCTAGTTGGCCAGATCCGCGAGGCAGGTGTTCTCGTGAACCAGCCTGACCGGAAGCCATTCCTAGACGCCAGTGCTGAACTTTATATCGAGTTCGGTTTGACTGTTGAGTCCGGTGATTCATTGCTTGAACGGGCCGCAGCTGCGGGGTCGAACTGACTATTGAATCGTTGAGGCAAGGCCTCAGAAAGCTATTAGAGGTTATCGTTCTCGTCCTGATGGCAGTTTTGGCCGCAGTGGTTGTCGTGGGCGTCATATTTCGTAAGTCAGGTGCCTCGTTGATCTGGTACGACGAGGTTGCGTCGATCCTTCTCGCTTGGCTGACCTATTACGGCGCTGCGTTAGCCGCGCTCAATCGAGCACACATAGGCATGCCTACCCTGCTTGATCGGTTACGAGGATTTTCTCGCACTGCTCTCGTGCTGTTCGGGGAAGTTTGTACCATTTCCTTCTTCGTAGTGCTGGCGTGGGCGGGCGTTAGGGTGCTGGCGGTCCTTGGAGGGACCTCTCTGGTCTCCCTTCCTTCTGTGCCTATGTCTTTGGCGCAGTCCGTTATCCCGATAGGTGCGGTGCTCTTTATCGCGGCTCAGTTGCTGACGATCGGTGACGTATTGGGATCAGCTAAGAGAACAGACACTATCGCAGGTGGACAAACGCTTGTGGCCGTCGATTCTGAGGATGTCGACCGGTGAGTCTGCTCGCCATTGGCCTACTTCTTCTGGCACTTGTCGTAGTCGGTATCCCGATCGCGATAGCGCTCGGGATAGCTGCAGTAGCTGCAATGCTTACCGGGCCGGACGGGGTTGGTTCGCTCCCCAATACCGCTCTGGTGATGTTCGATGGTGCGACGTCCTTCCCACTGATCGCGATCCCTTTGTTCATACTAGCGGGTGCGATCATGAATGCGTCTGGGATCAGTCGACGGCTTATCGCTTTTGCTTCAGCTGTGGTTGGGTTCATCCGTGGCGGCCTGTCGATGGTTACCATCAGTGCATCTCTCTTCTTCGCTGAGATCAGTGGGTCTGCTGTGGCAGATGTAGCGGCTCTGGGGTCGATTCTGATTCCGGCAATGAGAGAGAAAGGTTATTCGAAGGCGTTCGCAGCAGCAGTGACTTCGTCCTCTGCTACGCTTGCAGTGATCATCCCACCTTCGATTCCTATGATCATATACGGAGTTATGTCGGGCTCCTCGATCGTCGAACTCTTCGTGGCAGGCATCGTGCCGGGGGTGCTTGGTGGAGGCCTGATGATGCTAGTTGCTTATTTCCTTGCTCGAAAACACGACTTCCCAAGGGAGCAGGAGTTTCAGCTAGGGCGTGTATGGCGAACTTTCAGGGATGCTGGCTGGGCTCTCACTCTCCCTTTGATCATTCTTGGGGGGATTTTCTCGGGTTGGGTAACAGCGACGGAGGGGGCCGGACTTGCAGTGGTGGCGTCGGTACTAATCGGGGGCCTTGTCTATCGCGAACTGGATTTGGCTTTGCTGAAAAGGGCCATGCTTGAGGGAGGGCAGCAAACGGCGGTCGTCATGCTTCTGGTGGCAGCTTCGGCTCTTCTTGGTGATTACCTGACCGAGGTTCGAGTTCCTCAGCAGGTAGCGGAGGGGATTATGGGCATGACCCAAGACAAATGGACGATTCTACTCCTCCTTAATGTGTTTTTCTTGGGCATCGGCCTTTTTTTGCATTCTGCAGCAGCGATTATCCTTGTCGTCCCTATCGTCATGCCACTTGTACAGGCCGCAGGTATCGATCCGGTCCATTTTGGACTAATTGTTACGCTCAACCTCGGTATTGGTCAGCAGACGCCACCGGTCGCATCGGTTCTGGTTACGGCGTGTTCCGTTGCGAAAGCGGATGTTTGGGAGGTTAGTAAGGTGAACCTTTGGTTTATCGGAGTTTTGGTTTCGATGTTATTGCTTGTGACATATGTGCCCATCGTACCCATGGCTCTGGTGGAGCTTTTCTACCGATGAGTGTTGTTGCTGAGGTTACAGGTCGGATCGGGACCGTTCGTCTGGATAATCCGAAAAAGCATAATGTGCTGGACATGGCTGGTTGGTTGGCGCTTGCCGACGCTGTGCAGACTCTGTCCGAAAGAGACGACATTCGTGCACTGGCGATTCGCGGCACGGGAGGACGTGCGTTCTCGGCGGGTTCGGACATAAGTGCTTTCGCTGAGCAACGTTCATCCGCGCGCGATGTTCGTGATTACTCAAACGCGATCGCATTCGGAATGAGGGCGATTCGCGCTTGCCGACATCCTACGGTCGCAATCATTGAAGGGCTGTGTGTGGGTGGAGGGCTCGAGATTGCGGCTTGCTGCGATCTTAGAGTTTGCTCGGAATCAAGCCGATTCGGCGCTCCAATTAACAGATTGGGACTAACTATGTCTCATGATGAAATTGAGCCTTTAGTTCAAATTTTAGGCCCTAACTTTCTTTTAGAGATCCTGCTGACCGGGGAATTGATTAACGCTGATCGTGCGTTAGCGGTTGGGTTGGTAAATCGGGTGTGGCCAGACGCGGATATCGTGGAAAAGGGATACGGTTTTCTGTCACGAATTGCAGAAGGTGCTCCACTAGTAAACCGATGGCACAAGAAGTTTGTGTACCGTCTGATGGAGCAGAGAATGCTCACAGAGGAGGAGCGGGAGGAGGCGCACGACGCCTTTGAGACGGACGATTACGTTGAAGGTCGAACCGCCTTCGTTGAGAAGCGGGATCCGGATTTTATAGGCTCATGAGATGGACATCTCTTAAGGGGAGGCTCCCGACGTGACCGGACCGCTTTCAGGCGTTCGGGTCATTGAGTTGGCTCACATCATGGCGGGACCGGTCTGCGGGCTCATGCTGTCGGACATGGGTGCTGATGTCATCAAGATTGAACGGCTCCCCCAAGGTGATGGGACGAGGGGCTTTATCCCACCGAACATTGGGGGAGAGTCAGCTGCGTTTATGATGCTCAATCGGGGAAAGCGAAGTGTAGCGCTCGATCTTCGATCGGAGGAAGGTGTGGTGATTGTGCGTCGACTCCTGCAAGAGGCTGACGTAGTGATAGAGAATTTTCGAGTCGGGACGATGGAAAAGATCGGCCTAGGCTGGAGTGAACTGAGTGAGTTAAATCCGAAACTGGTATACTGCCAGATCACTGGATTCGGTCGGACAGGGCCTATGTCCCAACAGGGCGGGTTTGATCTGATAGCTCAGGGTTATTCGGGACTGATGAGTGTTACCGGTGAAGCTGAGCGCCGTGAACCGGTGAAGGTTGGGACTCCGGTAACAGATGTTACTGCGGGAATACTGGCTGCCTATGGAGTTGTATCAGCTCTCTTCGAAAGAGAGCGCACTGGCGAAGGCCGATTAGTAGACACTTCACTGTTCGAAGCAGGTATAACTCAGACTTATTGGCAGAGCGCCATAGCCCTTGCCTCTGGGATTTCTCCCGGACCACTGGGGTCGGCTCATCCACTTTCAGCTCCCTACCAGGCGTTCCGCACAGCAGACGGTTGGATCAACATAGGAGCTTCTAATGACCCAACCTGGCATGGGCTCACGCGTGCGCTTGGCATGCCAGGTCTCGCCACTGATCAGCGCTTCAAGGACAACACTGGTAGAATGAAACACCTAGATCAGCTAGCCGAGGTGCTGGGTTCCAACTTGGTGACCGAAACGACCGACACTTGGCTTGAGCGGCTAGCTCGTGAGGGCGTGCCTGCCGGGCCGATAGCCTCGATCGGCGAGATGCTTGAGAACCCTCAGACGATTGCACGAGCGATGGTAGTTGAAACGGAGCATCCCACTGCTGGTCGAGTTCGGTCACTCGGAAACGCTGTGAAGATGTGGGGGCGTGAAACAGGGTCGACGAAGGAGTCAACTGCCTCGACCATACCAGAAGTTCAATCAGTTCCGGCTCCCATGCTCGGTGAACACACGTGTGCGGTTCTTCTTGATGCGGGTTATACAGAAGAGGAGATTGGGCACCTTCTCGGTACTGGTGTTCTTGTCAGCTCAGATCCCAGAAAGGGCCTGTAAGTCCTAACGTCTCAAGGATAATCTGGGCGTCCACGGCTGCTCTTCCTCGCCACTCGCGTGAGAGACGACCAGCGTACCATGGCTGCACCAGTGCCCACATTTGTGAGAAAGATATGGTCTCGCCACCGGCATGACCGGTTCTCTTGAGCCAGGAATCCAAATGCCCTTCCGACCGGAAGGCTAGGTAGTGGGCTCAGGTGAAACCGATGTCTTCCCAAGCGCGTCGCAACGGCGTTACAAGGTGAATGACCCCGTCGTCCCCACCGAGTATCCCGTTTCGGATACCGAACTCGAGTGCAGCACCGCTTTCGGCACATTTTGTGCGAGTCCAGCCGTCGGTGCCGAGAATGGCTGGTACTCCGAGTGCGTCCCAGGCACAATTAGCGTAACAGGTCATCTCTGGCGTTGTGACCACATAATCAGTGGGTATGCCCGAAAACGGATTAGCCATCCAAACGCCTTTGCCATCAGGCAGAGGAGCTATCTCGTGAGCTTCGAAGAGTTTCTGAAGTGATACTTGCACTCGGTTCTCGGTGCTGCGGGCTGCTGCCGCTATAGCTCCAAGTGTGGGTGCCTGACCGGACTCGGCAAATGACCTATAGATGTGGGTGCGAACGTCCCAATCGAATTCTGTCAGGGCTACAGAGTCGCTCACTTAACTCTCGTCAACGGATGACCCGATAGCGTCTGAGGATATCGACCGTTTCTTCGACGGGCAGGGCCTCAACTGTTCGTCCATTGCTTGTCACGGATTCGGCCATGAAAAGGGAGTTATAAATAGCTTCCTCTGTAGCTTCCAAGGTCGCCTCGAATAACGCACTGACATTACTGTTTGACAGGTCGCTATATCGGTGCATCCCGTCCCCATCCGATCTTCGCACCTCTTCGGAGGTTGAAAAGGCTATCACGTAATCACCTGAGCCGTTGCTGGCATATGATCCCGTCCTTGATAGGCCCATAATGGCTCGTCGAGCAATACGCTCAAGGTTTCGGTCCGATACCGGTGCGTCAGTGGCTACCACGATCATGATTGATCCCCACTCTTGGAGATCTGTGTCTGGATCGTACTCGTCGTCGTGCCCCACCTGATTGGCGAAGGCGTACTGTCCCAGCTCTTTCCCTACTGGGGCTCCTCCGATTTGGAGAATACCACCGAAGTTTGACTGGACTAAAACCCCGACTGTGTATCCACCTAAGCTCGAGGGCAAAACTCGGCTACTTGTTCCGATTCCGCCTTTCCATCCGAATGCGACGGTTCCTGCTCCAGCACCTACTCCGCCCTCAGCCACGGGACCTCCTGAAGCACTTTCCAGCGCGGCAAAGACATGCTCAGGTTCGATCGGCCTAGAACGGATGTCATTAAGCCTTCCGTCGTTGGTCTCTCCCACAAATGCGTTTAGTGAGCGTACGTTCTCCATACCGGTTTGTTCGAGCATCCATCCCACCATGGCATCAGCTGCTTTCCAGACGCAGAGCGTGCACGTAAGTAGTATTGGCGTTTCGAGTTCTCCGAGCTCGCGAACCTGAGTGACCCCTAGGAGCTTTCCATAACCGTTACCGACGTGGAGCGCCGCGGGCACACGGCTTATGTATGCGTTCTCCGCGTGAGGCAGAATTGCGGTGACCCCTGTCCGAACGTTCGGAGCCTGGACCACAGTAGAATGACCGACTTGAACCCCGCTGACATCCGTAATTGCGTTGTGAACGCCGGTTGGGAACACTCCGACTTGAATCCCTAGCTCTCGTGCTCGAAGTCGTTCATTGGCTTGAGCCCAAACGACATTTGGAGCGAGGATAGCTATAAGGATGATGATGTTTATCGGCTTTCTGAGTATGTAGCGTTTCATGTTAGGCCGCGCTCATGAGTAGTCGAAGCGTGTCAAATATCATGAGGAAGAGTAGAAGTGGGTGGTATAGCAGTGAGGCAAAGAAGACTCCCCGAGCGTTTTCGTCGCTCATTTCTCGGAGGGCCCTGAAGGCTGTAGCCAGGAAGCCCCCTCCGATTACGGTAGCTCCGACAGCGTAGGGTAGAGCCGTGAAGCCGAGAAACGTCGGTGTCCAGCTGATAGGGATCAGAATTGCGGTAGACGCCACCATTTGTAGACCGATTGATCGGTCGCCTCCGGGCGGTAGAAGCTGAAATCCAACTCGAGTGTAATCTTCCCTAAGTATCCAAGCTAAGCCCAGCACGTGGGGAAGCTGCCAGAAATAACCTATGGCAAAGAGGGCTAAGGCACCCGAATCTAATGAGCCTGTTACGGCGCTCCATCCGATGAGCATCGGGAGCGCCCCAGGGATGGCACCTGCGAGGGTCGCAACGTAAGAGCGGGTCTTGAGAGGTGTATAGACGCCGTGATACATGAGTCCGCTCGCTGCGGTTATGGCTGCTGGCAACACCCCTAGCGCCAGCGCGATGTAGATGAGTCCCCCAAGCAGCAGTGCGGAACCGAAGCCGAGAGCTTCCATGGGTGATACACGCCCAGTGGGCAGTGGGCGTCCTTGGGTCCGATGCATTACGGTGTCGACTTCGCGCTCGACAAACTGGTTGAGCGTCAGCGCTCCGGCGGTGGCTATCCCTGTTCCAGCTATTGTGTTCATGGCTAAGGTGAGCTCTAGCCGTCCGCGGCTCGCAACAAAAGCGCTCACTCCTGCGGTGACCATGACGTAACCTGTGATCCCCGGTTTCGTTAGCTCGTAATAGGCGCCCAAGCGCGATCGTATTGGATTAGTTGTTTGCGCGTCGGCCTGTGCCATTCGATGGAGCCGGGGTTAAAGCGACACACCTTTGACTGTAAAAATCAGAGGCGCTTACGGAGCGAGAATGTACAGAGTGCGGAAGTAAGGGCGAAGTGAAATGGATTTTCCGTCCCGGGTCCTTCAAGGGTAGGACTGTTAGTTCTTGGTTTTTCGACACTCTCAAGATGTAGCTCGAAAAGGGTGGTGTAGAATTCTGCAGCAGGCTTCTATTTTCGATAATACTGATTATTTAGAGCACAGAAACCGTGACAACCGATAAATCAATAAAGAGAAGGAGAACTCTTGCTGTGCGACTAGGCTATAGTGTGTCGCACGGAGCTGTGATAGGAGATGTCGCACGAAATCTCGGGATAGATGTCGTGTCTGGTGACGGTGTTGGTAACGAAACCGTCGTAGGTGATGTGACCCTGCCTCTTGATGCACCCCGTTGGATGATTGAGGCGGCTGTTCTGCGCTTGCTTGCCCCGAAGCACATCCTGTTTCTGTGTGTCGCGAATTCCGCTCGGAGCCAGATGGGTGAGGGGATCGCCCGGTCGATGGCTTCTGAAGCCGTAAGGATTTCGTCCGCGGGATCTGAGCCGACTGTGGTGCACCCTCAAGCCATCAACGCTCTTTCTGAAGTTGGAATCGATATCAGTGGGCATGCCTCGAGTGAAGCCATTAACGTTGAGGGAACTGTGGATGCAGTGATCACTTTATGCGCAGAGGAGGTTTGTCCTGCTTGGCTCGAACCGGCATGGCGGCTACACTGGGGCTTGTCTGATCCGGCCCATTCAGGTGATACATTGGATCAGGAGGTGACTGCCTTTCGGGCGGTCAGGGACGAACTGATTCGCAGGCTCACCGTGCTGTTCCTTGGAACGTGCGAGTAGCTTAGTAGCATGACAAAGGCTCCCCGTCCGATGAAGCGCATTCTTTGGGTCGACGACGAGGTCGATCTTTTGAAGCCGCATCTACTATTCTTACAGGCTCGCAACTACCACGTCGATGCGATATCGAATGGTGATGACGCTTTAGAACTGATGCGCGGAGCGCCGTACGACCTAGTACTCCTAGATGAGCAGATGCCGGGTCGTAGTGGGTTAGAAGTGTTGGAGATTATGCGCCGTGAGGCTCCGCATCAGAGAGTTGTCATGGTCACGAAATCCGAAGAAGATCATACGATGACCGAGGCAATCGGTCGCCGGGTGGACGATTATCTAGTGAAGCCTACCTCTCCTCGGCAGGTGCTCAGCGTCGTTACAAGAATCCTTGAAGGCTCCTCCATCCAACAGGCTCAGGCGGCTCAGGATTTCGCTGCGATTTTCGGTACGCTGTCCGCAAACGTTCAAGAGGCGCAGACTGCGGATCAATTCTCTTCGGTTTATACAGAACTAGTAGATTGGCAGCTTCGACTCGGAGAGGCTGGCGAGGAGGGGTTATTAGATACCGTTACGTCTCTTATCAACTCGCTGCGCCGAGATTTTGGCGAGTGGGTTGTCAGTAATTATCCAAAATGGATGGACGGCGCGCGGGATCGTCCGCTGCTTTCTGTGGACCTCGTGCGAGAGTTCCTAGTCCCTCGGTTGTCTTCGGATCCAGTCTACTTCGTAGTGCTAGACTGTATGCGGCTGGATCAGTGGAGGGCCATTGCCCCGTTGCTCTCTGAATTCTTTGATGTCGAGGAAACACTTCATTACTCAATCCTACCAACCGCGACGCCTTATGCGCGGAACGCGATTTTCTCAGGTCAGTATCCTGA
>CENY01004560.1_pt1 | contig 12487 bp, 16 predicted proteins | sample 356181 | NCBI WGS metagenome assembly CENY01 (sample SAMEA2619840, study PRJEB7988) | marine metagenome | isolation source: saline water (ENVO:00002010), including
AAGGCCTCGATCCCAGCCTGGAAGCGAAAGTGCAATACGCCGGGGTCGTGGCGCTTGTTGCCGATCCACACGAAGCGATCGCCGAGCCGCTGTATAGCGCGGAAGAGCGGATGGTCGTCGAAGCAGGGGTCTTTGATCGCGATGATCTGCTCGACTTCGGCCAACCGTTCGAATAGATCGGCCGACCAGCCCTGAGTGTTGTAGGGCATCAGCGCCAGCCCGCCCGACCGCGACCCCAGCGCCCGGTAATAATTGCAGACCGCCGCGGGATCGTCCGGTGCCTGGTGGCGGATCAGCGGCGGCATCGCCAGCGCTACGCGCGCGCCCAAACTCTCGTAGCGCGGCGCCAACTCGGCGGCCTCGCCCAGATTTCCCGGCAAAGTTGGGATCACCAGCGCCCGCTCACCCACTGCCGCCATCGCCCGCTCGGCCATGACCACGCGCTCGGCGGGCGTCAGCGCGTCGTTTTCGCCGGTCCCGCCCGCGACGACAAAAATCGCCACCCCGCGCTCGGCCGCCCAGACCAAATTGGCGGCAAAGCCGTCGAGATCGAGCGCGCAGCAATCGTCGCGCTGATAGATCGTCAGTGCATAGGCATGGACGCCCTTGAGTTGGTTGCGCAATGCTTGGTCAAACATCTTCTTCTCCTGTGATAAGCATGATTAATAACGTGACAATATTCGCAACTAGCAGCTTAGTTGACACTCGGAATAGGGGCCATATTAATCCATTTTTTACAATATCTTACACATTTTATCAATTGCATCTCTGGCCGCCTGTAAGCCACGACTAACCCCACCTGCGAGTGAGGCGCTGCCCCACGAGGCAGACCGCATACAACCCTACCCGCCCAACCCCTGCTACTGGCAGTACAAGGGGGCCCCCGTCCTGCTGCGGGGCGGCAGCGTTGAGGATGATCTCTTCCAAATCGCCGCTATCGCCGCGCATCTGGACCTGCTGCAAGCGGTCGGCGGCAGCTACTTCCGCTGCACCATGCCCAGCCGCGATCGGCGGCGGGTCGAGCGTTGACAGTGCACTGACTGGATATACGGCAAAGCGAGTGGGGGAGGGCACCACCATTGCGAGCGATGGTTCACTGCAGTTGGTCGCGCCGGCAGACACGGGCTATTGGGCCGCGGTAATCAAAGTCGTAGAATAAGAGCTGGATCGACCTCGCGGATATTGACTACAAGCTCTCCAGCCGGTCGCGGCAATGTCGATCAAGATGCTGCGCGGTGGGCGGGATCCAGTAGGCAAAAGCCCGGCCCATACCGCCCTCCAGCACCGCTGCGATACAACCGTGCAGCCCCGGCCAGGCCGCGAACATCTCCACGAGCACCCCGCGCCGCTCAGACGCCACTTCCACCCATCCGGTCACGCGTAGTACATTTCCCCCCCGAAGGGCAACGGCTCGCTGGGCCGCGGATAGCGCAACTGGGTGGGCGTTTCCGCCAATCTTTGCGCCCAGGCATCGCGCCAATCCTCGTACGCGGTTTCGCCAGCGGGGTCGCTGCGGCTGCGGACGATTTGCGAAGGCCATTCCGGCCGCGGCGAAGGCTCGCCGGTCTTCTGGTAGCGCAGATCCATACTCCAGCGCACTGCGTCGGTCTTGTTGGGGCCAGAGCCGTGCGGCGTCAGCTTGTGCATGATCAGCACATCGCCCTTGGCCATCGGCAGCGATACTGGTTCCACATCGGGCAGGTCAGCCGCATACGTCCAGTAGACCATGCGCTCCTCGTGCACGCCCGGCATCACCTGCAGACAACCATTTTCTTCCGTCGCCGGTACCAGCGGCAACCACACCGTCACCTGTAGAATGTCTTTCGCTTCCTGGGTGGTAAACACCGCGTCCTGGTGGAACATCACGTCGGTGCCGGGCATCTTGGGGCGGATGTGCGAAACGGGGTTCCAGGTGATTTCCGGACCGATAAAGGGCTCGATCGCATCGACGAGGTTTTTATTGCGCATAAATTCAAAGGTGTCGCGGCGACGGGTCGCGCCGATATCGGGGCAGAAACCGATCTCGGGAGTCTCCTCGACTCCGGCCAATTGTGCGGCCAAACGCGCGAGCCGGGTTTCGAAGGGTTCGCCCTCGCAGAGTTGTGCTATCTTGCCCTCTGCGTGCAGTGCGCGGGCCTTCTCGTCGACGATGGCGATGTGGTCCTGGATCACGGGCTCAAGGTCGTCATCGCTCAGTACGCCCTCGAGGACGACATAGCCGCGTTCTTTGTAGAATTCGAGATGTCGATCAGTGACGCTCATTGTGTCCTCCCGCCCTCAGGTCAGGGCATTTGTCAAAGCGACGAGGATTTCCGCATCGGCCCCCGGTCCGGCAAACGCCCTATCCCCAGCTTCCTTTACAACTACTTCGACCTCTTTGCAGCGCACGCCCTGCACCAAAATATCCCGCACGGCCGCCAGCTCATTCTCCCCCATAGCGCTATCCAGGAATACCGTCGCCGACGCCTGTCCCATAGATTCCTTGCGCGCGCCCTTCTCGAAGTACTTGCGCTTTTTGCGTTCCTGGCTGCGCTTTACCGTCACCCCCCTAACCCCCTCCAAGACCATGAGCAGATCGTCGGTATCGCGGCCCGACACATAGAGGATCATCAGTGCGCCACCGAGCCGTCGGCGTGGAAGTGCCCGGTCACCGCCACCCGCTCGTAGGGATATTTCGCCAGCGCCTCCTCGACGATCTCGATCCCCAGCCCCGGCTTGTCGTTGAGTAGCCGATAGCCCCCTTCCACCGGCAGCTGTCCCGCGACGATCTCGGCCATCGGCCCCGTCAGCGCATTGTGCTCGGTGTGGGTGTAATTGGGAATCGCCGCCGCCAGGTGCGCAAACGCCGAATTATTGATCGGGCTGCCCATTAGATGCGGAAAGATCCCCACAAAGGCGGGCTCCGCAATGGCTGCGATTTTCTTCACCTGCGTAAAACCACCCGCCAGCGACAGATCCGGCCGGATCAAACTCACCACCTTGCGGTCGATTAGGTCTTTAAACTGATAAATATTGTAGAACCTTTCCCCCGTCGCAATCGGCAGCCTGACGCTCTTCGCTATATATTCCACCGCCTCCACGCTCTCGGGCGCCAGCGGGTCTTCGTAGTAAAGAATCTTAAACGGCTCCAGTTCTAGCGCCAGCGCAATCGCCTCTTCCGGCCGCAAATTCCTGTGGATTTCCAAACCAAGATCCACCCCATCCCCGATCGCCTCCCGCGCCGCCGCCACCAACTCCACCGCCGTCGCGACATTCTGCGTGCCGGACCGCTGTTCGAAACCGCTGGCAAAGGGCGTCATCCGCAGCGAGTGAAAACCGCGCTCGACCTGCTCCCGCGCGCTCTCCGCCACCTCCGCCGCCGTATCGCCGCGAATATTCTCAAACACCTTAACCTTCTCCCGACATTTCCCGCCCAACAACTGATATACCGGCACGCCCAGCGACTGCCCCAGAATATCCCACAGCGCAATATCCACCGCGCTCATCGCCGCGCTCAACACCCCGCCCATAAAGTGCGAATGGCGCGATACCACCTGATAGTGGTGCTCGATCGTCCGCGGATCCTTCCCCACATAATAGTCTGCCAACTCGTCAATCGCCGCCTTCACCACCCCGTGATGCCCCCACAACCCCCCTTCTCCATTGCCCACGATCCCCTCATCGGTATACACCCGCACCAGCAGGAACCTGCCCACCAAAAAAGTCCGAATTTCCGCAATCTTCATTTTCTTTTTTCTCTTCTTTTTACAGGTGTTACACCCTCAAAATTCAGCATGCCCGGTCCGTCAGCATCAGTCCCTAGTACAAACTCATCAATCCTTCCGCCCCCACAATCTGCTTCTGCTCAAACCCCTTACTCATCCACCGCGCCCGCGATTCCTCCCCTGGGTTCCGATACGCATACACCACACACCACCGCGTATCACTGCCCTCCTTGCGCGCATTCACCCCATGCGCAGCGTGCGTCCACATCAAAATCACCGTCCCCTTCGGCACGCTCAATTCCTCAATCTGCAGTTCTTTTCCCGTCTTCAGATGTACCTTCCCCGCCATCCACCCCTCCTCCAATTCCCGATCCGATCCCGCGCTGATCCCCGCATCCCGGTATAAATGGCTCCCCGGCACGACCTTCAGCCCCCCGTCGTCCGCCGCAAATCCATTCACGTAGAAAAACACCCGAACAAAACCCAGCGCCGGATTGTCGTTGCCATACTCGTGGCTGTGCCAGTGGCTACCGGCATTGCCGCCGGGACGATTCAAAGCCACGCAGTGATCGTAGCGGATTTCCTCACCCAGCACCTTGCGCACCAATTGCAGCAATTGCGGATGCCCGATCAGACCCTCTAAATACTCGTTGAATTCCGCAGCAAAGCGACTCGGCAAATACGCCTCGTCGTCGCGCGGCAGCGACAGTATATGCGCCAACGCCTCGGTCAGCCGCGCCTGCGCGTCCTCCGTCAGCAAGCCCGGCAGCGCGTAGTGACCGACGTGGTCCAACTCGGCTTTTTCAGCCGCGCCGAAGGTATATCGTTTGAAAATATCGTCCATAGGGCCAAGCTCCGAGCCAGTTGTCCGATCGTTCTCTGCAAACTATAGTTTAGCCCCAATCAAAGGAGCTGATGAATATGTTTCCCAACACCATCCTCGCCAAAAACCAGCAGGGCAAAAAGGCCCTGAGCCTGGGCCTGGCCTTTCCCAATACCCACCTGGTCGAATACGCCGCCCGCGCCGGCTTCGACGCCGTCAATCTCGACGGTGAGCACGGCGCCTTCAACCCCACCGATGTCGATCGCATCGTCCACGTCGCCCACGCCCACGGCCTCTCGGTCACCGCTCGCGTACCGCACATCCGCGCCGACGAAATCAACCGCTGGCTCGACCGCGGCGTCCAGGGCATTATGGCACCACATATCGAGACTGCCGACCAGACCCGGGCCCTGGTCGATGCCTGCTACTTCGCGCCGCTGGGCCAGCGCTCCTGGGGCGGTGGCCGCGGCACCGAATTCAACGACGAAGCCGCCCTTGCATCCTATGGCGGACGCCCGGGTTTCCGCCAGTTCGCCGACGACAATATGCTGGTCTTCGCCCAGATCGAATCGCAGCTGGGCTACGACAATCTCGACGCCATCCTCGCCATCAAAGGTCTCGACGCCATCGCCTTTGGCCCCAATGACCTGGCCGCCTCGCTCGGCTTCCCCGGCGCCCCCGCAGACCACCCGGAAGTAGTCCGCGTCCACGCCGATATCGAAGCCCGCACCCGCGCTGCCGGCAAACGCATCTCCCTGGATTACGCAGCCCAGGCCAATATGTCGGACTTGCTCATCGATGCGACGCGCGCCTTCGCTGCCACCCACGCCGACGAGCCCTTCCCGCCGGCCTAATCGACGCCGATCACCGCTATGTGCATTGTCGCGTCCTTTCCGCGTGTGCGTCTGACACAATAAGCAGAGAATGGAGATGCGCGTAAAGTCTGGCCGTGCTTCGGGAAATTCAGTTTCTTACTTGCCAGCGCACACCTCACCCTAGCGCAATGGGAACAGCCAATGGACAAACGCAGACAACTGGCAGACTGTCTCGAGGCATTTCGCCGCGGAACACTCACCGAAGCGACCTTGCGCCAAACCCTGGAGGAATTGGGCACAGCGAAGCCAAAGTACCAGGATCTGCTCTACCTGCAGACCAGTAGTACGGCCCTCGACTCCAGCGTCCACGGCATGGCCCTGGTCGAAAACGGCGCAATTTCCGACGGCCCGCCAGACCCGGCGGACTGGCCCTATAAAACCCCGCTCCAGGCCATCTGCGACGGCTGGCGCATCGTGCAATTTCCCAATATGGCGTTGCTGCTCGACGAGTCGAAAACCTACGGACTCGGCTGCGAGTTCATCCTCGAGAGGTGGCATTGATGACTGCGCGCATGCCCGATGTCGCCCCCACCCTGACCGACACCCAGGTCCTCGAATTCTGCCACCGGGGCTACCTGATCCTCGAAGGCGTGGTGGCCCCGGAAACCAACGAGCGCGTTGGCGAATTCATCCGCGCGCATCCCTACGCGGCCGGGGACGGCGGCGAATTCGAAGACGACCGCTTGCTGGCAGAAGAGTGGTTCATCAAAGAGGTGATCCTCAATCGGCAGGCGGCCGGCGCGGTGCGCTCGCTATTGGGCCGGCAGGCCGCCCTGCCGACCTGGATGTTCAACCACCGGTCCACTCAGCCCAAACCGGCGCAGCAATGGCACCGCGACGGCTGCTCGCGCTACGGGCATGCCGTCAACCACCTGCAGGTATTCTACTATCCCCAGGACACGCCCCGCGAACTCGGCCCCACCGAAGTGCTGCCCGGCTCGCATTTTCTCTTCAACCTCGGATCGTATATGGGCCACTACGGCGGCATCAGCGGGACTGCGTCCACTGCGGCGGCGGCGGGCACCATTTTCATTACCGCCTACCCGATCTGGCACCGCCGTGGCACATCTTCCGCCCCGGGCGTGCGCGATATGCTCAAATACCTCTACTGGCGCATGGCACCACCGCGCCGCGACTGGATCGTCGAACCCGATTTCAACCTCGACGACCTCGACAACTTCGAAAACGCCCTCTACGGCGGCGGGGTGCATCCGGCTAAAGACCAGTTCCACCACTGGCACGACGCGGCCAGGATGTTCTACTGGCTGGCGGGCAAGCAGGACGACTTCCACAACTTCCTCGGCACCGCAGCCTGGCCCATGGGCCACCCGCCGCGCCGCCAGCCCGGCGATTTCCACACCTATCCCGAACAATCGTAATCCCGGTGGACAGAATTCTCCCCTTTTAGTATCCTCAGAACGGGGAGAATTGTCATGAAGCTAACTACCGACGAACTGCGCTTCTTCAAGCGCAACGGCTACCTGATCAAGCGCAATATCCTCAATCCCGAATTGACCGAGCGCGCCCGCGCCCGACTGTGGGACGGCGCGCCCAAAGGCCGCACCCGCGACGATCCCAGCACCTGGGTCGGCCCCTGGGCCAAGGAAGAGGAAAACGACGAGGGCTCCAACCACCGCCGCGGCTTCCGCTGGAACTTCCGCGAGCCGGGCGACGAAGAGTGGATGGTGCGACTATTAGCCACCGAGCCCAAGATCTGGTCAATGGCTGAGCAGATGCTCGGGGCGGGCCAACTGGTCCAGCCCGAGCGCATCCGCGGCATTTACTGCACCCTGCCCTACGGCGACCACCCACCGCAGGAATTGAACTGCCACACCGATGGTCACCCCTTTCACCTCGGGGTCGTCGGCTATATAGATGACGTACCGCCCGAGGGGGGCAGTTTTATGGTCTGGCCCGAGAGCCACCGCGCCTTCTATCCGTGCTACACCTCGCAGTATTTACGCGACCAGATAGACGCAGAGCACGATAAGGTACGGCTCGAATTCAACACCCATACCCCGGTCGACACCCACGGCCGGGCTGGCGATATCGTATTCTGGCACCACCGCCTCGGGCATATGGCCAGCCCCAACACCTCTGGCCAATTGCGCCAGGCCGTGCTCTACGACTATCTCAAGACTGATATCGAACAAGCCCAGCAGGAGCCGCCGCAAGAGGATATGTGGCGCGACTGGTCCGACGAGTTGCGCGCCATCGGCGATTGGCAGGACTAGCGACCGGAGCCCTCTCAGACCACAACCCCAACCCCTTAGAGCGCCGCGTCTCCCGCAGCCGACCGCAGGTGCCAATCGCCATACTCGTCCAACGTCTGCAGGCCCGGGCACGGCTTGTGGTGATCGGCGTAGTAGCATCTCCACTCCGAGATGCCGAATACCGCTACTTTGTTGCCACTTGCCCCTCGCACTGCGAGCATTAGATTACTCCCTTTATGGACGACAAAGATCCCCTCGCCGACGACGACTGCAGCACCAAATTCTACCTGCCCCGCGCCGTCATCTATCCGCTCATCGCGCTGCTGATCGCCGGCGCAATCCTGATCTTCGGCGAATGAGCGAAGACGCCTCCGACCGCCGCGGCTTCTTCCGCCAATTCCTCAAGCGCGTCGTCGATCCGGCCGCCGCCTACGCCGAAAAGCACCTGCCGCAACCAGGCGCCCACCTGCGCCCGCCCGGCGCCCTGCCCGCAAGCGCCTTCCAGGACACCTGCCGGCGCTGCGGCCAATGCGCCGAGGTCTGCCCCGCCGATGCGATCAAACACCACACCGACGGCACGCCCTATATCGATCCCGCCGACCAACCCTGTGTCGCCTGCGACGGCCTGCGCTGCATGGCCGCCTGCCCCAGCGGCGCCCTGCAGCCGACACCGCTGGAGCAAATCCGCATCGGGCTGGCCAGCGTCAGCAGCGACATCTGCGTCCGCCACCGCGGCGACGACTGTCGCGTCTGTTTGGACAACTGCCCCCTCGGAGACAAAGCGCTTATCCTCAACGACGCAGGCGCGGTCGTCGTGCTGACAGATGGTTGCATCGGCTGCGGCGTCTGCCAGTGGACCTGTCCCACCCGTCCTGAGGCGATCGCCGTACAGCCGCTCTAGTCGCGGACCGGGTCAATCGATCCATCGCGGTAGATCTCTTTCGCAGGCGAAGCGCATGCGATATTTTTTAGAGGGTCAACGAAATAGAAGTGGGATTGAACCGTGAAAATCGTCTTAATAGGCTACCGCGCCTCGGGCAAATCGACCCTGGGGCAATTGTTGTCGCAACAACTCGACATGCCCTACCTCGACGTCGATCGCCGTATCGAAGAGGATATCGACGGCCAGACCCTGACCGACTACTGGCGCCAAATCGGCGACGCGGCCTTTCGCGAACACGAAGCGCGCGTAGTGCAAGCATTGTGCGCCTGCGATCACGCCGTCATCGCCTTTGGTGCCGGCACCCTCAAGTTCCCCACCAGCCGGCAGACGGCCCAGCGCAACGCCCTGGTCGTCTACCTGCAGGTCCCCATCCCCGAACTCTGGCGCCGCTTCCAGAGCGATCCCCGCACCGCCTCGACCCGCCCCAACCTCGCCGGCGGCGGCATCGAAGAAATAGAGCAGCTGCTGGCCGAACGCGAACCCGTCTACCTCGAATGCGCGAGCCTTGTCATCGACGGCACCCGGCCGCCGCAAGAGTTGGCCGCCGAGGTCGCCACCGCCTTCACAACCATCTGCGATACGCCTGAGACATAACCCAAGCCTCAGAGATCTGCACTCAGTCTCAGCTATTACCACCGGCCAAAAACGCCGCCAACTCCCCCTTGGCCAATCCCGCGATTCCCAACGCCTTCACCCCGCGCCCCGCTGCCCAGCCGTCAAAGCCCATCACCGGGGTTGCCAGATTGACCAGCGACTCCATCACCGGCGTCGCCACCCCGTATTGCCGCGCCACCGACACCCAGGCCCCCAGGCCATATGGCACATCCTCGGTCAACCAGCGGCTGTCGAGCGAACCGGGCGCCTTGAGTCGCGTCAGCATATAGCTGCCGTTGATCGCCGACCACAGATCGCCGCGCGGCCCAAAGCCCGCCTGGTGGAAGGCTTCGTTGACCGGCATCAGTTCGTAGCCCAGCGCCTTGCCGATCGCGCGGCGCTCGTCGTCAACGGCCATAATCGCCCGCGCCACCGCCGGCGTCACACCCTCCTCGTAGAAGTAGAATTCGCCGTGCGAACGCTCAATCCGGCCAGCGTTCATAAGCACCCCGGCCGGGTGTACCACCGGATTCATCGAGGACAGCCCGCAGGCCATGACGTCGGGATGGGTCTGGATGCCGGGAAAGAGCGGATCGATCACCTCCCTCACCCGCGCGGTCTCCGTCGCCGGCAACACCCCCAGCCCCAAACCGGACACCACTCCCCAGATCGTGGCTTCGTCCGGCGCAGTCTTACGGCACACGTACGGGGCCGTATCGACCTCGGCCAGCGTCGCCTCCTTGCCCGCTGCCTTCAGCATCGCCGCCCACTCCAGTGCGCCGAGTGTACCGGGCATCAGCACTACAGTGTGGCGCGGCTCGATATGGGGGATGCAGGCCTCGGCAAACGCCCGCTGCGCATAGGCGGGCACGATCAACAACAGCAAATCCGCTGCCGCGAGTGCCTCGGCCATGTCCGTAGTCACCTGCGCAATCTCGGCCGATCCCGCGCCAGCGACACCGTGTAGCACAATCGTGCGGTGCGCGGCGATCGGCTCGACCATCTCGGCAAAGCCAGGCAATTCGCACAGCGCAATATCATAGCCGCGCAACGTCAGCGAGGCTGCGACCGCAAAAGCCGTGTTGCCCCCGCCCAGTACTGCGATGGTTTCATTGGCCATGGCGCATCATCCCGCGTAAACGGCGGCGGGCACGCCGCGGGCACCGGGATCAATCTTGACCAGCGAACCGGCCAGCGGCTGCCCAGCCCGGGCCGCATCGTCCATGCCCTGGCACGCCGACGTGATGTAGAGCTCGTCGAGATTCGCGCCGCCAAAGGCGCAGGATGTCACATTGGTCATCGGCAACGCCAGTTCTTTGATCAGCGCACCCGTTTTGGAGTCGTAGTGCTTGACGCACGAGCCCCCGTAGACTGCAATCCAGAAGTTGTCCTCCGCGTCGATAGCCATGCCGTCGAAGATGCCCGGCCCGTCGTTTACTGCCACCACCCGCTCGTTTTGAATCGCCCCGCTGTCAATATCGTAGTCGTAAGCGCGCACATTGTTGAGGGGCGAGTCGATATAGTACATGGTCTTCGCGTCGCCGCTCCACACGATCCCGTTGGAGATGCTGACCGGCGCGAGCTTCTCGCGCACCGAGTGGTCGATATCCAGGCAGTAGAGCTTGCCTTGGTCTTTGGCACCGGAAAACTCCATCGTCCCCGCCCACAGCCGGCCGGCCGGGTCACACTTGCCATCATTGAAGCGATTGGCGGGTAGCGACCGCTCTGGATCCTCACCGATGGGGGTGATCTTCCCGCTCTCTACATCCACGCACGCGAAGCCATTGTGCAGCGCCACCACCAACCCCCCGCTCTGCCGTACGACCACCGTTCCCACCGCCTGGCAGGTCGGAATCGTCGCGTTGTCGCCGTTCGCCGGGTCGTAGATATACAATTCGTGACTCAAAATGTCGACCCAGTACAAAACCTGCTCGTCTACATCCCATATCGCCCCCTCGCCGACGAGGGCGTCCTTTTCCACTACCAGCTTAACATCTACTTGTTGACTGCTCATTTCGGTATCCTCCAGAGTTAGTTGGACGTCGAAACGGTAGGCATCGCCTCCGGCCCTGTCAAACCACAAAAAAACCGGCCCCGGGCAACCCGGAACCAGCGGCGCGCATATTCTAACGGCTTACCCCGCCACCTCCGTTGCGACTCCGCACACCTCGTTCAGCTTCGCTACCACCTGCCGCAAATCCTGCTTCGAAAGATAGGCGTCCTCCCCCCCGACCTGGTGGCACTTATCGGCGATTTACTGGGTCACCATGGACGACAGGATCACCACCGGAAAGCCCGCAGCTATAAGGCAAGGTGGAGCAAGTTATTCTGTTCATTCTATCTTGCCCTGGTTGCAGTTGCGCAATACCCTATGCAGTGGAACACACATAAAGGAGTCCGCATATGCAAGCTGCCGTACTTCATCATTTGGGCGGTCCCTTCTCCGTTGAAGAAGTCGACTTGCTCGCACCCGGACCGGGCGAGGTGCGCGTGCGTCTGGCTGCCGCCGGCGTCTGCCATAGCGACTGGCACATGGTCGTGGGCGATTTGCACCGCCCGCTGCCAGTCATCCTCGGCCACGAAGGCGCCGGTATCGTCGAGGCGCTCGGCTCCGGTGTCACCGCCGTCCAGCCCGGCGACCCCGTCATTCTCAACTGGGCCCCCGACTGCGGCCACTGCTTTTACTGCAGCCGCGCCCAGCCCGCCCTTTGCGAGACCTTCGCCCCGGTGCGGCGCTCGGGCACGATGCTCGATGGCACCACCCGCTTTCGAATCAACGGCGAGAGCGTGTGTCAGTTTTCTACTCTCTCGACCTTCGCCGAAGCCTGCATCGCCCCACAGCAGGCCTGTATCCCTATCCAGCGCGACATCCCCCTCGATATCGCCGCATTGGTCGGCTGCGCGGTGACCACCGGCGTCGGCGCGGTGCTCAATACCGCGCAGGTCAAATCCGGCGAGAGCATCGCCGTCTACGGCTGCGGTGGCGTCGGACTCAATATTCTCCAGGGCGCGGCGCTGGTCGGGGCGCATCCGATCATTGCCATCGACCAGGCCCCGGCCAAAATGGACATCGCCCGGCAATTCGGCGCCACCCACACGCTTATGGCCGGCGCCGACACCGAAGCCGAGATCCGCGAATTGACCGGCGGCCGCGGCGCTGACTATGTCTTCGAAGCCATTGGCCTGACCGCGGTGCAGGAGGCGGCGATGGCGGCGGTGCGCCCCGGTGGCGCACTGGTCATCGTCGGCGTCGCCCCCCTCGACTCGAGCGCCCGCTTTTCTACCTTTGAAATGCACGTGCGCGAAAAGCGCATCCTCGGCTGCTTCTACGGCTC
>CENY01061505.1_pt1 | contig 12460 bp, 15 predicted proteins | sample 356181 | NCBI WGS metagenome assembly CENY01 (sample SAMEA2619840, study PRJEB7988) | marine metagenome | isolation source: saline water (ENVO:00002010), including
GGCTGTTGCGGAGCAGGCATCTGCGGAGGCATCCCCATAGGAGGCATCCCTCCGGGTTGAGGCGGCATTCCTCCCGGAGGCATTCCCCCGGGTTGAGGAGGCATCCCTCCCGGCTGAGGCGGCTGCTGCTGTTGAGGCTGTTGATTCCCCATAGCCGCTATGCCGCTGAGTATTTGATCCTTAACAGTACCTTGCGGGGTCTCTTGGTTCTCAGCAGAAAACCTTTTCCTCATGTCTTGTCGTCTCTGTATTTCAGAAACAACCAGATACTGAGGAAGCTGCCCAGAAGGCTGTTGAGCCTCCCTCATTAAAGCCTGATCAGGCAAACCTTTTATGAGGTCTTCTTGCTCAAATATATTCATTAACCTAATCCAGCTAGTGCCCTATAAAGGCCAACGCCACCTATACCCGCGCCTAAAGCCTGAGACGTAGGGCTCACTGTGGGGCCATATGCAGCCCTAGTCTGCCCCGGCTCAACAGGCAGGCCCCTGAGAATATTGCTAAAGAATGACAATTGCTCCCTCGGGAACGCTTGCTGTCTCAGGAAATCCTGATAACCCATATCCATGCTGCGCTGACCCATTCCTCGCTGAATCTCACCCGCCGCTTGCAGGTTACGCAACCTTTCAATAGCCATTGCTTGCTCTCGCTCGCCAAGGTCACCGAGCATTCCGGCAGCACGAAGCTGCTGGTCTCTGGTGGCTTGGTCTGCACTAAGGCCAGCAAGTCCGAGTCGCGCTGCAGTTTCAGCGGAACTGACATTGAACCTATCAGCAGACATCCGCATTTCATTTGCCGCTCGACGTGCACTGTCTTCCTGCTGCTGAGCATTAAGACCTAAGCGTGCGGCCTCTTGTCTGGCGCTTTCTGCAGCCTGATAGACGTTTGTCTCTTCTCGCTGCTGAGCAAGTCTGAGTTCTTCGTTCTGGGCAAACTGCCTTTGACTGAACTCTTCTGCTGCTCTATTAGCCGCATCTTCTTGCTCTTGGGCAGTAAGACCAAGCCTCGCAGCTTCTTGTCGAGCATCTTCCTGTATCTGGAATCTTTGTTGCTCAAACTGTTGATACTGCTGACGCCCTTCTTCAGTGATTTGGAAAGCAGATTGCTTGTATTGCTCAGCAGCCTGCCTTGAAGCCTGCTCTTGCTCTTGTTCGCTAAGCCCAAGCCTTGCTGCTTCTTGCCTTGCTTGCTCTCCAGCGTTAAAGGCTGCTTGCTGGAATTGCTCCTGCGTTTGTCGTCCAGCTTCAGTCTGCTGGAAAGCCGACTGCCTAAACTCTTCTTCCGCTCTACGAGCAGCTTCCTCTTGCTCTTGAGCATTCAACCCCAGTCGAGCAGCTTCTTGTTTTGCTTGCTCTCCAGCATTGAAGGCATCTAAGTCAATTCTTTCTTGCGCTACCTGAGCCTCAAGTTGCTGACCCTCTGCGCTCTGCCTGAATTGCTCTTGAGCCTGATTAGCTGCCTCTTCCTGCTCTTGGGCCGATAACCCTAACCTTGCAGCTTCTTGTCGAGCCTGTTCTCCAACCTGAAAAACCTGATTGCTCAGTTCTTGCTGCGTTACGCGACCAGCCTCAGTTTGTTGAAAGGCCGACTGCTTGTATTCCTCTTGCGCTCTCCGCGCAGCCTCCTCTTGTTCCTGAGCACTTAATCCTAAATCAGCGGCCCGTTGGCGAGCACCTTCTCCAGCCTCGTAGGACCGGATTGCCATGTTCTGTTGCTCTTGCCTAGCTTGCTCAGATGTCTGGAAAGCAGATTGCCTTAATCCTTCTGCCTCTCTTTTTGCCTGATCCTGAGCTTGAGCCTTGCTGAGCCCAAAGTCAGATTCTTGCAGCCTAGCCGCCCTGTCCGCCTCAAACGTCTGGAGGGCCTGCTGATAAGCAGCCTGACCGCCTCTTGCTTGTATATCGGCTAACTGCTCGCCAAGATTTCTTTCCCTTTCCGCCTGCATGATGGCTTCTCTGTAACCGCCTAAGCCACCAGCAGATGCTGCCTGTTGAGATATTTGGCTCCCAGTAATGTCAGACTGGCGACGAGCCTCTCTCTTTTCTATATCCGTAACCAACTGCTGGTACGGATTCATGTACTTTTCTAGTGTTTCAGCATCAGCAACCGTGCCAGCTTCAAAATCTTTGACAGGACCAAGGTCGCCCGCATACTCGCTTTCTAACTCTCTAGCCGTGTAATCCTGATCAAGTTCTCTCGCGACATACCCGGGGTCAAAAGTGCCTGCCGTGTAGTCAGATTGTAAATCTCTTGCTCGATAATCCTGAGATATATCTCCGGGGACGTATCCCGGGTCAAAAGTGCCAGCTTCATATTCAGAAGCTCCCGGCACATCTACTGTTCCGGCAGAAAATTCTCCCGCTTCGTAGCCAGAATCAATGGGGCCAGCCCGATACCGAGAAAATAAATTCCGCGCTCGATACCTTGGGTCTCTTTGCTGGGCCTCGTAGTCCATAGAAAAATCTGCAGGACGGAGTCCACTAGTAAGTGTCCCGGGGCGATAGGACTGACCAACCCTGCCAGCTTCGTACCCTGAATCAAACTCAGCAGGGTCATAGCCAGACTGCCGCTGATCCGCTTCGTATCCTTGACCCAACCTTCCAGCCGCATACCCCGGATCGAAAGTGCCAGCTTGATAAGCTGAACGAATCTGTTGGGGGTTAAACCCACCAGCAATGTTCATCCCCATATTGCTGTCTTGATAACCTATTTGAGACGCAATATCTGAGGCCATCCCCAACTGAGGAGGTGCCCCTGCAGCAGCCATGTCATACATGCCCCGCATGCCCATCTGCTCATAGGGCGTAAAGTCAGCAATTCTTTGCCCGGTATACCCTTCATAAGGTCGAGCCGTCTCATAGATTGTCCGGCCCAGCATTTCCTCAAAATACGGACGAGCGTATTCCGGGAGATTTGTAGTTATCTGAGTAACTTCTGATGGACCGCTGCTGCCGCCTTTACTCATTGGTCAAACCTCTTTTCATAAACGACATAAGCCCTGTCGTAATCATCTTGCTTAAGCCATTGCCAGAATCCCATTCTGGCGGTGGCCTCAATACCTTGGCAGTTATTGTCTCTTGCCCAGCTATCGAATCTGTCAAGAATGTCCCAGACCCAATCGTTAAAATTATCCCCGCCTAAAAACTGAATCGCGAGCATTCTTTTGTGTGGGTAATCAACAAGCTCTGTTGTACCAACACCGTCAATCTCTTTGTCTTTATTGAATGCAACCCAAAGATGCTGATGTCCATTCAGGATGGCAGAGTACAAAACCTCCATACTCCACCTGCCGTTTGACCTTGCTACCGCCCTAGCTAATTGCTCGCGTACATCAGGCCACAAGGTATTTAGGTAATTACTGGGAACAAGCGCGATTGTGTGAGTTTGCTCCCCCCTTTCTGACCGGGGCCTAACTTTTGGCTCTCTCGATATATCTTTGATGTGCAAAAGATCAGCGGCTTTTACTGGCTCATTCATGCTGGCATTACTCCCCCAGAGCGCATGGGCTGAGGCTGTCTCATGGTCCCGGTTCTTTCCATCCTGACTCGATCCAGCATTCCATCAAGCTCCCGAACCCCGGCATCTGTGCTGCCGTCTCCAATGCCAGAAACAACGTCAGCGGGAACAATGTACTCCCCGGGGCTAACAGCAACTGGCTGATCTGCGCCAATCATCCCCGGAATGCGATCATCCATTCCGCCACCAGAACCAACAATTTCTCCCTCAGTCTGAGCGTTTGGGACTATCTCCTGTAGCACTTTTTCACGCAGCATCTGGAATGCTTCAGGGCCAAACTCATCAACGAATCTGGCAATCACAACTTCAGCTTCTTCTTCAGCGAGGCGACCAGAGATAGCCATAACTGCTCGATCAATTAGCAACTGACCATTAGCCTCCATCGTGTCACTCATGGCAGAGTCAGAAGTATTACCACCTTCCCTCATGCCCGGTCCGTCAAGTGACGGGACAGACCCAGTGCTATTTATTATTTCGCGCAAAATATTTATTTCGGCCTGCTGCTCAGGGGTCAATTCCTCAGTAGGAATATCTGTTATTCCACCACTAGTGTCCGCAGGGCTACCGGGGGGCCTTGTTGAACTAGGGGGGCTTATTGGGTTATTTGCATCCAAAATTACCCGCTCCACAAGAGCAGGATCAGAGCCGGGGTCAATCATCTGATCCATTCTAGGCTCAGCAGTAAAGTCACCCGGGCCGGAATCTTCAGTACGAAGACTTGTTATTCCCCCTGTAGTCCCTCCAGTAGTCCCTCCAGTAGTTACTGTGCCATTTGTCTTTGGAATACCCTCAAACCCCGGGCCTCCCCCCATGTCGATAGCGCCATCTCCTGCATTTTCAGGAGGAAGATCGCCTGCATCTGCCGGGGGATAATTACCGCCGGTAAAAGGAGGGGGCGCAGGTGGCCTGAAGTATGAAATCTCAGCATCAAAACCCGGGCGATAACCTGCCAATTCTTCACGACTTATTACCTGAGAAGGACGAATGCCTGCCTGTCTTAACGCAGCATCAGCCCCTCGTTGATATGCCGTACCTGTTTGCTCAGCAACATCACTAATAACTCGGCCAAAAATACCATCTTCCAAGTGGGCTGTTGCAGAGTCATGGGCAAGATTCCCTGCCGCATCAATTGCCCCTGCAAGCGCATCTTGGCTTTCAGCCACAGGATTACTAGATTCTATTCCCGAATCACCATACCGATATGTCGTTCCACCTACAGTGATTGAAGCATTTCGGTTGTTTCTTAAGTGATTGCCGATACCCCTCTGGTTAGGATTGAACTCACCACCGTTATTCATCCTCACGACAGACTGACCTTTAATCATGTCTTGCAGGCCATTGAGGCTTCTTCCGTAATGGGCAGGATCTATAGAGGTAACACCGCCCCCTGCCGCCACCTTACGAGGAATTTTGTATCCCGGGTAATCCCTTTCAAGCTGCTCAAAAGAGCGATTCATGATGCCAACGTTTCTTAGATAATCTTCCTCACGTTCTCGCTCAAAGCGTCGGCCTTCCTCCTCAAATTCTTCCTGAGCGGCTAACGCAGCCTGCTGGCCTTCACCTACACCAATAGCCGCTAATGAACTAGGCTGAAGCAATGTTTTTCCAAACGCGCCCGGCTCTTTAAAGGGAGCGGTGAATCGGTCTCCAATACTTTGCTGTTCTCTCAAATCGCTTAAAGTAGATTCCAGATTAGAAACTCTTTGATCTGCAATACCTTTAAGGTTAAGAGCCTCTAATTGAGCATCTGCCGCAACATTTGATGCTTGAATAGATGGATCAAGACTCACTGGAGAGGGCGAAAAATCTGCAGATACAGATAAAGGTGACTGACTTCCCACAGGTGACATCTGCAAGGGATTACCAAGAGCGTCAGTTGGAAGCCCAGCAACATCTGGAGTGGCAAAAGCACTTGCGACATCCGAGCTTGCAGCAGCAACATCTGCCCCCGCAGTAGCAAGATTTGCTCCCGCCTCAGAAGCTGCTGTCTGAGCAGCATCAAGAGCCGCAGATGTATCTCCTATCGCTGGATTAAGAGCGTCTGATGCAGCACCCAAAGCTTTACCAAGACCAAAGCCGGTAATGCCAGACAACAGACCCTTCTTAATGTCGCCAGTCACAGCCGTCGTCGCAAGACCCGACCCAATAGCAGAGGCTAATGCTGTCTTCCCGGCCAAAGCAGGAATTACTGACGGCAACACAGACGCCCCCAAAGTGCTGCCTAGTATGGAAGCAAGAAAAGGCAGGAACGCTTCAGGCTGGCCCGTTACCGGGTTAATCGTCAGAGACCCCGTAGGAGACAATGCCGCAATTCCCTGAACCTCTACAGGGTTCATATGCACAAGCATCGAATCGCCATAGCGTCCATGCTGCGCCATCTCATCCATAAAGGGCTTTGCTGGATATTGGTTCATAACTAACTTGTCTCTACGCCGAATAAGTTAAAGCTGACATTAGCCGCGCTTGAATAAACCTTTACTACGTCTTTCTGACCTAAGCACAAGCCAATCACCACAGTTCTTGTTGTGGTAGCCGCCAAGTCTTCGTCATAAAAAATAAACTGCTTATCATCTGCCGAGGCATTGTTAACGTGCACGCTAACCCGGAACGTAATTCCAGACCCGCCTCTGTTACATACAACAAGAGAACTGCAGGTAGTCTGAGTGAGGTCAGGGACTGAATACAGGGTGGTTGTCGTAGTTGCATTTACATCAACCTGTCCGAGAACCTTGATTACATCAGCCACCTGATGCTCCCATCAAAAGAAACTGAAACCGACGCATTGCCAGAGAGCCGGGCTTGTCACCCTGCGTCTTTGCAAGTTCTATGTCGTTTTCTAGTGTCTGAAAAGTGAACTCTATTGTCCTTCTAGTGACTGCCTCATTCTCTTCAGCGTACTCCAGAGCAGGCGCGGGCAAGGGAATTGTTCTTCTGGTTGCCATTAACGTCTCCCGTCAGGCCGCATATCAAATCTGAGGTCGCCAAGCCTCCAACCATACCCAGACCCAGAACTTTCTACCCGGACAATTGAATGCCTTGCTCTGTTCCTGACATAAGACTGGGTGCTGCTTGGCGTTATAGTCGACGTTGATAGCGTGGCATCAGTCTCAAGCGGGAAATCGCTACCCTTAATAACTATATTTGCGGAAGCGTCTGTCTGGTTTCCATTGAATGTAAAGTCAGGAACGATCCGGCTCATAAACATAAAGAACTCGCCTTCAGATAATTCCAGATCACCTGACTCAATGAACGCAGTCATAGCCTCTCCGTCTGCGTCATAGCCAACTTCATGCTCGTAAAGGTAATTGCTCTCACCATCTATAGCCGTGGCAGCCAAAGGATATTGCCTCGTTGTACCGCCGATCCAAGAACCTCTAGATAAAGTCCCAACAGACCACAGGTTCTCTTCGTAATTGAACGTCACATAATTAGTGATCTCTGTGTTTCCTGACCCCACGGGATAAAACCAGCTAACTTCGTTGTAGTCAGTATTTTCCGCAGCAAAGACCTTGAACGCCTGGTCTTGATTCAGGTTAGAAAACACATGCTCTTTAACGGAGCAGGGCACTGGCTGAACAGAACCGTTGTAAACATAGAAGTTTCTTCTGTCCATGAAATAGACAACACCGCGAGCGTTGACAGCGGCATTCGGGGAAATCATGGATACGTCTGAGCTTAGGCGCGTAAATTCAAATATAAACGGAGCGCCAATAAACCTCATGGAATGCAGGCTTACGTCAGTCCAGATAAGTATCTCTTGCCTTGTCTGAACAGCCCCAATAATTTCAGAGCCAGAGTTAATCCTTACGCCCCCAGCAGTGTTAGTTGCTGTAGGAGTCCAATCGGCAGCATTTTCTTGATCAGAAAACCTTACAAACAATGGGTCTATATTTGATGAACCAATGGGATTAACGCCAAAGGCGATAACGTGCTGATCTGTATCTGAGACCATTGTTTGGAGCGCAATAGTTGGAGCATCTGAAGCCCCGCTAAGGCTTGTGATATTGACGGCTCTGGCTCCGGTTCCACTAGACTCGTCCCAGTAATAAATGCCGCCGCCCCGAACATTAAGTATTAGGTCTTCACCAAAGTTATCTTGACTCCACAAGCGCAATTGGTTTCTTGAAGCTACAGAGCTTGAGCTTCCCCAAGTTCCCGAACCCCAAGGCTCAGCGCCCCAACCAGTGCCACTAACAAAAGCATTCAGTCCTGTATTGATTTGATAGGCACCAACTACACTAGAACCACCATTGCCAGAATCTGAAGCATTCGCTGTAACGGAATCCCCGCTCGTATCCTTAGCTTCAATTGTGTAAGTGTTGGTCGTTGGGACGGTGGCAATCTGGTATTCCTGATTCAGGACCGCAGCAATAATATTGCCGCCCAAAGATGCAGCATCGCTAAATGTGACAAAGTCATTAACAACAGCGCCGTGCGCTGTATCTGTCACAGTTATGGTTGAAGACCCATTTGTTGCCGCAAACGTTACATCGCCTGCCGAAGTTGTAGCCCGAAGCGGAGTTACGTCATTGAAGCCGCTGCCCTCAGCAATATAAAACTTAAGGTTCGTCCCCAAGGCAATATATTTGATTGACTCCAAAGAAGCCCAATCATGTATTGACCGGCAAATACCCAAAAAGGAATCTTCGGCAAACTTCCGCCAGCCACCTATTTTTTCAGGGCGACCTTTCCTAAACCGAATCTTGTCGGAGTCAAACCACCCGGCGTCGGCTGTGTACTCAGTCCCTTCTTTATTGACGCCCGGGGCAAACTGTATCTTCGTTAATGGCATCAACCTCGCCTGCTGTAACTTAAAGGCCCTCGGGTCTGCATAAACCCCTCCGAACCAAGCCCGGCAAAGCCTCCGCTAAAGCCTCCGCCGTGATTAAAACCAAAACCCCCGCGACCCCCGCGACCGGGTAACCCTATGTTGGGCTGCATAAAAGTCGGCGGTTGTTGCGGACTCATTGGCTGATACATGGCAGGACTGCCAGAGGGGCGATGTGGGTCATCTGGAGTCTGAAATGAGGCTGGCAATGGTTCCCGAGGAGGTTCAACAGGATCAGCAGGACTACCGGGGGGTCGATATGGGCCACCCGGAGGCTGAGGTTCTGGTTGATACGGCGCAGGGCCAGTCTGCCCCAAAGGAGCAGGGGGAGTATATGGCTGGTAATGTGGGAACTGAAAGGTGTCTGTCATGTTTTGTGGAATGCCATAGCCAGCAAACCTATCAGCGGTATTTTGCATTTGCCCGTAACCCGGAGACATTATCGGCGCGTTATAGCTAGGCGGCGCTGAAAACGGAGGAATCCCTGCGTCAGGGTATGAAGGAGAACTTGGAGGCTGAGGGTAATACCCTCCCGGCTGGGGCATGTTCTGCCTTCCTTTACCGGGCATGGATGGTCCTCTGCCTTTACCGGGACCAGACGGGCCTCTGCCTTTACCGGGGCTTGGGAATCCCGGAGACCCTATTGGGCCTCTACCTTTACCCGGGCCAGATGGACCCCTGCCTTTGCCGGGACTCGGAAAACCCGGGGAGCCCATTATTGGACCCCTACCTTTCCCCGGGCCAGATGGCCCCCTGCCCCTACCCGGTTCCGGAAACCCCGGCATGTAAGGAGGGTCCATAGGCACAGGTGTGGGAATACTTGCTACTGGACCCCTGTTACCGCCGCCAAAATCTACCCTATTGCCATCTTCGTCAAAGTAACTCCCTCCTGCCATTGGCTCCCTGCCACCCGGCATGCCCGGCGGCATGCCCGGTCTTTGACCTATTCGCCCCTGATGACCGGGAAGTTGAACTTCTCCTGAAGCAATAGCACCGGAACCGCGAGGATCAAATGGAGGTGGAGGCTGTCGGAACAGATTTTGCCTGTAGTTCTGGGCCGGGCGAGCCTGCTGTATTCCCCCAGCAAAAGGATCGGGAACGCTAGGATCGAGATCAACGCCAGACCGAAGTGCTTCCTGAAGGGCTCTATTGAAGTTGCTCAAAGAAGGAGGCACGTTCCCAATATTTCTTAGCGGATCAAGAGGTTGGCGGGACGGACCCCCACCTTTCCCCGGAAGAGATCGGCCTCTGCCCTTCCCCGGACCAGATGGGCCTCTGCCTTTTCCCGGGCTCAACGGGCCTCTAGGCGTCATGTCCCGCCTCGGGTCGTATTGCGCGAAAGGATCGTGCCTTCTTCGCAGATAAACCGAACCTATATCTCCGGGAAACTGAGACATGCTATCTCTCCTGATATTCGCCAGACTCAATCATCTGGCATATTTCTAAGGCTCGATCACCCACTTGGGTTGCCCATTTGCTGTCGTAAAATTCTTTACTCGCCTCAGTATAGTTACCGTCAGCCATATGACCTAATGCCTTCACAAACCCACGAAGCCTTGTCTGGCCAATATTGAATGACAAATCTATAAGGGCGTCTCGCCTTACGATGTCCAGATCGTCAAACCATTCATACTCAGAAGTAAGTTCTTTTCGACAACGACTGACATCATTATCCAGCAAGAAATCTATCTCTTCTTCGCTAAGACCAAGAGAGCCCTCAGCAAGACACCGCCCAACACCAATCGTGGTTAGACCAAGATGGTCTTCGTAAGCATGGGTCTTTACGCCTTCATGGCGCTTCAACATCTTCTTCAGTCGATAACTCATCTTCGTCCAAGTCTCTGTAATACTTAATGATGCTTAATGCTTGTCGAATGTAACGCTTAACTTCGGCTATGTTTGTACTTAGATTTTCGTAACCCTTCGGAGTCAGTCCGTAATAGGCATCAACTGGAGCATTTCCCACCTCAAGGGCATCTAAATATTCCTGCATCGTCTCCGGGGTCAGAACCTTCCATTCAACAAGAAGCGGGTTTATTTGATTAGGCAGCGGCGGATGGTACACCGGAGCGGGTTTTTCAATCGTAATAACCTCAACCTGATTTACATCAGGAACCGGGGTCGGTCTTACTAATGCACAGCTAGTTAAACTGATCAGGATTAGTAATAGAGGCAAGCTCTTCATTGACCCTTAACGTTCCTTTGTTAATTACCTTTTGGATTAAACCCGGCTTCTTTATCGAAAGCATGTTCAAATTGTGCTTGGCAAACGTCCTTCTCATGTCGGCTACTTGAGTTTCTGCAGCCCTTGCCGCATCAGAAAGTTCACTAATCCTTTGAAAGTTTTGCTTTTCTGTTTCTATTCGATCAAGGATTTCCTTGTTTTGAGAACTAATCGTTCCTTCCAAAACAGCTTGATTGTTTATCGCCACTTGAAGCTCAGTCTTTAAGGCAGCTTTTTCGGCCTCTGATCTATCGTAATAAACCTTAAAAGAAATCCCGCACATGACCAGTGCGGCTCCTAAGACCCCCGAAACCTGCCACATCATTTTCTAGCCATATACGCAGTCGCGCCGAAATACAGCCCAACCACTGATGCCTGAGAAAGAAACAGCATGTCACTCAGACTCGCAAGCGTAGCTAAGCGAGCCTCTGGAACAAATGGCATTAGAGGTAAAATAGCAAAGACGCACATGGAGCACATCGCTACCCACGCCATGCGGCGCTGGGTGTCGGCCTTTTCCTCTCGCATCTCCAATTCAAGCATGTCTTGTGAGCGGCGAATCTCATCATCTGTAACCGTGCCATCCCCGTCCAAATCAAACTCGGCGTACTGAGATTTGGGTTCCAGTTTTTTAGACATCTAGTCAGCCCCGTAAAAGAAAGTGAAGAACACCCAGATAGCAAAAATTGACATCAGAAGCATGCCAAACATGATCGAAAATATTTGACCAATTTCTTTCCAAAATGCAATCCGCTTTTTCCGTTGAGCTTTAATTCTAGCGACTTCTTTCGCCGCATTTGCCTCAGCTTCGGCCATTCGCGCTTTGATACTTTTGTACAGATCGCCTTGGCCTTGGAGTAAGCACACGTCATGCAACATTCTGTCGTAGTTCGCAACTTGACGGGTAACGCTCTCCAGCCGCAAAGCCTCGGAATAGCTCATTTTCCCAGCGGCTTGAATTTTCTCGCACTCTTTAGCCGCCATAGCGGCTTCGCTCCAAGAGCCAAGGATGCTTCCAAGATCACGACTATGACCGTGAGCATCACGAAGACTTTGAATGCCTTCGTTTACGGCCTTGAGCGCGGCGAACGCGGCTGAAAGCTCGGCAATCATACTTTTATATCGACGGTGGACATCGACCGACTAATGTCGGTAACAAGCATTTTGTTCCCGCGTAGCTGGTAAAGCTGAGTCTCAGAAATTTCTGTGACTTTTTTGACAGGAGCGCCGTCAGACGCCATGACTAACTCTTGCATCTGACGATTGGCAACCCGCCTCCACGCAATTGCTGGTGGATTCCCGGTCGTTTGGTCGATGCTGTTGATAGCCATATTAAGTCACAAGTTTTAGAACCTGCGGGAAAATCACTGCCGCGATCAAGGCACCGTAGATGCCCCAGATCATGTTTTCAAGCTTGTCGAACCGTTTCGATCCACGCTCAAGACTCTCCTCAATAGACTCATACCGAAGGCGGCACTCTCGTTCGTGGGCCTCGATTTCAACAAGAGCTTTATTGGCAGGGTCTAGCTCGTTCATCTTAATTCGCTTCGGTCTGCGCCTGAATCAACAGCGCGCACTGGGCAAACGCCATTTGTGCTGTCTCGTGCCGCTCAACAAGCTCATTGATCTGAGCCTGATACTTCGCGATTTCCTGCTGAAGCCGGGCCTGCTTTGCCTGCAACTTTTCAATCGCAGGCGGAAGCTCCACAACCTCCGCTGTATCTTCTTCTACCTCAAAATCTAGTGCTTCGTCGCTCATGATGCTACATACGCCTTGCCGTTGGTGATCGCTGCCTTTGAGGCTGTCATATCCTCAGAACCCCAGTCCTCAAGAGCAACCATGATTTCAAGGTGTTCTACGTTTCTTGACACGGTCTCTTTCCGTTCTTCAA
>CENY01152290.1_pt1 | contig 12404 bp, 12 predicted proteins | sample 356181 | NCBI WGS metagenome assembly CENY01 (sample SAMEA2619840, study PRJEB7988) | marine metagenome | isolation source: saline water (ENVO:00002010), including
AGACAATTCGGTCAAATTCTCCAGTGACGTCCCGATAATCCTTGAGCACAAAGCGTACGCGATCGGCGACACCGGCTCTCATGGCCCGATCCACAGAAACCTTGTGCTGTTCCTCGGAGAGGGTAATCCTCGTTACTTCCACATCAGCCGATTGCGCCAGAGCAATCGAGAGCCCGCCCCATCCGGAACCGATATCCAGTACGTGCTGTCCATGTTCCAAGAGAAGCTTTGCGGCAATGATACGCCGCTTGTTTTCTTGTGCGGATTCAAGGTCCTCACCGGGATCAAGAAAGTATGCGCACGAATACTGACGATCAGAGTCCAGGAAACTCTCGAAGAGCTCTTTCGACAGATCATAGTGATGGGAAACGTTCTCCCGCGAACGGCGGAGAGTATTCTTTTGGATCAGTCGTGCAACGGACTGAACGATCGACTTGGTTAAGCGCTGACCCCAGTGCCGATCCAGCGCATACATGTTTTGGACCGCAATATTGAGAAAGTCGGATAAATCACATTCCTCAATTGTCAGGGGCCCATCCATGTAGGCTTCGCCAAATGCAATATCCGGAGACAGGGCCAATCGAACATGAAGGCGCGGATCGTGTAGTCGGATTGTTGACTTGTGGCCAGATTCACCACTGAACCGGTGACGGCCCCCATTTGCATCGATTATGTCCAGCTCGCCCCAACTAAACGTGCTGTTCAGGATTCTTGCAAGCAGCATGACTACTGCACTGCCTTAGCCCTTGTCCCACCGCCAATTGCAGGCGAGGTCCCCCCGCACATACACGCGCAGTGGCCCCCGCGTGCTTACCGGTAGATTTTACTAAAGCACGACGGTTCGCGCAAAACCGTTTTTTTTAGGTGAGGGGGACAGTCAGAGAACGTCGGGGCCCGTGCCGATTCACAACCGATCTGACCTCCTTCGCCGGTTCAAGCCTTGGCTCAGGATTGGACTTCATCGGGGTTTGCGGCACCTTCGGCATCCTCGCTTTCCGCCGACTCTTCTGCACCAGCGTCTGCGTCTTCGCCGGCGCCTGCATCTTCCGCCTGAACCGCAGTCTCGCCCTGATCCTCATCTTCTTCAGGGGCCAACGCAGCGTCTTCGAAGAATTCCTCGGCCCCAACTGCCGCGCTGTCTTCTGCCTCAGCTGCTTCACCGTCTGCTTCAGTTTGTGCGATGGCCGGAGCGCCAGCGGCCAGTGCACCGGAACGGAATGCGGCTTCCTGTTGCTCCGCTTCAGCATCTGAGCGTGCGATGTTGACGTTGACTGAGATAGTGACTTCAGGGTGAAGAGAGACCCTCACAGGATGGATGCCCAGCGTTTTGATGCTGCGATCCAAAAGAACCTGTTTGCGTTCGATGTTGAACCCTGCCTCGGTGACAGAAGTGGCTATATCGCGCGCATTGGCGGAACCATATAACTGGCCCGTATCGCTCGACTGGCGAATCAGGATGACGTAGAGATCGTCCATCCGATCACCTATGCCTTCGGCTTCGCCCCGCTTTTCGATATTGCGAGCCTCCAAGTCCGCTCGCTGCTGTTCAAATCTCTCCCGGTTCGCGTCGGTTGCCCGGAGAGCCTTGTGCTGCGGGAGTAGATAATTGCGCGCATAACCGTCCTTGACGGTCACGACGTCTCCCATCTGGCCAAGATTTTCGACGCGTTCCATAAGAATGACGTCCATTACTCTTCCTCACCTTTGTAGACCACGCCGCATCGGCGGCGCACGTTGAACCATTGCTCGACAAGACCCAGTCCGGCGGTCAATGCCAGACCAAACAGGCCAAAAAGAACGAGTACCACATAGAAAATGACCAGCACGACGTGGGCAGAGGACAATTTACTCGCCAGCGCGTGAACGACGGCCAGGCCCAGCAACAAATACGGGACCATAATGTAAACTGAAATCGTGGTGCCTGCGTAACCGACCAAGCTTGGGGCCAAGGATGCCAATAGAGCGGCGGCGAACATAAATGCAAGGGCGCGAGGCAATTGCAAAACGGCCATGGTCGGAGAGGGGCGAAGGTTCTTGCCGAACCGGCTCAGCAGACCTTGGGCCAGTATTCCATTCAAGGACATCATAATGATCCAGGATACGCCCACCATGGCGGGGAAGAGGGGTTCATAGACCTCCATGAGTACGTGAGCACCTTCCATCTCTGCCCAAGGGCGTCCCGCCAGTTTCTCCAGAATTGTCGCCAGGAAACTCTCGACTTGTCCCCGAATGCCGCCCTCTAAGGCTGAGAACGCCGCGATGGCAATCAAGAAGTAGCCACCCGCAATCGCGCTCAACCAAGTGATCAGCCGTCCTGCCGGATACCACTCAACCGTACCCGCGCTGGATCTCGACAACATCGCGAGATGGACAATCCAAATGACCGGTCCGGCCGTCAATCCGCCGTACATCGCGGCGCTCACGAATTCGTCTCCGATTCCGGTGACGAGAGTTCCTATCGCCGCCGCGACCAGAAGAGGCACGATGCCAAGACTCAGGCCGGCAACAAAAAGGGGCAGCGATGAGAGATACGCGAAGATCAGGGCGCCGGTCGATCCGGTAAGTAAAGAAAGATAGAGCAGCGCGCTGATGATGCCGGCGCCCACCGCGAAGAGTGTAGTTCTGGACATATCAAGGTCTACCGCTAGAGCAAATCGCACCCGATGAAGTCGATCTGGGCAGCTGCCGCGGGGTTCATTCCTCTAGTTTGGTCTGAACCTGTTGGCATCTGTTGCTCTTCGTCCTTGAGCCAATTAATGCAGAACGTAGGGCAGGAGCGCCAAAAATCTGGACCGCTTGATCGCTTGCGCCAGTTCACGCTGCTTTTTGTTGGAAACTGCGGTGATTCGGCTTGGAACGATCTTTCCCCGCTCCGAGACGAACCGCTGCAGTAGTTTTACGTCCTTGTAGTCAATCTTGGGTGCGCCTGGCACCGAAAATGGGCATGACTTCCGTCGGCGAAAGAATGCACGCCGGGCCGGTGATGCAGAAGACGGTCGGGTGGCGTTCATTCTTTGTCTCCTTCACTTTCGCTTTCGTTGTCTGCCGCAGCTTCTTTCGGCGGTGAAGCCTCTCTGCGAGGCGAATCCTCGTTTCTGGAACTCCTTCCGCCCCGGTCGTCGCGGCGATCGTCCCGGCTTCCCTTGGATTGCATAATGACGGAAGGACCCTCTTCCAGCTCCTCCATTCGGATGGTGAGATGACGAAGGACATCCTCGTGGATGCGCATGTTGCGCTCCATTTCATGAACGGCGCCGGTAGGGGCATCAAGGTTCATCAATACGTAATGGGCCTTTCGGTTCTTTTTTAACCGATAGGCAAGGGTTCTCAGCCCCCACTGTTCGATCTTCGGAACAGTGCCTCCGCCTTCCTCGATGATCGTGCTGAATTCTTTTGCCAGTGCTTCCACTTGGCTCGCGGAAACGTCTGGGCGCACGAGAAATACATTCTCGTATAACGGCATATCGCTACTCCTCTTGGCTGTATCGGTCCCATGAGGTTATGGGACATAGCCGGACAATCCGGCAAGGAGCGATGTCAGAGCGCGGGACTATAGCGATTGCCCGAGGCAACGCAAGTGTTCTGGGGCGATTTGTGCCGGATCTGTACCGTCAAAACTGCGCCTCTCCTGGCTTGGAGTGGGTCTTTTTTCGCAGATAGACTTTATGGCTTGGCTCGAATGAACGCCCCATCTGTGGTAACCCTCCGCCATAGTTGGGGAACAACTGATGCATAGGTGGATAGGCATTCATGGCAAGAGCATTCGTATTTCCGGGACAGGGGTCGCAAGTTGTCGGAATGGGTAAGGACCTGGCAGACGCTTTCTCAGCGGCCCGCTTGGTATTTGAAGAAGTCGACGAAGCCCTAAGCTCTAACCTCTCCCGTTTGATGTTTGAAGGTCCCGAAGACGAACTAACTTTGACTGAGAATGCGCAACCCGCCTTGATGAGCATGAGCATCGCGGTACTGCGTGTTATCGAGGATGAGGGCGGTTTGAAGCTGCCGACAGTCTGTCAGTTTGTCGCGGGTCATTCATTGGGCGAATACTCTGCACTTGCCGCTACAGGCGCACTTCCAATTGATGCCGCCGCCCGAGTTCTTCGTGCTCGTGGTGCGGCGATGCAACGCGCGGTGCCTGTGGGCGAAGGGGCGATGGCGGCATTGCTCGGGATGGATCTCGAGGATGTCCGGGCCGTCGCGGAAGACGCACAACATGCGGATGCGGGAGTTTCAGGGAGTCCCGACGGAATATGTGCCGCCGCGAACGATAATGCCCCCGGGCAGGTTGTAATCAGTGGCGATAGGGTTGCAGTGGAACGGGCAGTCACTTTGGCCTCTGAGCGAGGTGCGAAACGGGCGATCATCCTCGACGTCAGTGCACCTTTCCATTGTCCATTGATGCAACCGGCGGCCGACGAGATGTCGGAAGTCCTGGAGAACGTGCAATTTACGCCACCTGTTGTTCCGGTGATCAGCAATGTGAGTGCAGGGGCCGAAAGCGATCCTGAAATCATTCGGCGCCTCCTGGTGGAGCAAATTACGAAAATGGTGCGCTGGCGTGAGAGCGTTGAGTACATGCGTGATCACGATGTCGGAACATTGATCGAGTTGGGTGCAGGTAAAGTGCTGACCGGTTTGGCTCGAAGGATCGACCGCGATCTCGTGGGCATGGCGGTCAGCTCTCCCGAGGATGTTGAAAACATTCTCAAGTCTTTTTGAAGCGAAATAGCCTGCACCGGCAAAGCTAATCGTTCCGGTGTCCGGGCATTCATGAAAACGGAGTGTGTGAATTGTTCGATCTCGGTGGGAAGTGTGCACTGATCACGGGAGCCTCTGGAGGAATTGGGAGCGCCGTTGCGCGTGCTCTCCATGCTCAAGGCGCAACAGTTGCGGTTTCGGGTACACGAACGGAGGTACTGCAATCGCTCGTTGAGGATCTGGGGGAGCGGGCTTGCGTCACGCCCTGTGATCTCTCCAATGTCGAATCAGTTGATGCTCTGGTACCAGAAGCTGAGAAAGTGATGGAGGCCGTGGACATTGTCGTCAACAACGCTGGCGTGACGAGGGACAACATTGCGTTGCGCTTAAAGGATGCGGATTGGCAGCAGGTCATCGATGTCAATCTTACGGCTGCATTCCGTATCTCTCGCAGTGCACTGCGCGGCATGATGCGCCGTCGATGGGGACGGATAATAAACATGACGTCGGTCGTGGGTGTGTCCGGCAATGCCGGGCAGGCGAATTATGCAGCTTCCAAGGCCGGACTCATGGGGCTGTCAAAGTCCCTTGCCCAAGAAGTCGCGTCGCGCTCGATAACGGTCAATTGTGTGGCGCCAGGTTTCATTGAGACCCCAATGACGGATGCGCTTGAAGCGGAGCAGCGGGATCGTCTCGCAGGTGCCATACCAGCGGGTCGATTTGGACAGTCTTCGGACATCGCGTCGGCGGTGGTCTTTCTCGCCAGTGACGAGGCTTCGTACATCACTGGTCACACACTTCACGTCAACGGTGGAATGGTCATGGTTTGACATCATTCGGGTGTCGATTTGGGCCGCTGGTCAAGGGCTCTAAAGTGTGTTACCAAATCTCAACTTTCGCGGGGCAACGGCGCCTGATCGAAAGCCAATATTGAAGCTGATCGGGCTTCAGAGGAAGTTCTCTATAGTCTGTATCCGGGGATTTGATACATGAGCGATGTCACGGAACGTGTAAAGAAAATCGTCGTCGAACATTTGGGCGTTGAAGACGAAAAGGTCACAGAAAATGCCAGTTTTATAGACGATCTCGGAGCCGACAGCCTGGATACGGTTGAGCTGGTCATGGCTTTCGAGGAGGAGTTCGGCTGCGAGATTCCTGACGATGCCGCTGAAAAAATATTGACCGTTAAAGATGCGATCACTTATCTGGAAGAACAGGTCTCTTGACTGCCTGTCGCGCTGTCCCAAATAGGGGAAAATGGCGCATCACATAATCAATTGCTGACATGAGACGAGTTGTCGTCACTGGGATTGGTCTGGTCACCCCCTTGGCATCGGGTGTGGATGAAACTTGGAGCCGGCTTCTCGCCGCCGAGTCTGGCGCAGGCTCAATCCAGAAGTTTGATACATCCGACCTGGCATGCCGCATTGCCTGTGAGGTTCCCCGTGGCGAGGGTGCCGGTCTATTCAACGCGGATGATTATGTCGCTCCGAAGGATCAGCGAAAAGTTGATCTGTTCATAATTTTCGGGATGGCTGCGGCCCAACAGGCGATCGAGGATGCCGGCTGGACGCCGACAGATGAAGAGTCCCTCATCAGAACCGGCGTTTTACTGGGCTCAGGAATCGGTGGGCTCGAGAGTATTCAGGATTCTGCGATAACGGTTCATGAACGTGGACCGCGCCGGGTCAGCCCATTCTTTATTCCGTCGGCCCTCATCAATCTGTTGTCTGGCCAGATATCCATCAAGTTCGGATTCAAAGGTCCAAACCATGCCGTGGTTACGGCCTGCGCGACCGGAGCGCATGCCATTGGCGACGCGGCAAGATTGATTGAGTTGGGCGATGCCGACGTCATGGTCGCCGGCGGTGCAGAAGCCGCGATCTGCCGATTGGGGGTCGCGGGATTCGCAGCGTCAAGGGCCCTGTCCACTGCATTCAATGATGAACCTACCAAGGCCTCGAGACCTTGGGATAAAGCCCGGGACGGCTTTGTGATGGGTGAAGGCGCAGGTGCCGTAATTCTTGAAGAGCTGGAGCACGCCAAGTCCCGAGGTGCCAAGATTTACGGTGAAGTCAAAGGTTACGGTCTTTCGGGCGATGCCCATCATATCACTGCACCGGCAGATGATGGCGATGGCGGCTACCGTGCCATGCAGATGGCGTTGAATCGCGCGGAATTGAATTGTGGCGACATTGATTACATCAATGCGCACGGTACTTCGACGCCACTTGGTGATGAGATTGAGTTAGGGGCGGTCAAGCGTTTGTTCGGCGCTGATGCCTTCGAATTGTCGATGTCCTCAACGAAGTCGTCGATTGGCCATCTTCTGGGTGCGGCCGGAGCTGTTGAAGCGATATTTGGTATCTTGGCAATGAAGGATGGTGTCGTCCCTCCCACTTTGAATTTGGATGACCCGTCCGAAGGATGTGATTTGGATCTCGTGCCTCACGAGGCGAAGGAACGCCCGGTGGGAGCCGTGATGTCCAATTCGTTTGGCTTCGGTGGAACCAACGCGTCTCTCGTCTTCACCCAGGCACCCTGATTAGCACACGGAGTTGGCGTGGAACGTTCGCGGGCACAACGGGTGTACCGCTTTCTGACGTTACTACTGGCCTTCGTTGTCGCCTCGGTGGGAGGTGCAGCGATCTGGGGACTATCGGTATTTCAGGGCCCGGGCCCTTTGAAGGCAGACACTGACGTCGTATTCCCGCGAGGCATAGATCTTGGTGGTATCTCGGCCCGGTTGCAGGGGGGCGGTGTCATTGAGCGCGCTGACATTTTTCAGATTGCCGTGCGCGTGATGGGAAAATCCCGACATTTGAAAGCTGGCGAGTTCAATTTTCCTGCTCGTGTCTCAGCTCAGGAAGTTATGGAGATTCTCCTGAAAGGCGAGACAGTCGTGCGCCGCCTGACGATACCGGAGGGCCTCCTTCGATCAGAGGTATTGGAACTGTTGATCAGCGCAGAAGGCCTCGAGGGTCAAGTGCCGGGCGGGCGGGGGAAAGAAGGGCAGTATCTGCCGGATACCTACCACTACAGTTTCGGTGATCGGCGAGAAGATGTATTGAAGCGGATGAAGGACGCCATGACTCAGGCGCTTGAGTCATTGTGGTTGTCTCGTGATGATGACCTGCCCCTACAAAACCCTGGTGAGGCCCTGACTCTCGCCTCGATCGTCGAGCGCGAAACCGCCCTGCCTGCCGAGCGAGCGCAAATCGCTGGGGTGTTCATGAACCGCTTGCGGCAAGGCATGCGTTTGCAGTCAGATCCAACAGTAGCCTACGCAGTCAGTGGTGGTGGAACACCCCTGGGGCGCGCATTGACCCGTACGGATCTTCGCTTTCAGCATCTATACAATACCTACACGGTGGCGGGACTTCCGCCCGGTCCAATCTGCAATCCCGGACGAGACTCGATAGCCGCGGTGATGCGTCCCGCCAAGACGGATGCACTGTATTTTGTTGCGGATGGTACTGGAGGTCATGCGTTCGCAAAGACCTTACAAGAGCACTTGGAGAACGTCGCGCGTTGGCGTCGGGTGCAAAGGGAGCGCAAATGAATCGTCTGCAATGGCCGATTTCGTGCGAGGTTCGCTCCGGCTTGATATGTTCGGCACTGAGCGTGGAGTGCTTCCGAGGGTAGGGCATTGATGTTGGCAGGCGACAGGCAGGAATGATGGCGACGAAAACCGGAAAAACAGCGCCACGCTTATCCAGCATGACGGGATTTGCTCGTGGCACCGGCAGAGATGAGCGCTACGAATGGGTCTGGGAGCTCAAGTGTGTCAATGGACGTGGATTGGACATTCGGTGCCGCACCCCCAATGGTCTGGATATGCTCGAAGCAACGGCGCGTACGGCGGCATCGGAACGGTTTACACGCGGCAATTTGACGATGACGCTGCAACTGAATCCTGTCGCCACTACTCCGTGCGTGACCGTGAACCGGCAGCTGCTTGAGCAACTTCTCGAAGTTTCACGCGAATACAAGGATGCGCCGGGTGTTCTGCCACCGCGACTGGACGGCCTACTTGCGGTGAGGGGCGTAATTGAAGCGGCTGACACAGCTGAAAATGAAGAGGAGTTGCAGACACGAATACAGGGTGTATTGAAAACCCTGGAGACGACTCTCGACGAATTGTATGTGACCCGATCCGATGAGGGCCGGAGGCTGGAAGAGGTTTTGCGCGAGCATATCAGTGAGGTCGAGACTCTGTCTGCCTCAGCAAAGGCATGTGTCGCTGCACAACCCCAGGCCGTGTCAGAGCGGCTTAATGAACAGTTGAATGAGCTATTGGATGACCGTCCAGGTGTGCCGGAAGAACGCTTGGCGCAAGAGTTGGCAGCGTTGCTCGTAAAATCTGATGTACGGGAAGAGGTCGACCGATTGGCCGCTCACGTGGAAGCGATAAATGAACTCCTGGACGGTGGCGGAGCTGTCGGTCGGCGCCTCGATTTTCTTGCCCAAGAGCTGAATCGAGAAGCCAACACCATATGTGCCAAGGCTCCGGACGTGGAATTGTCTCGGGTCGGCCTGGAGTTGAAGGCCGTCATCGATCGCTTTCGAGAGCAAGTGCAGAATATCGAGTAAGCAAGTGTAATGATGAATAGTGCCATTCAACGCCGAGGGTTGATGTTCGTATTGTCATCTCCATCAGGTGCGGGAAAAACAACCCTTTCCCGCATGTTGATTGAACGTGACAACGGAATCGTGATGTCGGTTTCGGCGACAACCCGGCAGTCCCGACCAGGGGAAACCGATGGTGCCGACTATTTCTTCGTCGATGACGGGCGTTTTGACCAGATGGTGACCAACGGAGAATTCCTGGAGCATGCCAAGGTTTTCGATCATCGGTATGGGACGCCGGCATCACCTGTAAAGGCGGCGTTGTCCGACGGCCTCGATGTTCTATTCGACATAGATTGGCAAGGCGCACAACAGTTGAAGGAAGCGGCCCGTGAAGACGTCGCAAGTGTATTCATTTTGCCCCCCTCCATGGACGAGTTGGAACGTAGGTTGCTCGCCCGTGCCCAAGATCCCGAAGACGTCGTCCTTCGCCGCATGTCGAAAGCCGCCGACGAAATGAGCCATTGGGCTGAATATGACTACATTGTGGTGAATGAAAGTATCGACACGAGCCTGGAGGCAGTGTGCAAGATCCTTGCGGCAGAACGCATGAAGCGGACACGACAATCGGGCCTCGCCGAATTCGTGATAAATCTCCAGACGGAGAGCTAGCTCCGACTTGACTGCGATGTTGGTTCTACGAGGAGGATTCCAGTACTCCAAGAGATCGCGCGAGCGCGCAAAACTCAGTGACATCCAGCTCCTCAGGTCGCGCTGTGGGCAATGTGCCTGAGCGCTCCAGAAGCGTCATCGTATCGACATTGAGCATCCGGAGGCTGGATCGCAGCATCTTTCGCCGCTGACCGAATGCGGCAGCGGTCACCCGCTCCAACAATTCTCTATCTGCCGGTGCCGCGGGTTCGCTGCGAGGTGTGATAGCAACTATGGAAGACGTAACTTTGGGTGGCGGCACGAAGGCTGTGGGCGGAACATCGAAAAGCCGCTCTACGCTGGCTAGCCATTGTAGCAAGACGGTTAGGCGCCCGTAGGCCTTTGTTCCGGGGAGCGCCACCAGGCGCTCCGCCACCTCTTTCTGGAACATCAAGATCATTCCATCGAGTCGGCGGATGTCCGGAATCCAGTGGAGCAAAAGGGCAGTCGCAATATTGTAGGGCAGGTTTGCGATGATCTTGGCCGGACCCGATACGAGCTCCGGAAAATGTACGTCGAGGGCGTCCTTGCGCAAGACCGTGAGTCTATCGGGATAGACTTGAGCCAGTCCTGTAAGTGCTTCCACACAGCGTTCATCGCGCTCAACCGCGATGACGCGACGTGCCTTCGATTCCAGTAGTGCGCGCGTGAGGCCGCCTGGCCCCGGACCAATTTCCACAACGTCGTAACCATCGAGTTCGCCAGCGGCACGGACGATCCGCCGGGTGAGATTCAGATCGAGGAGGAAGTTTTGGCCGAGCCCCCGCCTTGCGCTTAGCTTGTGGCGGGCGATGACGTCCCTGAGCGCTGGAAGCGAATCGGGTTGGAGTCGCTCGCTTGACTTAAGCATGCGCAGAAAGTGGGGGGCTGCCGATTGGTTGCGTCGATCCGAGATTTGAGACGCAAGAGTCAGCGCGGCCACCATACTGGACTCGTCGGCGATTCCCTTACCTGCAATGTCGAAGGCAGTGCCGTGATCGGGTGATGTTCTGACGAACGGCAGGCCAAGTGTTACATTGACTCCACCACTGAAGTCCGTGGTTTTCAGCGGGATCAGGGCTTGGTCGTGATACATGCAGATCGCCGCGTCATATGTTGCCCGCGCATCCGCATGGAACAGTGAATCAGCGGCGACCGGACCATGTATATCCAACCCATCTTGTTGCAAGCGGATTACTGCTGGACGGATTATCCTTTGCTCTTCATGCCCGAGTAGTTCGTCCTCACCAGCGTGTGGATTGAGGGCTGCCACCATAATTCGAGGGTGCCTGATGCCGAAGTCCGCGGATAGCGCTTTATGGGTGATTCGGCAGGTGTGGATGATGGAGTCGGTTGTGAGGGCGTCGATCGCTTCCCGGAGCGCGAGGTGAATCGTCACCGGTACGACGCGAAAGTCTCCGCTGACCAGCATCATGACCGGATCCGAGACATGTGCCAGCGCGCCAAGGAATTCCGTATGACCCGGATGCGGGAAGTCAGATCGAATCAGGGAAGCCTTGTGTAGAGGAGTGGTAACGACCGCAGACGCTTCCCCGTTCTGGGCAGCGGCAACCGCGGTAGTAATTGACTCGATCACGGCATCTGCGTTCGCGGGATTTGGCGCTCCAGGATTGACGCTGGCAGGCAGCTCAATCGGCATGACGGGTAGTTCTGTTGCGAAGATCGAGGCGGATTGGGAGGGGGACTGAATCTTTCGAATGGGAATGTCTATTCCCAGGTGTCCGGCGACCGCCTTGAGTCGAGCAGGGCTATCAACAGCAAAAAAGGGGCGTACCTTACCCATCTCTCGGTTGAGCCAGCATTTCAGCACCAGCTCTCCGCCTATTCCGGCAGGTTCACCCATGGTCACGGCGATCGGGAGTGCCGGCTCTGTCATTGTGAGATGCCGCTTGACTTCAACGGGTTTCGATGACGGCGTCGTTACGAAGGTCTCGAATGTACCGGCGTGCCATCATATCGAGCCGTTGACGGCCGAGACGGTCTCGTATTGCGTTTCGATTGGGAAGTCTGGCCTCCGGTTGCTGGCGGTCACACACCATGAGGATGCGAATGCCTTGCCCCACCCTCAAGGGGGCGCTTGCCTGGCCGACCGCCAGCTCGCCAATGGCATCGCGCACTTCTTGTGGCACATCACCGACGCGGACAGTACCAAGATCGCCTGACTCGGCGTACTCCAGGGTACGGCCGTACGTGTCAAATGTTTCGCATCCATTAATTTGCGCGCTAATCCGATTGGCGTCCGCCATGCGCTCTGCGACGATTTGCTGTGGCGTCGATGCCGACAACGGAATGAAGATCTGTCTCAGGTTGACACGCTCGTCGAGTGCGTTGGCCTCGCCCAGTCTGCGTCTGTCGCGCAGAAACAGTATGTAGTACCCGGCGGGACTCGAGATGGGGTTGGACACCTTGCCTGCCGAAAGCCCTGT
>CENY01171809.1_pt1 | contig 12393 bp, 11 predicted proteins | sample 356181 | NCBI WGS metagenome assembly CENY01 (sample SAMEA2619840, study PRJEB7988) | marine metagenome | isolation source: saline water (ENVO:00002010), including
CTGCGCATCGACAAGATCATCGATGCGTGCAAGCAGACCGGAGCGGAGGCCGTTCACCCGGGCTACGGGTTCCTGTCAGAGAATGCACGGTTCTGCAAAGCGCTAGACGAGGCCGGTATCACCTTTATCGGCCCCGGCATCGAAGCCATCACCGTGATGGGCGACAAGATCGAGTCCAAGCAACTGGCCGACCGTGCCGGCGTAAACACCATTCCCGGTTATACCGACGTGATCAGCGGCCCCGACCACGCGGTAGAGATCTCCCGCGAGATCGGCTATCCGGTGATGCTCAAGGCCAGTGCCGGTGGCGGCGGCAAGGGCATGCGGGTGGTGTGGAACGACGACGAGTGCGCGGACGGATTCGAACGGGCGTCAAACGAAGCCCGCTCCAGCTTTGGCGACGACCGGGTATTCGCCGAGAAGTTCATCGAAGAACCTCGCCACATCGAAATTCAGGTAATGGCGGACACGCAGGGCAATGTGATCTACCTGGGCGAGCGCGAGTGCTCCATTCAACGCCGTCACCAGAAGGTCATCGAGGAAGCCCCTTCCCCCTTTATAGACCCGGCAACCCGCAAAGCCATGGGCGAACAGGCCGTGGCCCTGGCCCGCGCCGTCAACTACGCATCTGCGGGCACCGTGGAGTTCATTGTCGACGCGCAGCGCAACTTCTATTTCCTGGAGATGAACACGCGCCTGCAGGTCGAACACCCGATCACGGAAATGGTCACAGGTCAGGACCTGGTGGAGCTGATGATCCGGGTTGCCAACGGTGAGAATCTCCCGCTGGGCCAGGAGGACGTAACCTTGACCGGGTGGGCCATGGAAGCCCGGGTCTATGCGGAAGACCCGTTTCGCAACTTTCTGCCTTCCATCGGACGCCTGACCCGCTACCAGGCACCGGCGGAAGGCGCCAACGTGCGCGTGGACACCGGCATCGTGGAAGGCAGCGAAGTCTCCATGTACTACGACCCCATGATCGCTAAACTCGTCTCCTATGGAGACACGCGCGATGCGGCCATCGAACACCTGACCGACGCCCTGGACGCGTACTACATTCGTGGCGTGTCCCACAACATCAGCTTTCTGAACGCACTCATTACCCATCCACGTTTCCGCGAGGGGCGGCTGACCACCAACTTCATCGCAGAAGAGTATCCAGACGGATTTCACGCCGGACTCCTGCCCCAGAGTGATCAAGTGCTACCCATCGCCATCGCTGCGGTGGTGCACCACAAAGAGGTGGAGCGCGCCGCCCAGATCAGCGGTCAGACCCGCCGCTTCGAACGCCACATCCGCGAAGACTGGGTGGTGGTGAGCCCGCAGGGCAACCATCCCGTGACGTTGGCGCCGATGGAACACGGCTTCGAGGTGACCTACCAGGACGCCATCTATCGAGTCACGACGGATTGGCGCATCGGTGACCCCATCGTGGCAGCGGAAGTCAACGGCAGGCTGGTGAACGTGCAGGTAGACAGGCAGGGCGCCAGCTACCGCATCTTCCACGGAGGCACGCAATTGGATGTGATGGTGGTGACGCCCAACGTGGCGGCATTGAACGAGCACATGATCGAGAAAGAGGCTCCCGACATGAGCCGCTTTTTGCTCTCTCCCATGCCCGGGCTCCTCGTCCGGCTGGCGGTCTCCGAGGGCGAAGAAGTGAAAGCCGGCGAGGAGCTGGCCGTGGTCGAGGCGATGAAGATGGAGAACTCACTGCGCGCCGAAGACGACGTGGTGGTCGCCAAGGTGCTGGCCCAGGAGGGTGCAAGCCTGGACGTAGATCAACCCATCCTGGAATTCGAGTAGCGCTAAGCCACCTCTTCCAGCTCGATCAGCGTACCGCAGAAATCCTTCGGGTGAAGGAATACCACCGGTAGGCCGTGGGCTCCGATGGACGGCTTGCCGTCGCCCAATACCGTCGCCCCCTCTTCCACCAGCTTGTCGATGGCGCTGCTCAGATCCTCGACTTCGTAGCAGATATGGTGCATGCCGCCCTTGGCGTTGCGCTCCAAGAAGTTGGCCACAGGGGAATCGTCTCCCAGCGGATGCAGCAATTCGATCTTGGTGTTCGGCAGCTCCACGAACACCGTGGTCACCCCATGGTCGGGCAGCGGCAACGGGGCCGTGACGTTCGCTCCCAGGGTGCCACGATAGACGGCGGCCGCCGCTTCCAGATCGGGCACCACGATGGCCACGTGATTCAACTTTCCAATCATCACTACTCCCTTATGCCGGCTATCGGTTCTTGCCGGGAATCAATTTCAATACGTCGCTGGCAGCTTCTGGAATGTTGCTGCCTGGACCATAGATGGCGTGCACGCCCGCGTCGTACAGGAACTGATAGTCCTGCTGCGGAATTACGCCACCCACCACCACGATGATGTCTTCATTTCCCTGAGCTTTGAGCTCTTCGATCATTTCGGGCACCAGCGTCTTGTGCCCGCCGGCCAGGGTGGAAACACCCACCACGTGCACGTCTTCCGCACCGGCTTGGGCAGCCGCTTCAGACGGTGTCTGAAACAGAGGCCCCATCTTCACGTCGAAGCCCAGGTCGCCGAAGGCGTTGGAGATGACCTTGGCGCCCCGGTCGTGGCCGTCCTGGCCCATCTTCACCACCAGAATGCTCGGCTGACGGCCCTCGAACTCGGTGAATATTTTGACCTCGTTGCGCACCTGGGCGAAATCCTCGTCGTCTTCGTAGGCGCTGGCGTACACACCCGGCGTCATCTTCGCCACCGGCTCGTGGCGACCCCAGGCCGTTTCCAGCGCCGCGGATACCTCGCCCACGGTGGCGCGCCGGCGTGTTGCTTCCACCGCCAATGCCAGCAGATTGCCGGAACCGGTTTCAGCCGCCTGGGTGAGCGCAGACAGCGCTTCCTGGGTAGTGGTTTCGTCCCTCGACGCCTTCACCTTGTCGAGCCGCTTGAGCTGCGCCTTGCGCACCTTGGAGTTGTCGACCTCCAGCACTTCCACGTCGGAGGTGTCTTCTTCCAGTGTGTATTTGTTGACCCCAACGATCACGTCTTCGCCACGCTCCACACGGGCCTGCCGGCGGGCGGCGGCCTCTTCGATGCGTTGCTTGGGCATGCCTGCCACCACAGCCTTGGTCATGCCGCCCATTTCTTCGACTTCGTTGATGATCTTGCGCGCCGCCTCGACGATGGAATTCGTCAGGCTCTCCACGTAGTAGCTGCCCCCCAGCGGGTCGACGGTGCGGGTCACCTGAGATTCTTCGGCCACAATGATCTGGGTGTTGCGGGCGATACGCGCCGAGAACGGGGTGGGCAGGGCGATGGCCTCATCCAGCGCGTTGGTATGCAGGCTTTGGGTGCCGCCCAGCACCGCGGCCATGGCCTCGATGGTGGTCCGCACCACGTTGTTGTAAGGGTCCTGCTCCTGCAGCGACACGCCCGAGGTCTGGCAGTGCGTGCGCAGCATGAGCGAAGACGGGTTTTTCGGCGAAAACTGACTCATCAGCTCGTGCCAGAGGATGCGCGCCGCACGCAGCTTGGCGATCTCCATGAAGAAATTCATGCCGATGCAGAAGAAGAACGACAGTCGTGGGGCAAAGGCATCGATCTCCTGACCAGTGGCCAGCGCTGCGCGCACGTACTCGATACCATCGGCCAGGGTAAACGCCACCTCCTGCACCGCATTGGCCCCCGCTTCCTGCATGTGGTAACCGGAGATAGAGATGGAGTTGAACCGAGGCATGTTCTCAGCGGTGTACCCGATGATGTCAGCCACGATGCGCATGCTGGGCTCAGGCGGATAGATGAACGTGTTGCGCACCATGAATTCTTTCAGGATGTCGTTTTGGATGGTGCCAGAGAGATCCTTCAAGGCCACTCCCTGCTCTTCGCCCGCCACGATGTAGCCCGCCATGACGGGAAGCACGGCACCATTCATGGTCATGGACACGGACATCTGGTCTAGGGGAATACCGTCGAACAGTATTTTCATGTCTTCGACGGAGTCGATGGCCACGCCGGCCATGCCCACATCCCCCACTACCCGGGGATGATCCGAGTCGAAACCACGGTGGGTGGCCAGGTCGAAGGCCACGGAAAGGCCTTTCTGGCCCGCAGCCAGATTCTGCCGGTAGAAGGCGTTGGACTCTTCCGCCGTGGAGAACCCCGCGTACTGGCGAATGGTCCAAGGCCGATTGGTATACATGGTAGCGCGCGGCCCGCGCACGAAGGGCGCAAGTCCGGGAAAGGAGCCCAGATGCTCGACCCCTTCCAGATCCAGCTCCGTATACAGAGGCTTGATCTCTATTCCTTCAGGGCTCTCCCAATCCAGCGCATCCAGGGGCTTGCCCCGGAGTTCCTTCTCGGCGAGTTCCTGCCACTGAGTATTCCGTGAGGTCTGGTCTGCTTCGGCCATGTGTCTTCCCGCTAATTGGCGGGGCGCATTATACCAGGCCGCTAACGGATGACTCCGTACACCCGCTCCGGGCGCAACCGCAGGATCACCCGTTGCTGAGACTCCAGCCAGCCTGCCAGGTCCTCGGGCTCCTGGTAGTCGGTGTCGCTGATGTTCTGAAACACCAGACGCGTGTTCTCCACCAGGTTCTCAGACTCCACGCTCACCCGTCCTTCCACGGACACGAAGTTGATCGGCTCGGCGTTCGGAATGATGCACAACGTAGCCCGTGCGTCATGGTCCAGAGAGCGCCGCTTGAAGGTCATGCCCGGTGTGCTCACCACCAACGTATCACCGTCTCGGGCATAAGCCACCACAGAACTCACCGGGTGCCCGTCGGCACGCAGGGTGGTCAGTACCGCCCAGCGGTAGTCGTCGATGAATTTCTCTTGTTCAGGATTGTCACTGATCATCGCGGATGCCCCCTCTTTTTTGCGTTATGCCACACGGCAGTGTAACCGCTTCTGGGGACCCGATCAGGACTCGCTATAATTCCGAGGCATCAGTGGCCTTCAGCTCGATACGCTCCGCCAGACGATCCATGACGAACACATAGGGCAAACGCACCAGGCGAGAATTGGTGCCTTCCTTGCGATAGCAGTACACGCACTGAGCATGGGGCTGGCGTTCAGCTACCGCATAGGTGACGCTGCCCAAGTCGAAGTCCATCCCCTTGAGGTGGTCATGGTGGTCATCCGAACTCCCACCCTTGGCGGCCCGTTTCGGTTGCGCCAGATTCGCGCCTGTCCGCCCGCTAACGCGGCCGGGCAGGAATAATTCGGAGAAATCCGCCGCGCAAAGCGGACGGCTCGTGGCACCGATGACGAACTCAGCGCGAGCCAGCACATCGGTTGGCTCTAACTTACAGCGTTTGACGTAGTGCCGAAGTAAAGAAAGATCCCCGTCGGCAAGAAATAGTGAGGCACGCATCAAATGAGGGCGCCGCAGCAAGTCCGATTTAAGCACACGAAAAACCGCACCGAAGTCCCGTGGGGAAAACCGCGCTTCTACAAACTCAACCACATCTATAGGAAACTCAGCCATGCGTAGCTCAATGCATCACCTGACGCTGGAGATGAAATCCGAAGGGCGGTTCTCAGAGATGTCGATGTGCTCCGCGGCAAGCCGCTCCAGCACAAATACCAGCGGAAGGTTGACCAGCCGGCTCACGTTGCCTTCGCGCCGATAGCAGCGCACAACCTCGCGGTTGGGCTGCGTGAGGGCCACCAGGTAAGCAGTGTTGCCCAGCACGAAGCGCCGACGAGCCAAGTATCCGTGATAGTTCAGATCGTCGTCGCTAACGCTGCGCCGCTCGGTGGGCTCGTGCTGCTCGGGCCCATGCAGCGACTCGTGCGACATCCAATGCGGACCGAGATTGTCTTCATGGCTGAATGGCAACGACATGTCCCGCGCCGGCATGGGTTCTTCGGCAACACCGACCACCTTTTCGGCGTGCAATAGCACATCGTCAACGCGATCTTTGCACTCCGACGCATAGTGCTTGAGCAGGCTCATGGATCCGCCCGCCAGATACAACACCGCACGCATCAAGCGCGCCGATGAAAATACCGGGTCGTCTAGAAGTTCAAGAACCTGCGCCGAATCACGCGTTGCAAATCGCCGTCCAACGAACTGAACGACATCAACCGGAATTCCCCCAGTCATGTTCGCCTCCCTGGAACATACTCAAGGCCTCAGGGTCTCCGCCCATTTGCCTTAGCTGTCCATGTCTAATGCAGAGTGTCCATTCTGCAGATGCATTTTCGCTAAATGCCGCGGCTTGTATCTTTGTTTATGTCGCCGCGACACCTTGCTCGCTCTTCAAGCATATCATGTAATGATTCTATAAGTGGTTGAAATATGTCAATTTTCAGTACAACAGGAGGGGAAAAAGCGCTACTTGGTCAAGCCACTGGATGGATTTCCCGGCACAGCGGCAGTGACGCGCCCGACGCACTCAATCGTTGGGGGCGATGGGGTGACTATTACTGGGCGGCTTCTTCCGCGTTACCCACAGTCACCGGGATCCAAACCAGCCCGCCCAACAGTGCAGAAACCAGCAGAGTCATTCCGAACAACAGTGACAGAGCGAGCGCGTCCGTACTGGCCACGCCAAACAAGGCGAGCAACGAAACCATGGCACCCTCGCGCACACCCCAGCCGGCAATGGAAATCGGCAGAATAGTGGCGATGAAGGACAGCGGCATCACCACCGCGTATACCCACAGCTCCACCTCCAGACCCAGGCTGCTGCCGATGGTCACCGCAGCCCCAATGGACAGTAGGTTCGACACAGTGTTACCCACGAACAGCCAGAAAAATTGCTTGGGTTCACGAACGGTCCGCAGGGCATCGCCCAGAAACGCGATAGGGCGAGCAAACAGTTCCCGGTCGCGCAGGCGCCGACGCCCCAGCCACACCAAGGCCAAAGCGGCACAAGCCGCGGCGAAGAGCGCCAGCAATATCAGCACGCCGCCTTGCGACCCACCCGGCACCATGGTCGGCCGCACAAACAGCAGGGCGACGGCGACGATGGCTATGAGGGACACCAATCCGGTGAAGCGTTCTATCAGCACACTGTGCACCGCCAACACACTATTCAGCCCGTAGCGGGTGCTTTGCCAGGCGCGCACGGCATCTCCGCCAAACGATGCCGGTAGCACCTGATTCAAAAAGCGCCCGAGCAGGGTCATCTGAAAAGCGTGAACCATGGTGAGATGCCCTTTGAGCATGCCCACGATGCGCACCCAGCGCCACGCCAACAACGGAACCTGGGCGAAAAACAATAGCAACGTGCCAAGCACGGCTGTACCGGACACCATGGTCAGCGTGTTCCACGTGGCACTCACGTCCATGACCGTGAACAGCACGGCAAGCACGCCGATGGAGACCAAGCCGCGCAAGGCCCAGACCATGCTAGCAGCTACCCATCGTTGACTGACTTTGCCGTTGCCCCATTAATTCTTTAAACCAAGTTCCAGTATCGGCGAATACTAAGCAGCGACAGCGCGGCTGACTAGTCGCAAACACTTGACGTCCGCCCCAATCCCACGCATAAAGCCCCGCTCTCGGACTCGACATAACGGATTCCCCATGGCGCTACTGGACCTCAGCCCCGATAACCTTCTGGCCACCACTCGCGCGGTGCGCAAGCGCCTGGATTTTGGCCGCCCTGTTGATCCCGCGCTGATCGACGAGTGCACGGAACTGGCGCTGCAGGCCCCCACTGCATCCAATTCCCAGGGCTGGCATTTCGTTTTCGTGACCGACGCCGCCAAGCGCGAGGCAATTGCCGACCTCTACCGGCAGGCATGGGCAGGCTACACGCAAAGCCCCATGTCTGCCGCCGCGGTGCATGCCGGTGACGCCAGCATGACGCAGACCCAGGAGCGAGTCATGAGCTCGGCGCAATATCTGGCCGACAATCTGCATCGCGCGCCCATCTACTTCATCCCCTGCACGTCCGGCCGGCTGGACGGCATGTCGGGGGAAGGCGCAAACGTGGCCCACGCCAGCTCGTTCGGATCCATCATCCCCGCAGCATGGAGTTTCATGCTGGCCGCTCGCGCACGCGGGCTGGGGACCTGTTGGACCACCTTGCATCTCATGCACGAGCGCAAGGTGGCCGAAATTCTTGGCATTCCCTACGAAGAGATTACCCAGGTGGCGCTGATACCCGTGGCTCATACCAAGGGTACCGATTTCAAGCGGGGCCCGCGTAGGCCTACGGATAACATCGTTCACTTCGACGCCTGGTAGCCGCGCGCAGCCAACCGGTTTTCAATCCGCCAGCCGTGCGGAGAGAACCTTTAACGCACACGGCAACCCCACAGCGCAAGGGCCAATCCGGTGTTTGGGGCGACGGCCTGGCCGTCGGGAATCCGCAACCGAATCGGATCTGCTGGGCAGCAACTCCACGCTGCGCGCCAGTTCCACGCGAGCTTCTTCGGCGCTGCCATGTCCCAATGCGCCAGCCCCGGTGCAGGCATGCCACCTCACGTTGCAAGTCCCCGCGCAGCGGGTTTAGATGCCGCTGACAACCAGGGAGATGATATGACCATCACACGGCCTGCAGTCCGGGCCCACCGACGACGCAACGCGCCCCGCCACATCCAGTCGCTACTCTGCCTGCTGGCCATCGTGGCTATCAGCACGAGCAGCAGCGCACTGGCGGCTCTGTCCCCGCAACTGCTCACACGTGTGGACTCGTTGCTGCAGGCTCAGGTAGGGGCCGGCAAGATCGCCGGCGCCGTGGTGCAGATCAACCATAATGGGCAGGTGGTGAAGTCGCTGGCGGTGGGCATGCAGGATCGCGAAGCGGGCATCCCCATGAGCACCAGCACCATTTTTCGCATCGCCTCGCAGACCAAGGCCATCGTCAGTGCCGCGGTAATGATTCTGCAGGAGCGCGGCGCCCTGGTGATCTCTGACCCGGTGGGGCGCTACCTGCCCGAATACACCCACACATCGGTGGCTGTAGCCACCGAAGAGGGCGGCTACGACGTGGTGCCCGCCAAACGCCCCATCACCATTCGTGATCTGCTCACGCACACTGCCGGCATCGGGTACGGACGCGGGATCGCTGCCGATCGTTGGGAGCAAGCGCGTATGCAGGGTTGGTATTTCGCCCACCGTAACGAACGCATGCGCGAGACCGTGCGCCGCATGGCCGCACTGCCGTTCGACGCCCAGCCCGGCGAACGTTTCGTATACGGCTACAACACAGATATTCTCGGCGCCCTGGTGGAGGCGGTCAGCGGCCAGAAGCTGAGTGACTTTTTAGCACAGCACATCTTCGCGCCGCTGGGCATGTCCGATACCCACTTCTACCTACCCGCGGACAAGGCACACCGACTAGCAGTGGTGTATGGCACGGACGACGATGGGCAGCTGGTGCGGGCGCCGGATACCAGTGACATGCGCGGCCAGGGCGAGTACACGAGTGGCCCGCGCATGAGCTACTCGGGTGGCGCGGGGTTGCTCTCCACCGCATCGGACTATGCGCGCTTCCTGGAAGCCATGCGTGGTGGTGGGTCGCTGAACGGCCACCGTCTGCTTGGGCGCAAGTCGGTACAGCTCATGACCGTGGACCACCTGGACAGCATCGACTACCGTCCCGGCATGGGGTTTGGACTCGGCTTCTCTGTCGTCGAGGATCTAGGTGCCCGCGGATTCATGGGATCCGTTGGCACGTTCGCCTGGGGTGGCGCTTATCACACCACCTATTGGGTCGACCCAGCCGAGGATCTGGTGGTGACCTACATGACGCAGCTTATCCCCGCCAGGGACGCCGACGACCAGACCAAGCTGCGCACGGCCATCTACGGTGCCATCGAATAGTCGCCCTATTCAATCGTCACGGTACTGCCTGCACCAAACTCGCGTGTTCGCTGCGTACCGTCTCGATACAGCGTCGTCGAGCTGAAGAATCCGCTGGTCAGCAGCCGCACTTTTACGGCATCGGACGTTCGGTTCTCCCAGAACCAACCGTGAATACCCGGAAACGGGGCCCGGTAGCTGCCTGCCCCGGAAGCGCTACTCCCCTGCGCGAAACTCTGAGCGAAACCCGCCTCGGCAGCGTCGGGCTCCGCGTGCAGATCGAAGCTCACCACATCGGTGGCTTCCCAGGTGAACAACAGGACCTGGCCGCGCTCCAGCCGGTACTTGTATTCCACCGACTCAAAAGGCAGCAGTTCGAATTCGACTGTATCGTCGAACAACGCGGCGTCTTCACCGCGCAGAACCTCGCTGAACACGGGCGCCAGCCCGGTCAGCCCAAGGCGCTCACCCACCCCAGTAGGGTCATAGCCGTACTCGGCGGGCAGCACGGCAAGCAGCGCGATCAGCGCCGCCACCGTCAAGGCGGCCGCCGTCTGCCACAGTATGCGGGCGCGCTCGCTCATGCCAGCCAGACCCCCGCGAATTGGTAACCAGCCAGCAGAAACCCACAGGCCATGAGCAGCGTGTTTGCCACCATCGCGTGGCGATCAAAACCAGCCAAGACGCGCCAACGGTTGAGCACGAAGACCACCAGCACCAACGCCAGGATCTGCCCAATCTCTACGCCCACGTTGAAGCTCACGATATTGGTCACCAGTCCGGAGTCCGACACCGTCAGATCCAGCACTTTGGTAGCCAGGCCAAGACCATGCGCGAGACCGAACACCAGCACTGCCAGCCTAGTATCGATGCGAACCGGTAACACCGATCGAAAACCGCCGAGGTTTTCGAAAGCCTTGTAGGCCACCGACAGGCCGATGATGCCATCCACCACATACGCGTTGACCGTGGTCTGGGTCAGCACGCCAAACATCAGGGTCAAACTGTGGCCCACGGTAAACAAAGTCACATACAGCACCACGTCGCGCGCGCGATAAAGAAAGAACACCACGCCCAGCAGAAAAAGCAGGTGGTCATAGCCCGTCACCATGTGCTTGGCGCCCAGGAACATGAACGGCGCGATGGCGGGACCGCTGACCGCTTCGACGAAGCGCGCGTTGGTCTCGGAAATGCCGTGGCTCCATGCCAACGCCGGAAGCAGCGCCAGCGCGAGCATCAGGGTCCACCTCACTGGGGCCTTATCCAGTAAATCTGGTGACAAGCCACACAGACGCGATAGACCCTCGCCCCGGCCGAGAACAACGCCTCGTCGTTCCGGCTCTCTGCCGCCGCCCTGGCAGCCAACCCGGCATCCGCCAAACCGGCCGAGATCTCGTTCCAGCCCCCTTCTCGGCTGCGCCCCGGCAGCATCAGCAGGTTGGCGGACTCCATGACAACAGCGGCGGCATCGGCGACCCGCTCCCAACCGGCATCGGTGGTGGGAGCCAGATTTTTCTCGCCGGCAGCCGTGATGTCATATCCGGCAGAGTCCCAGATCACCTCGGCAGCCGGTTCCAGCACCTGGTGCATCAGGTCTCGCATGCCGAGAATCGTACGATATTCGGCGACCGGCTTATCTTCAGCCGCCCGCTCGCCGTCCGGCGTGCAGGCGGACAGCAGCAGCACAGCGGCTACTGCGACCCACGGGGTGCTTAACGAGTCCATCAACGGGCCCTCCCTGCCTCGGGACCGATTGTAGCTAATATTGCGCCCACACCGCAGCCACCACGCGCGGCCGCGGCCGTGAGAAGAAAAAGCCATGAGATGCTGATAGGCTGAGCCCATGCCCACAGGCGCAACATCCAGGGAGGGTGAGGTGGCAGCACTATTGACTCGAGGCTCCAAGGCGGCCGCTCTGCTCGGCATGCTCGCATTGCTGGCAGGCTGCGGGGCGGCGCCGTCAGAAGAGTCCACTACCTCCGGCGCCCCGTCGGACATTTACGGCCAACCCGATCTGAACGGCATCTGGCAGGCCCTGGGTACCGCGCATTGGGATATCGAGGCACACGAAGCGCAGATGGGGCCGGTGGTGAGGATGGGCGCGCTGGGCGCGGTCCCGGCCGGCCTCGGCATCGTGGAAGGCGGCCCGATTCCCTACCAACCCTGGGCCCAACAACGCAAAGCGGAAAACCAGGCCGATTGGCTGAATCGCGACCCCGCCGTGAAGTGCTACATGCCGGGAATTCCGCGCGCCACCTACATGCCGTTCCCGTTTCAGATCATTCAGGGCAAAGACACCATCATATTCGCCTACGAGTTCGCCGCCGCATCACGCGTGGTGTACATGAACCGGCCGGATTTCGAGCACCCGTTCGAAGCCTGGATGGGACACTCCCGCGGGCACTGGGAGGGGGACACGCTGGTGATCAAGGTTACCAGCCACGTACCAGACACCTGGTTCGACAGCGCCGGCAACTTTCACAGTGAAGAACTCGTGGTGGAGGAACGCTACACGCGGGTGTCGGAGAACGTGCTGGATTATCAGGCCACCCTCACCGACCCTCAGGTGTTCACCAGACCCTGGACCATTAGCATGCCGCTATACCGGCGCCTGGAACCAAACGCGCAGCTGCTGGAGTTCAAATGCGT
>CENY01171328.1_pt1 | contig 12365 bp, 13 predicted proteins | sample 356181 | NCBI WGS metagenome assembly CENY01 (sample SAMEA2619840, study PRJEB7988) | marine metagenome | isolation source: saline water (ENVO:00002010), including
CGAGCCGCTCTGCAACATCGGTCAGCGGTATATCGAACACTTGGCGTTGGCCGTTTTTCGCGCAGCTAACTCTTGCGGTTCCGGCATCGATATCTACGTCGAGTACGAAATGCAGGCATCCGTCTCGCAGAAATAGACGCCCTGTCATCCTAGATTCCGGCGCTACAAAGGTATCGTTCATCTCACTGCTCCATGTGTAGAACGACATTCATGGTATGAACGGGTTCGAGAGCTTTCTGCCAACCGCTTCACAAAACGCAGCATTAGTCCTCGAGCAGCAGCTCGCCGCTGCAGGGACCAGGTGCGCACCGGCGCGCCAACTTTACAAAGCCGCCGCTACGGTGTCGTGCGTAGCTGTTGGCATCGGGGGCCATGGTTGCCTCGGCTGCATCGGGCGGTTAGCGTGGGCCGATGCGGCGTTCATGCGAGAATTAGTGCTGAGCTTTCGATCTTTCATCGGTGCGCGACCGGGGCTGTTCTTCCCGTTCTATCGCTTGACCCACCGCTCGGTTCGAGCCCGCGCGCTGGTGCTCGACCGCCACACGGAACTGGTTATCGAGGGGTTTCCCCGCAGCGGCAACACCTTTGCGGTGCTCGCGTTTCAGCTGGCCCAGCAGCGTGAGGTTGCCATCGCGCACCATCTTCACCACCCGGCGCAGGTGTTGCGGGGGGCTCGCCGTGGGGTCGCGGTTGTGGTGTTGATCCGAGATCCCGAAGCCGCGGTGCGGTCGTTGGCGTTGCGGCGACCAGACGTGCCGTTAAAGACCCTGTTGCGTCAGTATGTAGATTTCTACAGCGTGCTGGATTCGGTGCGCGAGCGTGTTGTGGTGGCCACTTTCGAGGAGGTGACCGGCGACTTCGGGGCGGTTACTGCCAGAGTGAACGCGCGTTTCGGAACCGACTACGGCTGCTTCGAACACACGCCGGAAAACGTCGATCGAGTGTTCGCCCAGATCGACCACATCAACCGTTCGCTGGGGGGTAGCGAGTATGACGTTTCCAGGCCGAGCGCCGCTCGAGACAACGTGCAACCGAGACTGCTGACCCCTGAAGAGGCTGGCGCCCTGGAAGATGCCCAGGCGCAGTACCTGGCGCTGACCTCGGCCAGAACGGGGGCACCGGTGTGAGTGGGGCTACTGTGTGGGTGGATGCCGACGCCTGTCCCAAGGTAATCAAAGAGATCCTGTATCGGGCGGCACAGCGAACCGGGGTGCGACTCGTGCTGGTGGCAAATCACGCGTTGCGGGTGCCTCCTTCGCCCCACATAGAGACACTTCAGGTTCCTGGCGGCTTCGACGTGGCCGACGATGAAATCGTGCGCCGCCTGGGGCCTGACGATCTGGTAGTGACCGCCGACATTCCGTTGGCCGCGGAGGTGGTGGGCCTGGGTGCCAGCGCGCTCAATCCGCGGGGCGAGCTCTACACACCCGAGAACGTCCGCGCGCGGCTGAATATGCGGGACTTCATGGATACCATGCGAGCCAGCGGAGAGATGACCGGTGGGCCAAGCGCGCTCTCTAAAAGCGAGCGTAAGACGTTTGCCGGCGAACTGGACCGGTTTCTTGCCCGCCGGGCTCGGTAGTCACGCTTACCGAGGTAGACGAGGCAAGGCTAAGTGCCTGATGGGTATGTTTTTTCGTAGCAAGGGGAAAAGTTGATGAGGTTGCTGGATCGAACCTGTGTGGTGACGGGAGGTTCCAATGGAATCGGCGAGGCCACCGTGCGTCGTTTCGTTGAGGAAGGCGCCAAGGTGCTCATTGCCGACCTGGACAAGGCGGCGGCGGATACGCTGGCGGCCGAGTTGGGCAACGCGGTCACCACCATACACTGCGATGTGCGCTTCGAAGAGGACGTGAAGCGGGTTGCGGCTGAAGCGCTGCGCCAGTGGGATCACGTGGATGTGATTGTCAACAATGCAGGGTCCGAACTGAATCGCAGCTACGATGAGACCACGGTGGAAGAGTGGGACCGCGTGCAGGACACCGATCTCAAGGGGCCCTGGCTTCTATGCAAGCACCTGGTTCCACATATGGTGGAGCGGGGCAGCGGGAGCGTGATCAACGTGGCTTCGCTCAATGGCCTCGTCGGCTTTCCATTGTCTTCTGCGTATGGTGGTGCCAAAGGCGGACTCGTAGTGTTCACCAAGGACATGGCCATCGAGTTAGCGTCCTCTGGCGTGCGCTTCAACTGTGTGTGTCCGGGTGTCATTGATACGCCTATGATGGATCGCTGGACCAAGCTCATGCCGGATCAGGGCGAAGCCAAGGCCATGCTCACCGGCGTCATGCCCATCGGTCGCATGGGAACGGCGCATGAGGTGGCGGGTGCCATTCTGTTCTTCGCCTCGGACGACTCCACCCTGTGTCAGGGCTCGGTGCTCTCGGTGGACGGGGGATTTACCGCCCAGTAGCCGCTGGTTGGACAGGCGTCGGCAATGAGTGTGGAAAGGCCCTAGTCCGGCAGACCCAGCACCCGCTTGGCGATGATGTTCAGCTGCACCTCCTTCGTGCCGCCGGCAATGGTGAGCGACTTCTGGCGTAGCCACGTGCGTGTGGCTTCAATCTCCTTGGCGTCGTCGCCTTCCCAGGCCAGCCCGCGCGTGCCCATGGCGGCCAGCAGCAACTCGTCGGCTTCCTGCGCGTTCAGGGCGCCGGTGAGCTTCACGGCGGACGACGTAAATCCGGGCGCTCGTGCCTGCAGCTCCTCGATGGCTCGGCTTTGTGTGAGCCTTTGCGCGTGGGCGTTCTGCTCGAATCGGACGAGGCGTTCGCGCAGGATCGGGTCGCTCATCCGTGCGCCATGAGATTGCACATAACGGCGAATCTTCTCGGGCATGTGTGCGTCTGCGCTGCGTCCTCCCTGGGAGCCCGAGATGTTGATGCCCGCGTGCGTCGAGCGTTCGAACTGCAGCAGGCGCTTGCCTACGGTCCAGCCGTTGTTCACCCCCCCGATCACATCGTCTGCCCGGGCCACCGCATCTTCGAAAAGGGTTTCGTTGAATGGAGAAGCGCCAGAAAGCAGCGCAATGGGGCGAACCTGAACACCGGGTTGATCCATGTCTATCAGCACCAGGCTGATGCCCTCGTGCTTGGGCTTGTCCGGATCGGTGCGCACGAGCACGAAGATATAGTCGCAGTCCATGGCGTCCGAGGTCCACGTCTTACGACCATTCAGCACGTAGTGGTCACCCTTGAGCGTGGCCCGGGTGGTCAGCCCCGCGAGATCCGAGCCGGCTCCGGGTTCGGAGTAACCCATGGCCCAGCCACCCTCACCACGCGCGATGCCCGGCAGCCAGCGCGCCTTCTGATCGTCGCTGCCGAGTTCCAGGATGGTGGGACCAATGTAGTTGACACCTCGGCCGGTCAGCGGGGTGCGCGCAGCAATGCGCTTGAGCTCATCGATGAGCACCGTGTAGTGGTCCCGGTCCAGCTCGGCGCCGCCGTACTCCCTGGGCCAGGTGGGCACTGTCCACCCGCGTTCGGCCATCCGTTCCAGCCACAGGCGTACGTCTGGCTCCAGCTCGACCTTGGAGCTACCCCATGCAATCTGACCCGGCCCCCGAGCACCTTCCGGACAATTTTCGGCCAACCAATCTCGGGTTTGCTGGCGAAACGCTTCGAGTTCCTGCTCTGCGCTCATTTGCGTCTCCTGCGAGGGGAGATTAACGCTACAATCGCTGCATGAAAATTGCCACATGGAACATCAACGGGTTCGGCGCTCGCATGGATTTTCTGAAGCGCTGGCTGGCAGACCGTCAACCCGACGTGGTGGGCCTGCAGGAGCTCAAGCTGGTAGACGACGCGTTTCCTCACGACGACTTTGAAGCGCTGGGGTACCAGGCCGTTACTCACGGGCAGAAGGCCTGGAACGGGGTAGCGGTATTGAGCCGCCTGCCGCTGAGCGTCGCACAGTCCGGCCTGCCGGGCCAGGAGGAGGCAGGTGCGCGCCTGCTCACGGTGAACGTGGCAGACCAGCTCGAGTTCACCACGGTGTATTGCCCCAATGGCAAAACCTTGGAGCACGACGACTACGAGATGAAGCTGGCCTGGTTCGATGCGTTGATCGAATTCTGGAATGCTCGCAACGCTGAACGGGCCGTTTTGTGTGGTGATTTCAACATCGTGCCGACGCCGTTAGATGGCTGGCGGGGCACTAAGGCAGACGGCGACATCTTTCACACCAAGCAGGAGCGGGATCGGTTGCAGCGCGTGCTTGAGCTGGGTCTGACGGACTTGTATCGACACAAGTATCCGGGCGAACAGACATTCTCGTGGTGGGATTATCGCGGAGGGTCGTTCCACCGGGGGCACGGACTACGCATCGATCTGATCCTTGGCACGGCGGCCGTTCGGGACAATCTGCTAGACGTGGGCACGGACCGTGACTACCGCAAGAAGCAGGATGGCATGACCGCCTCGGATCATGCGCCCGTGATCGCCGAGCTGCACTAGCCTGGGGCGGTTAGCCCTGGCGCGCTTTCAGCGTTTCTCTTTTGACCTTTTTGGCTAGAGACCAGCGGTGCACCTCCGACGGCCCGTCGTAGATGCGAAAAGCCCGGATCTCGCGAAACACCTGCTCAACCACAGTGTCTCGGCTGACCCCGGTGCCGCCGAGAATCTGAACGCAGCGATCGGCTACCCGAAACAGCGCTTCGGACACCGCGACCTTGGCCATGCTCGACTCCGGAGTGCCGGTGGCGCCGCTGTCCAGCACATCGGCGCACCAGTCGATCATCAGCTCTGACTGCTTGAGGTCCATGAGATTGTCGGCAAGCATGAAGCCGACCCCTTCGTGGTCCGCCAGTAGTTTGCCGAAGGCGCTGCGCGTGCAGGCGTAGTCCGCGGCGATGTCGTGGGCGCGCTCTGCCGCGCCCCACCAGCGCATACAATGGGTCAGCCGAGCGGGTGCCAGGCGTACCTGCGCATAGCGAAATCCCTCGTCGGCGGCGCCAAGAATCTGGTCGGCCGGCACGCGTACGCCTTCCAGGTTGATGACCGCGTGCCCACCGGGCATGGAGCTGTCGATGGTGTCGAGAATACGATCGATGGAGATACCGGGGGTGTCCATATCCGCCAGAAACATGGTGGCGGACTCGCCGGTTTTGGCCATGATGATGCCGAAACCCGCGCCTTTTCCCCCGGTGATGAAGGTTTTGCGGCCAGTGATCACCCAATCGTCGCCGTCGCGCTCGGCAATGGTGCTCATCATGGAGGGGTCGGAACCGGCGCCGCCGTCGGGCTCGGTCATGAGGAAAGCGGAGCGGATGGCGCCCGATGCGAGGGGCTTTAAGAAGCGCTCCTGCTGTTCGCTGGTGGCCACCTTCTCCAACAGGTGCATGTTGCCCTCGTCCGGCGCCATGATGTTCATGGCGACGGGCCCCAGCGGCGAGTAGCCGGCCGCCCGGAATACCGCCGCCGTGGCGCGGTGGCTCAATCCGTGGCCGCCCAACCATTCGGGGAGCTGTGGGGCTACCAGGCCGGCCGTATGTGCGGCTTCGACCAACTCGCGGCGCAACGATTCGCTGGGCCCGTGGTCTTCGTTACGCGGGTCGCTCTCGTAGGGAATCACTACGTCGCGGATGAAGGCGTCTACAGACGCCACGAGACTTCCGAGTTGCTCGTTGTTGTCGCTCATTGGATACCTTCGAATTTTACCTATGCTTTGGGGTAACGGCGGGTGCGGTCCCCGTGGCCGGGTGCGGATGGTAGTCAGGATCGGGGGAGCAATGCAAAGGCCCTCAGCGGCAGGCTGCATCGGACTTCAGCGCCTGCCCGGTTGCTGCCTCGAAACTGCACTAAGGCGTTGTCAGTGATTGCAAAAGTATATGCACGCCCCTGCGACCGCGCGATCGGTTGGCGACAATACGGCGGAATTGGTCGGTTGGTTACCTTACGCGGGCTGTTGCTGCTCCTTGAACTGCGCTACATTCGGGCGGGTTGAGGGCACATGGGATCGCGTATGGCAAACGCACTGCCAGCATTTCTACTGGAGGATGCCGCGGGGGTATCGCACACCTTTCCCAGCGCTCGTCGATCCATCGTGTGTTTCCTAAAGGAGGATTGTCCGACCTGCAACGAGGTGATTCCCGTAGTGGACGCCATTTACGCTGCGTTTTCGGGCCAGATCGATTTCTTCGTGGCGGGGCAGACGGCGCACGGCAATGCCAAGCTGGTAGAGCACCATTCGCCCGCGTTCCCGCTGCTGGACGACTCCAGCCTGAAGGTTTCTTTCGCCGCCGACATCGACACCGTCCCCACGCTCATGCTTTGCGACAGCGACGGTGCGGTGGAGCAGACCCTGGTGGGATTCGTGCGTGACGAATGGCAGGCCTTGTGCGGACAACTTGCGGGAGAATCTAGCATCGCGGGGCCGCAACTGGAGTGGGCGCAGCTCCCGGAGTGGCGTCCCGGGTGCGGATCACTATCAGTGGATCCGCTCATCGCGCCGCGTCTTGAAGCGGAGGCTGAAAACAGCCCGCTACGGGCGCGACGCATCGAGGTGGCTGACCTCGACGACGAGTTCGAGTTCATGTTCGACCAGGGCTTCAGCGACGGCCTGCCTTTGGTTCCGCCAACGCCCGAGCGGGTCATACGCATGTTGAGCGGCACGCGCCGTGATCCCCAGGAGGTGGTAGCCGTGATGCCGCCCAATATGGGTGACGCCACGGTAGAGAAGATCGCCATCAACGCGGTGATGGCGGGCTGTAAGCCCGAGTATATGCCGGTGATTCTCGCTGCCGTGGAAGCAGTGTGCACGAACGAGTTCAACATCCACGGGGTCATGGCCACCACGATGGGCGCCAGCCCACTGATGGTGGTGAACGGGCCGATTCGGCATCGCCTGGGCATGAACATGAAGCTGGGCGTGTTGGGCCAGGGTTGTCGCGCCAGCGCGACCATAGGGCGGGCGCTACGGCTCGTCGTGCGCAACGTAGGTGGTGCCAAGCCCGGCGGAACCGAACGTTCCACCCTTGGCAATCCGGGAAAGTTCACCATGTGTTTTGCGGAGTGGGAAGAGCGCAACCCCTGGACGCCGCTGCATGTGGAACGCGGCTTCGACGCGGAAGACTCGGTAGTGACCGTTTTCGCCATGACCAGCGGCCCCACACTCATGGTGGACCAGGATAGCCGGGCGGCGGCGCAGCTCGCTGGTAGCTTCGGGATGTGTCTGGAAAGCGCGTTCCACCCCAAAGCGCACTACGCTACCGAGGTGCTCATGGTGATCTGTCCCGAGCACGTCGATACGCTGATGACCGATGGCTACAGCAAGGCCGACATCCGCGACCGGATCCAGCAGGTCACCGCGCGTCCGATTCGGGATTTGGTGGCCGACGCGGATTCTGGTGTAGGCTTCAAGCAGGCGGCAACCGCCCAGATGAGCGAGCAAGATCTCGATCGGGAATTGCCGAAATTCCGCAGTGCAGAGAGTATTCATATCACCGTGGCCGGGTCCGAAGCAGGCAAGTTCTCGGGCGCGTTCCATGGTTGGGCAACTGGTGAGATCGGCTCGATGTCGGTATCCCGGAAAATTGAGGAGGTGTAACCCATGACCACCATTTTGGATCCCACCGACGAGCGGGAGCCGGTGCATCGCCAGCTCACGCTGCGCAGCGGGAGCATTACAGGCAACGTGGCATTGCTGGATATTTCCAAGCCCCGGGGCAACGTGTTGCTCGACCGACTGGAGGCGCTGCTGCAGGATCGCCTGCCAGGCATTACGGTGAATCGATACGCCAAGCCCACTTTCACCAAACCGGCACCCGATGACCTGCGGGCCGAGATCGCCCGGGGCAACGACTTCATCATCGAGGGTCTAGCCGACTGAGGCTCCTGTACCACGTGCAGTTTGCATGACACGGTATGGTTCGAGATCCAAGGTAAGCCCTCGGTGTCGATCGCTTCGTCTGAGTTCGCCGACGCGGCGGAAACCCAAGCCAAGGCGTTGGGTATGGACGACGCCAAGCGGTGCTTCGTGCGCCATCCCATCCAGGATCGCACTGACGACGAGATGCGTCAGCTGGCCGATGAGGTAATCGAGGAGGTAATCGCCGCGCTGACATGACGTTGCGCGCCGGCTCGTTTGAAGATTCGAAGGCGCCCCCGGCCGGCTATCGGGTTTTGCGTGGGCTGGCTGGCAGAAAAGGGCGTGGGATTCCTTGTCGTCTGTGTTTATCGACTTGTCAATTTGACGCCGCTGCGCTAGCCGCTTAGTTCCGCCAGGTCCTTGAAGTACGTCAGCGCTTCCGGGTTCGCCAGCGCCGACGTGTTCTTCACTGGGCGCCCATGGATGACCTCCCGCACCGCCAGCTCCACGATCTTGCCACTCAGCGTGCGGGGAATGTCCGGCACCGCAATGATCTTGGCCGGCATGTGACGCGGGGACGCCTTTTCGCGGATGCGCTGACGGATAGATTGCGCGAGTTCGTCGTCTAGTGTGCGGCCTGACTGCATGACGATGAAGAGTATGACCCGGGTGTCGCCCTCCCAGTCCTGACCCACGCAGATGGCATCTGCGATGTGCTCGAACTGCTCCACTTGGGCGTAGATCTCGGCGGTGCCGATGCGCACCCCGCCCGGGTTGAGTACGGCGTCGCTGCGGCCATGGATGATGAAGCCGCCGTGGTCGGTGATCTCGGCGAAATCTCCGTGGGTCCATATGCCCGGGAAACGCCGGAAGTACGCGTCCAGAAACTTCTCGTCGTTCGGGTCGTCCCAGAAGCCGATAGGGCAGCTGGGCATGGGTTGCGTGCACACCAGTTCGCCCTTGGCGCCGCGCAGGGGCTGACCGTGTTCGTCCCAGACGTCGACCGCCATGCCCAGCGCGGCGCACTGGATCTCGTTCTCCCAGACCGGTACCGCGGGGTTGCCCAGAACGAAGCAACCCAGGATGTCGGTGCCTCCTGAGATGGAGGCCAGGTGCACGTCAGCCTTGACGTCCTCGTAGACGTAACGGAAGCCTTCCTGGGTAAGGGGTGAGCCGGTAGAGAGCACGCAGCGCACCGATCCCAGGTCGTGGGAGCGGCGTGGCACCACGCCTGCCTTTTGCAGCGCAGACAGGTACTTGGCGCTCACGCCAAAGACGTTTACCAATTCTTCGTCGGCCAGGTCCAGCAAGGCGGTAGGCTGGGGGTGGAAAGGAGAGCCGTCGTAGAGCACTACGGTTGCTCCGGTGGCCAAACCGCTCACCAGCCAGTTCCACATCATCCAACCGCATGTAGTAAAGAAGAACAGACGCTCGCCCCGGGCGAGGTCCACGTGCAGGCGATGTTCCTTCAGATGCTGAATAAGCGTCCCGCCGATGCCGTGCACGATGCACTTGGGCTTGCCGGTGGTGCCGGAGGAATACATCACGTACAGCGGATCGTCGAACTTGCGTTGCACAAATTGAACCGGTGCTGCTGGCGCCTCAAGCAGGGCGGCGAACGATGCGTTCTGCCAGGCTCCCGCGGTGTTCATCGGCTCGTTGATTGCGCTCACCCAGAGCACCGCTTCGATGGACTCGATCTGCCTGGCAACGTCGATGACCTTGTCAACAGTTGGAAACGTTTTTCCGCCGTAGTGGTACCCGTCACACGCGATTAACACGCGCGGTTGAATCTGCCCGAATCTATCCAGCGCGCCTTCGGATCCGAAATCCGGCGAGCACGATGACCACACGCCGCCCAAAGCGGTGGTGGCCAGCATGCCGATTACGGCTTCTGCCGCATTCGGTAACCATCCGGCTACCCGGTCGCCGGGCTGAATGAAGCCCTCCAGCCATGCGGCGATGGAACTGGTGGCATCGAATAGCTCCGCGTAGGAGATCTGCGTACGTTGCCCGGTTTCCATGACGGAAATCAGCGCGGGCGCGTCGTCTCGGTAGCGCAGCAGGTTTTCGGCAAAGTTCAGGCGTGCGCCCGGAAACCAACGAGCGCCTGGGAACTGCTCAAAACCCTCGACGACCTGGTCTGCATTCTGGTGTGCCACGACCCCCGAGAAATCCCACACGTCCTGCCAGAACTGGCCGGGTTCCTCCACCGACCAGCGGTGCAGGTCGGCGTAGTCGCCAAGATCCAGTCGGTGGCGGTCGGCCGCGTAACGGGAGAAGCGGGCGAGGTTGGTGCCTGCCGCGCGATCCGCCCCTGGGGTCCACAGCGGTTCGGTCACCGTCTCAGCGCACCTGGCGGAAGCAGTTGCGCACTTCGCCTACGAACAACTCCGGCTGTTCGAAGGCGGCGAAATGGCCGCCTTTGTCCAACTCGTTCCAATGGATGATGTTGGTGTAGCGCTTTTCCGCCCAGCGGCGCGAGCAGCGTGCTATCTCCTTGGGGAAGATGCTGCAACCCGTGGGGGTAGTGATTTCTTTCGTGGCGCCGAAGGATCCGAAGCTCTCCCAATACAGGCGCGCAGATGAGGCGCCGCTGCTGGTAAGCCAGTAGAGCATGATATTGTCCAGCATCTCATCGCGGCTGAGCACGTTTTCCGGGTGCCCGTCGCAGTCCGTCCATGCCCAGAACTTCTCGAGAATCCAGGCCGCCTGGCCCACCGGAGAGTCCACCAGAGCATAGCCCAGGGTCTGGGGTCGTGTGCTCTGTTGCTTGGAGTAGCCTGAATCCCAATCCTGGTAGTGCTTCAGCGCGGCAATGGCGCCCTGCTCCAGTTCAGTGAGGTTGTCCATCGTGTCGGGGTCGGGGAAGGCGGATACCATGTTGAGGTGGATAGCGGCGCAATGTTTTGGATCTGCTACACCAAGGGCAGTGGTGACCGCCGATCCCCAATCTCCGCCCTGGGCCACGTAGCGGTCGTATCCCAGGCTTTCCATCAGAACGGCCCAGGTACTAGCGATCTTCTCAACGCCCCAACCGGTACCGGCGGGTTTGCCGGAAAAGCCGTAGCCGGGTAGGGCGGGGCAAACCACATGAAAGGCATCGCCGCTATCGCCACCGTGGGCCGCTGGGTTGGTCAGGGGTTCGATGACCTTGAGAAACTCGACGATGGATCCCGGCCAGCCATGAGTGAGTACCAGTGGCAGCGCGTTGGGTTCTTCCGAGCGCACGTGCAGAAAATGGATGTCGAGCCCGTCTATTTCCGCGGTGAACTGATCGAATGCATTGATGCGTGACTCGGCTCGGCGCCAGTCGTAGTCGTCGCGCCAGTAGTCCACTACCTCGCGCATGTATTCCAGCGGCACACCCTGTGACCAATCGTGGGGGGTTTCCTTCTCCGGAAAACGCGCTAGCGCCAGCCGCTGGTCCAGGTCTTGTAGATCGGAGTCAGCGACATGAATTGAAAATGGTTTAATTGCAGTCATCGGGATTGGCCTATGGAGTAGTCACAGTGACGCGCACACGTGGCCACCGTCGATCACGATCACGGAGCCGGTCATGTACGCGGAAGCGTCGGAGGCAAGCAGCAGGAGCGGTCCATCCAGGTCGGAAAACTCACCGAAGCGGCGCATGGGAATGCCTTTCACGAACTCGGGGGCGCGGTCGCTCTCCAACAGCACTCGACTGACGTCGGTGAGGACGTAGCCAGGCGCCAGGGCGTTGACGCGAATGCCGTAGCGGGCGGCTTCCAGTGCCATCACTTCGGTCAGGCGGGTTAGGGCCCCTTTCGACACGGCGTAAGGGAATTGGCCCTTGAGGGTGCGACGGTCCGTGATGGAGGAGATGTTGATGATATTGCCGCCCTCGCGACCGCCGTCTATCACCCGCTGGGTGTAGTTCTTCGCCATCATCCACGCGCCTTTCAGGTTGGTGTCCAGCACGCGATCCCAATCGTCCTCGTCGATCGTTACATAGGTCTTGGCGCCGGACTCTACACCTGCGTTGTTGATGAGCACGTCAATCGGGCCGTGTGCGGTTTCTGCATCGTTAAGGAAAGCATCGACGCTGCCCGCATCGGTCACGTCGAGCGCCATGCTCACGGCACGACCACCGGCGGCCTCGATTTCCGCCACGCGCGCCGCGAGCTTGTCTTCGCGGCGTGCGCCCAGCGAGACCTTGGCGCCTGCTTCGGCCAGTGTGCCGGCAAAGTGGTGGCCGAAACCGGAAGACGCCCCGGTGATGGCGACGTGCTTGCCGCCCAGATCGAACCTGTTCAAGATCGATGCTCCCCGTCAAAGCCCGCATCCTACCTACAAACCGGTGGAAGCGGCTATATGTCGTTGAGGCCTGGGGCGGGCTATTCGACGCCAGGCGTAGTGAACCACTTGGTATTCGATACCGTCGCGGTTGTTGAACTAGAGGCGTCTTTCGAGCCCGCGCCCGCGATGCAGCGAGCGAATGCTGCGCCTAGACCGTGGCCGGCGCCGGTGATGAGGACCACGCTGTCGTCGAACCGCATTGCTGGTTCCTCCCCAGTGTGCCAAGGTGGCTTCAACCATAT
>CENY01024952.1_pt1 | contig 12364 bp, 7 predicted proteins | sample 356181 | NCBI WGS metagenome assembly CENY01 (sample SAMEA2619840, study PRJEB7988) | marine metagenome | isolation source: saline water (ENVO:00002010), including
ATGCTCAATCCTTTCAAAGCGCCTGAATGAAGGCACAATCAGTCCGACAGTCGTTGTCAGAACCATGAAGGCTACAGCGATTGAGTATGTGGTCAGAACATTCGTCGTCTCAATCATCCATCCTCCGAGAACGGGAGCAAACGGGATGAAAATTAGAGAACCAATTGCATCTAGAGAATTCACTCTTCCTCGCAGATGTTGGTCCACGCTGTCGGACATAGTAGTTCTCCAAATTACTCCGAGAGTGCCTCCAAGCGTGCCTTCAATGAGGACGAACAGCAGAATTAGCCAGAAGGGGATGGGCATAGCCCACATTAGCATGCACCAAGCAATACCTCCAATGAACATGTAGAACACAGTACCTCTGGACTCCTTGGGAATGGGCTTCATGCCTGCAATCACTGAACCAAACATAGCCCCTAGAGCGCCAACTGCTCCGAAGAGTCCGAACTCCCTTGCTCCTAGACTCTTACTTTCGATGATGAATGGTATTCCAATCTCGATTGCTGAATCTCCGATATGCCAAATCATGAACATGAAGATGCCTGCGAAGAGCCATGGCTGAGTCTTCACGAATGCCCATGCTTCGATTACCTCTTCTCGAAGGCCCTCAGTCTCCTCTTCTCTCTGAATCGGAACCTCCGATATTGTCCACAAGACTGCCCCGCTAAATAGGAACGTCAGCACATCGACAAATAGGCAAACCTCGATTCCCCACTGCTCTACAGTGAATCCTCCAATGAGAGGCCCCAACATCCAAGCAGCAGTCATTGCAACCCCCCTCAGGGCATTGGCCTGAGGCAAAACCTCCTCTTCTACTAGGTCCGGCACTAATGCACCGATTGCCGGTATCGAGAACGCCCCCGCACCTCCGGTGAGAAAGGTAATCACCAGAAGCGTCTTGATCAAATCAAAACCAGCCATCAGGGCCAGCATAGCAATCGTGACAAGAACTGCTTGGGATAAATCTGCTATGAGGGCAACTGTTCTTCTGGGCATCCTGTCTACGACCATCCCGCCGTACAGTAGCAGAGGGAGATGGCCGAGGAAGTAGGCCGTGAAAACTAGGCCATATGCCTTGGCCCCACCGACTTGTGCAATGGTCCAGCCCATGCCGATGATGAAGATTGAGCTGCCCAGCATATTCACACCGTTGCCGATCAACAGTCGACGGAACTCTGGAATCTCCCAAGCTTCCTTCAAGCCCATGGGCGGGCCTCTACGAGGCCCGTTCTTCAAACTGACTCAGTTTCGGAGCAGGAACTAATGAACGGATGAGCAAACACTCAGCCCGGCGGTTTATGAGTTGTGATTTATTTTTGATTATCACTCTGATTATTGTTCATATGTTCAATATTTTTCCTATATAGTGTGAATTATCACAGATTCTAGTCATATAGATACTAGAATTACCCAATGATTATAGCGTTCTCTCTATACCGGGCGAACCTAGGGGTCAGAATGCTGGAATCAACAACTGAACTAGAGTATGCAGAAGTGGATGGAAAACTCACTCTCGACCGGTTCAGCTCCCAGTCTACAAAGATTGCTAGAGAGACTGCCGACAGCTACCATAGATATCACATCGATACAGAAGAGGTGGAGGATGCTGACCCTCTTCCTCACAGATTCCTAGTTGAGGTTGGAAAAGTCGGTTTGGCAACATTGCTTGCAAAGGAGACACTTCACTACTTTCGACCTTGGGATCCCAATTTCGATGTCATCTTCGCAAGGCCCTGTACATATGGTGTGTTCTCCGGACCAGTAGGAGGCTTCGCTCCGAAACCCGAACTCTGTGTCGGTTGCATGAGATGCGCTGTACAGCATCCGGAATTCGTCAAGGTGCTCCCTAATCCAGATTTACTGGAATTGGGAGACTCCTACACCACTCATGGACACATCACTGCCATCGACGAGGAGGCCAGAAAGGGCATGGTCCCTGTTCGCGGTCAGGGGTATCGAGGAAGATTCGGTGGCCCTGGATTCGATGGTATGCTGACCGACATGTCCGAGATTGTAAGGCCCAGCAGGGATGGTATCCATGGCAGAGAATTGATTGGCACATCTGTGGACATCGGCAGCAAGCCGATGCACCTAACATTCGATTCAGATGGCAGAATCACAGGGCCAACTCCTGAGATGTTCACAATCCAAGTCCCATTCGTATTCGACCTGCCCCCAGGCGACTTGGGGACAGAGGAGTTGGCCAGAGTTGTGACTTCGACTGCTGCTGAGATAGATACAATCGCCTGCTTGGATGCGAGCCTCGTACTGAGAGAGGGACTCGACTCTCCCTACATCGCTCCAGTTATGGACGCAGTAATGGGATCGCGGGCGTCCCAATTCCCCAATGCTAGGATGATCGAACTCACACTTACTCCCGGTCGCCCATGGGGCTGGGATTGCTCCGGCTTTGAGGCGGCTTGCGATGCTACCGATGCAATCGTCGCTGTCCGAATTGCGTTCGAAGAAGGATGGCAGGACCTGATGTCAAATGCTATCGATGCGGGAGCGAAGGTGATACACCTGCTCGCCGACTTACATGGCGAGGGCTCTGACGGAACTTTCGTCACTGAGCTTTTCAAGGAGGCCCATATGATGCTCATTGAACAGGGTTGCAGGGATGAGGTCACACTGATTGGAGCCGGTGGAATCGTGGGGGCCGATCATGTCCCCAAGGCGATAATCAGTGGCCTGGATGCCGTCGCTCTAGACCTCCCGGTGCTATTTGCTCTGCAGGGCCGCTCTCACGGGTCTCTCAAGGAGCGAGCGCTCGTCTCAGGCACGCTACCAAAGAATCTTGATGAGAATTGGGCGCAGCAGCGCTTGACCAATCTATGCGGGTCTTGGAGAGATCAACTGCTTGAGATTCTCGGCGCGATGGGGGTCCGTGAGGTTCGCAGACTCAGAGGTGAATTTGGCCGCTCAATGCTTGTAAGCCATCTCGAGTACGAGGCCTTCGAAGACATCTCTGGATATGTCGGAGGTGGTTCTTGATGCAACTTCCTCAGATTCTGGTTGATGCGTATGACGCCTACAAGGGCAAGATAGTGAAGCCGAGTGATAATTTACTCCACAAGACCACAGGACTCCTGCAAAACGGAATGAATGCTCGTGCCTTTGGAGAGTATCCTTCCCCCGAGGCCCTTGGCGACGCACGCTGGACTGACGAACTTATCCTGTCGACTTGGTACATGGCTGAAACCGGCAAGGTGCCTTCTGACATGAACTTCAAGACTGGCAAGAGCGATGGCGGGTTTGACAGACTCGACTTCCAGTTTCTGCCTGAGGAAGAATGGCTGGAGCACTCAGAAGAGATTGACACCGCGATTCCACTGAACCGCCGCGCCGACGGCAAGCACGACCTCGGAATAGACATCCCATGGTACGGTGGCGGCATGTCATATGGCTCCGTCTCAATCAATGTCATGATGGCCCGAGCGAAGAACGCCAAGCGTTGGAATTCCTACATGTCAACAGGCGAGGGAGGATACCCTACCGAACTGTACGAGGTCAAGGAGAACGTGATTACTCAGGTCGCCACAGGATACTTCGGAGTCGAGGAAGAAACCATCCAAGCTGCTCCGATTGTCGAATTCAAGTATGCCCAAGGGGCAAAACCCGGACTAGGGGGGCACCTGTTGGCTGCCAAGGCGGGCGAAGAGGTCGCTAAGTTGCGAGGCTCGGTTCCGTTCGTCAGCCTGTTTAGTCCATTCCCATTCCACTCGACCTACTCGGTCGAAGACCACTCGAAGCACCTTGATTGGATTGAAACCGTGAACCCACAAGCACTGCTCTCGGTCAAGGTCAGCACACCTCACGATGTCGACATGGTGGCGGTTGGGTCATACTATGCAGGGGCTCACATAATCCACCTTGACGGTAGTTACGGAGGTACTGGAGCGGCCCCCGAGATCGCCAAGAAGAACATCGCCATGCCAATTGAGCTGGCTATCCCCAAGGTCCACAAGTTCCTGCAGAAGGAAGGTGTCAGAGACAAGGTCACACTAATTGCCAGTGGGGGAGTCAGAACGGCAGATGACATTGCCAAGGCCATCGCCTTGGGTGCCGATGGATGTGTCCTAGGCACTACTGACCTAGTTGGGATGGGTTGCACCCGATGCGCCAACTGCGAAGGAGGCCCGTCTGGACGAGGCTGCCCGTGGGGGCTTACAACCACCGATATCGAGTTGCAGGAATGGGTGCAACAGGACTGGGCAGAGATGAGACTCGATAACCTGTACAAGGCAATGCAGTGGAGACTGCGAGACATCCTTAGGAAACTCGCTATGGATGATGTCAGCCAACTTCGCGGCAGGACTGACTTACTGAGATACATTGGCAAGGAGGGAGTCGAATGATCGATCCCTCGACGATAATTAATGCTAGGAGGGAGATGACCTCCAGCCATCCGAAGTTTGAGCGACGTGAGGAGGACGCGGCTGAGGGCGGCTGCGGGGTAGTCGGTTTGGCTTCTGAGGTCCCAGTCGCGGGCCGCCATCTTTTCGATTCACTCGAGCAGATGAGGAACCGAGGTAACGGAAAAGGAGGAGGAGTCGCCATGGTCGGGCTAGATCCGGAGCAGTTCGAAGTTGACGCCCACACCCTGTCGAATTCATTCCTCTATGCAATCGCTTACCTCAACTCCGAGGTTAGGGATGCAGTAGAGGAGAGTTTCATCCATCCTAACTTCCATCTCGACCACACTCATGAGATGGGGACACTCGATACATGGGAGCGCGACTTGCCAAACCTCGACACAAGACCTCCTGACGTTGTCTGTTATTTCGTCAGACCCAGAGATAGCGCGATTGACGAGTTCATCGAGACCAAACTGAACGGACCAATAGACCCTGAAGACAGGAAGTCAGCCTCAGACGAGTTCGTCTTCCACACCACTCACAATCTCAACGTCGAGTTCTACGCCAAGGACGGCCGGACCGATGCATTCGTTCTCAGTCACGGCAGAGACATGCTGATTCTCAAGATTGTTGGATATGCTGAGGACGTAATCAGATTCTACTTGCTAGATGACATGACCGCCCATGTCTGGATTGGCCACCACAGGTACCCGACCCGGGGCAGAGTAACCCATCCTGGTGGAGCCCATCCCTTCGGCCAGGGAATAGACTGCGCTTTGGTTCACAATGGTGACTTCTCAAACTATGTCTCGGTGAAGGATTACCTTGCTCAGAGAGGAATGGAACCTCTGTTTTTCACCGATACTGAAGTCGGTGCCCTAGCTTTCGATCTGCACAGGAGAGTTTACAATTACAGCATGGAAAATGTCATCGAGAGCCTTGCTCCGACCAGTGAGCTTGACTTCGTGATGCTTCCTGAAGAAAAGCAGGAAGTCTACTCTGCAATCCAGAAGACACACATCCACGGCAGCCCCGACGGCCCCTGGTTCTTTATCATCGCACAGTCAGACGGCCCCACTCACAGGCTGATTGGAATCACCGATACGAGCATGCTCAGACCACAAGTCTTCGCCTACCAGAGGGGCGAGGCAGCGATAGCATTCTGTGGCTCTGAAAAGCAAGTCATTGATGCGGTTTTGGATAGCCTCGCATCCGAAGACAAGAGGTTTTGGCGCCGCGCCGATGAGTACTGGAACGCGAGAGGAGGTTCCTACACAGATGGCGGCGCCTTCCTATTCGATGTAATCTCAAACGATGACGGTAGCAAGGAGTTGGTTATGACAAACAAGTTTGGAGAACTCGTTGACACTCATCCCGGAGGAGAATATATTCTGGGAGAAGCATCGGACAACTCACCATTCTCTCTGTCTGCCAACGCTTCGGAATCATTCGATGCTATCGTAGAGGGCCTCCCACACATTGGCTGGCCAGATGCTTTGGCTACTCTGAAACAGATTTCCTCTATGTCTCAGTCGAAAGGACGCGAGTGGGCTTGGCAACTCCTCACGATGTTGCTTGACAGACGTTATGATACGGGAGAGCTGAGAAGGTCGAGATGGCTCGACCAAATCGAGTCCACTTTGGTGTCGATAATCTCCGCTGCCAAGCACGATCCTTGTTCTGAGTTCGCTGCGCAAAAGGCTCCCGGGCACATCCCTGAACCTTCTTCTGATTCTCAGAGGATTGTTGTCGATGCCCGCCCATATCCTCCTGAAGGAAGAGACTCGCTTGCTCTCGAGTTAGTCTCTCTCTACAAGGCCGGCTGGAGCAAGTTCGTGGTCGCTAACTGCCGTGGCCACCGCTTCATCGGCAATGGATTCGGCGCCGATTCAGACAATGTCCAGATCGATGTCTTAGGTGCGGTTGGGGATTATCTGGGCAGCGGCAATGATGGCATGACCATCGCTATGCACGGTAACGCGCAGGACCAAGTGGCTCAGATACACAAGGCTGGAGAACTGGTCGTTCACGGAGACGTGGGGCAGTGTTATGGGTACGGCTCCAAGGGTGGCAACCTGTTCGTTTTGGGCAATGCTGCTGGAAGGCCGATGATCAATTCTGTGGGAAGCCCCAAGTTGGTAATCAACGGCACAGCGCTCGATTATCTGGCTGAATCGTTCATGGCCGGAGATCCTCTGGATGGAGGGGGCTTTGTTGTAATCAATGGAATGGAGTTCGATGACAGAGGAGAGATGACGCCTCTCGAGACTCCTTATCCTGGCGGGAATCTATTCTCTCTAGCTTCTGGAGGTGCCATCTATGTCAGAGACCCTCACCAAAGACTCTCAGACTCCCAGCTCAACGGCGGAGCCTTCGTCGAGATGTCAGACGAAGACTGGAAAGTGGTCGAACCCCTATTGCAACGAAATGAGGAACTTTTTGGGATTTCGCTACAGAGACTACTAACAGTGGAGGGCGAAATTTCTAGCCCATCTTCTGTTTATCGTAAGATTATTCCTGTGAAGTCCAAGACTCTGCACGCAGAGGCAGCCTGGGTTGGTCACGCAGATTGAGACACCAGGCTGGCTACCTCGTCAGCGCAACCCCATGACAGCGTAACTCCTGCACCTCCGTGCCCATAGTTGTGGACGACAACTCTCCCATCAATTAACTCAACCTCAAGGCGAACCTCGCTTCTTGAAGGCCTCAAACCAACCGTTCCACCGATGATTTTACTTCTGTCCAAATCGGGCCATAAAGCCTCGACCTTACCTAGAATTAACTCATCATCCTCGGCCCTATGCTCCAAATCCCAATCGCCTAACTGGGCAGTACCTCCAAGAACCGTAACATCGCTTCGGGGGATGGTGTAAGTAAGCGTCTCTGGCTGCTGGTCGAAGTGCCCAATTCCGGGATCCTGCTCGACGAAAATAACTTGGCCCCGAGCAGGTACGACTTCCTTATCGTCACACAGTTCGCGAGCACCCAATCCTACGCAGTTGACAACTAAATCGCCTGGAACTTCGGACAAATCACGGATCGTCCCCTGTCTGAATGTGCAACCCATCCTCTCTGCTTTCGACTTCAGCCATGGCATGTACAGCGGCATCTCGATGACTGGTGCCCTGAATTCCCATCCGAAAACGTAACCTTCGGGAATCTCATTACTCTCTAGGGTCCGGAATGCAGCTATTTCTTCTCCCCATGAAGGGAGCTCAACTACCTGCCTCAGATACTCCCTTCCATCTCGCATCTTGACTCCTGCCTCAGGTACTTCATTAGCGAGCCTCTGTAATTCAGCATAGGTCTCCAAACCCCACCCGTCAGCCCTGTCGGCTGGAGCCGTAAGGAATGGATACCAGATAGCTGCTGCCACATCAGATACGGTGTCAGGACTGAACTTGTCAGATACTACTTCTACTTGGTAACCAGTCTCCAGCAGCCTGATGGCACAAGAAAGCCCAGAAACTCCTGCTCCCACTACTGTGCATCGCATGGTGTTGGCATGTGCAAACCCCTCATGATTGCGTCGCTTTACAAGTCAGTGTTCAGAACCCTATTGAGGGACGCCCTCTCTCGTGTCTCTGAGACTAATGCCAAAGGTGAAGAAGCCGAAGAAGGGATGGTTCAGGCCAGAACGCAAGAAGCGTCGTACTGGGCCCGTGGTGAAGCCCAGTGAGAAGGGCTTGCCACCCTGTCCGGCATGCGGCCAGTGGAGTATGCAGCGGGACAGTTCGAAGAGAGAGCTGTACTGTGGCGCCTGTGGCGCAATCATGTGATAGATTCCATAGGGGCGAACCCATCCGCAATCGTCGCAGTGATGAGGAACCGCACCGGGCGCTTCGGGCGTTACGAGTGATGGGCGATCTGAGCGGCACTACAGATACGTCAAGACTAGAGCGACCCCATTCCACATCATATGTCCAATTATTGAGGGCCAAAGACTCTCAGTTCTAACTCTGACAAAACCGTAAATCAAACCGCCTATTGCTGCCATTCCTGCAGTGTAAGGTTCAATATGGACAAGCCCGAAAATGATGGAACTTATGACAATAGCAACCCTTTCACCATGCATCTTTCTAATCGAGTCTAGGAGATAGCCCCTAAACATCAATTCCTCTGCTAGGGGGGCGATGATTACTGTAGAAATGATAACCAATCCAAGAGCAATAGGGCCTGAGCTCCAATCTACGCCAATATCGGTGTCGACATCGGGCACTCCAAAAGCCAGTTCATACGCGATTCCGTACCCAATAACGATGATGAAATCGACTATAGTAACTAGCAGTGGTATTGCTAATAGCAAGACGAACGCTTGCTTAGCCGATTTTATCGAAAATTTCCCCGATAGATCTGGTAGTAGATTCTCGACATACATGAACAACAGAGCCAGAGGAATGGATATCAAGTAGGCAAAGGAAATTGACAAATGCATCGAAAATGCCTCAGAAATCCCAATAAGTGAAAGAACTAAGAATGTCAGAATGATTGCCATTGAAGTCACACCAAACCAAACTACGCAGAACATCAGAGTTACTAGCCAAGACCTCCAGTAGCCACGTACCTCTGGACTGCCTAATTTGGAATCGTCGGCCACACTCCCAAGCGACCCGCCCATAATCGAACCACTTCGTCGAGTGATTTCAGACCTGCCCCTACAGACTTCACACATTCCGTTCCGTAAGGAACGGATTCATCTAAGGGGAATCCTTCATGACCATCTCTCCGGGCGTCCTGAGTAGATATCATGGACCCAACCGACTATCTGACTCAGGACCAGATAATCTCACTGGCACTGGTAGCCTTCCTCTTGATGGCCTCGGGAATCCGCAGAATACTCGATGCCAGCGGTTTATTCGCAGCCATGGCAGTCGGGCTTGTGGTGTCGCTGATGGGGCATTGGACTTGGCTGGCCATAATGGTCGTCTTCCTAGTGTTCGGCTCGTTTGCTACAAGGTGGAAGTTCGAGGAGAAGCGTGCTTTGTCTATTCATGAAGGAAATGAGGGAGTCAGAGGTTGGAAGAATGTTCTAGCTAATGGCGCCGCCCCCTCGATAGTAGCCATACTGAGTTGGCTGGGTGATGGAGATTGGTATTTCCTCGGAATGGCCTGCTGTGCTTCTGTTGCACTTTCAGATACCCTAGCATCTGAAATTGGCAGCCTTGACCCCAGAACTCGTAGTATCATCAACTTGGAAGCAGTGCCTCCGGGAACCAATGGGGGAATGTCTCCCACTGGAACATTCGCTGCCCTATCTGGCTCATTGATTATTGCAATTGTGACTGCTCTGATGATTCCATATTCTCACGATGGATTCCACCACGAAACAACCCTACTGGTCAACGATCGCGGTCTGGCCTTTGTTCTGATTACATTCGTGGGATGGATGGGCTGCCAGGTGGACTCAGTACTAGGTGCCTTGTTGGAGAACAAGGGGTATATTGGAAAGCACTCCGTCAACTTTCTCGCTACACTTTCTGGAGCGATGATGGCTTTCATTGCTCGGGACATGGTGTTCTAACAGGTGATAGTGAGGTTTGTACTGTACGAGGTATGGAGGCTACCATGGGAAATCGTTCTAGAGTACATACTGTGAGTGCTGCCACGGCCCTCGTAGCACTGCTCCTAGCCCTATCTTTTGGCTCGGTTACACATGCTCAAGATCCAATGGAGATGGACGGTCCAGGGATAGATTGGGATTTGCCAGAATCTCATATGCTCTACCTGAAGGGAACCGTGAATGAGCCATTCCTTGACCGCAATTGGTCCACCAACACAGGTGAGCCATTGGGCAAGGCCGAGTTTACTAGAACCAGCTCTTCCCTAAATCCGAACCTAATCGATATTCAGTCCGCCCCCCTTTCCAACTCATTCAGGTTCGAGGGAAATCTTACTGTCAGACTGTTTGCTTCTCTAGACTCAACCAATGACGGATGCAGATTATCCAATGTTCTACCCGGAGCGGCCGGTGCCGAGACTAGATTCTATGTCACATTGTCTCTAGGAAGTACACTGGTTCTCGATAACGCCATTACAAATTCAATAGCGATGGAGGAGTCCTATCTTGAGGCCCATGAGTTCACTGTGATGGCCGACAATGTCAATGTCTCATTGTCAGAAGGTGATCTGATTTCACTGAGTGTCGATGTAGAACACGATTGCATCCAACAAGGCGTACTTTGGTGGGGCACCTATGATGCGACTTCTGGTATTATCTTCCATGGAAACGTGATTGAACCGATGTTACAATACAGGGTCGATTCAAACAGAATGGTACGAATTGAATTTACGCCTATTTCCCCTTGGGGCCCTAGCGACTTCGACAGACAAGTGATTCAGATTGTAGGTCCTCTCGATTGGGATGAAATGGTACATGGTCACGGCAAGGAGGATCAGCGACTTGAACACTTTGAGATGCCTCATGGAACTAGGACTGGAGAGGCAAACCGAACGATTCTGACTTGGTCTTCCGAGAAGCCGATTTCTCCGGGCCAATACATGATTGACTCATGTTTCGCTCTAACCGACCAAGATCCGGGTGAGCCGTGTGATGCAATAGCGGTTTTGAGATTCGAGATCCCTTCTGAAGAGGGGCCACTCCTATCTTCAATGTGGGCTATTCTGATAATTCCACTTGCCATAGTGGGTTGGATTGCCGCTTCTATCCGTGAGGCTACACTCCCTCTACCTGTCTACGGAGTGCTACTGTTACTGGCTATCGCTACAATCGGGCCAGCTTTGCATCTGCCGGACATAGATTCCGAGATTCCTCGCCAAGAGGGGGCTGCACCATCATTCAATCTGCTTTCCCATGATGGGGGACTAGTTTCTCTATCAGATCTCATAGAAGACAGTGACGCGCTAGTTGTCGGCTTATTCCACCCCGGTTCGCCAAATTCACTTAGGCAGATGAATGAGTTCAGAGGGGCCGAAGCGATTAGTCAGGAAGATATCGCTTTCGTTCAAATCGCTACTGGAGAAGGAGTTCAAGCAATCGACTTGGACACCTACTCAATGCAACTAAATGAATCATGGCCATTACTAATGGATGAATCGGATGCTTCAGTAGGGAAATCATTTCCAAGCGGAGCCACTGACGCTGTAATCGTCATCGACTCTGCTGGATTTGTTACCAGTTGGAATCCTGGAACCATGTCTGCGATGGAAATTGAGGAAGCAGTAGAGTCTGCGAAGAGAGGCTCTGGAAAAAACCCGCTAACCATTCTTTCCTTAACCCTCGGAACTGCTCTTCTACCTCTCTTGATTCTAGCAATGCCTAGAGAAAGAAAATTGGAACTTCCAGAAGAGCCACTCTTCCCGGGCGCCGCATCTCTGATGACAGCCGCAGCCGCTGCTACCGGATTCGCATTATGGGCACTACCCGTTTCGCTGTTGGCTTCAATAGGCTTAGGCTCAGTATGGGTATGGGTTGAATTAGTGTTAGCAGCAGTAATGGTGTATCACGGCTCCTCTATGCTACTTCGAGGAAAAATAGCCGAGATTGAAATCACATCATCCAGAATTTATCTTCTACTGCCGGTAGATTTCAGGAATTGGCGAGATGAATCCAGCTTCAAGGAGGACGCATATCTGGGACTTTGGCTAGCTTGGCTACTGTGGTTGAGATCTCCCACACTAATACCGCAAGGCATAGGGGCATTAGCCCGCTCAGATATCTTCGGCCTCTTTCTCTCAATTCTTGCTTTCGCAGGAATGTTACTGGTTGCAGGACTGGTCATCAATCTGGCCAGATTAGTGGCGATAGCACCCGGTTCACTATCTCGAACATTCGGTTGGCTAAGCGTCGGAATAAGGCCCAGAGCGTGGGGTCTTGCAGCCATAATCTTGGGAGCTTGGATGGCAATTCATTTAGCAGTAGGGCCGATTTTAGGATCGTTCTGAGTCCACATTTCAGGTAATGGCCATTTCCGGTCGGACCGAGATTATCATAAGAGTAAGGCCCTAGGGCGTTGCACTCCTAAGGGGGTATAGTATAACCTGGT